>RCNF010000980.1_pt1 | contig 15523 bp, 10 predicted proteins | sample 2041311 | NCBI WGS metagenome assembly RCNF01 (sample SAMN09708228, study PRJNA481090) | Marine sediment metagenome, whole genome shotgun sequencing project. | biome: marine sediment; feature: ocean; material: sediment; isolation source: Sewage treatment plant 2 marine sediment (STP2) ... | reverse complement strand
AGTCCGGTGCGAACCACCACTCCTCTACCCGTGCCCCGGGTGATAGCCGTTCCTCTGAACGACATATTCGCCTGTTCCATCATCGGCGTATCTGCTGCCAGGGTGTCGCTGGATTTATTGACCGGCATGGACTCGCCAGTGAGCGTGGACTCATCCACTTTCAGCTTCGCCGCCTCAATCACGCGAATGTCAGCGGACACAATATCGCCGGCCTCGAGAAAAACGATGTCGCCTGGTACGAGGTCTGCGGCCGGAATCTGTTTCAGCACACCATCACGCATCACAACGGTTTCTACCTGTCCCAGGCGGCTTAGGGCTTCCATCGAACGAATAGCCCGCAACTCGCTAATAAATCCGATGCTCGCGTTGATAGCGACTACGGCGAAGATCGCCAAACCCTCTACGGGGTCCGAAAACACGAACGCGAGTGCGCCAGCGACGAGCAGCAGCAGGATGACAACGCTTTTGAACTGGTCGGCGACTATATGCAAGAGTCCGCGACGTTTTGCAGGGCTTAACTGGTTACTGCCAAATTTATCGCGGCGCGCGGCGACCTCTGCAGAGTCCAGTCCTACCGCCGGATTCACTGAGAACGAATTCAATACCGAAGCAACGTCCTGACCCCATGTACGCTCCGTGATTTCCACGTCGTCCACTCGTTCTAGTCGGGACCGGGCAGGTCGCACAGCAGTGCCTGACCCGCGCCGCGGTGCCAGGCGCAAATTTCTGTCCAAACCTGGTCCGCGGTCTCGGCGTAGCAGAAGAGCAGCCGGTCTTTCGCGGCGATCACACCTTCACTGACCAGAAAATCGGGATCGAATGCTCGCCGCCAAAACTCCTCGCCCACAAGCACTACGGGCAACGGCTCAATAGTTCCCGTCTGAACCAGCGTGAGGGTTTCGAAAACCTCGTCCAGAGTTCCAAAACCGCCCGGGAATGCGACCAATGCTCTGGCTCGAAGCAGGAAGTGCAACTTACGAACAGCGAAGTAATGCACCGAGAAAGCCAGATCCTCGGAGATATAGGAATTTGGATACTGTTCATGCGGCAACGTGATATTCAAGCCAATGCTCTTGGAGCCAGTCTCGTAAGCACCACGATTCGCGGCCTCCATGATGCCGGGTCCGCCGCCAGTCATGATTGTGACCCGCGCGTCGTCCGGTCCCTCGCCTGACTTCGCGACCAGCGCTGCGAACTCCCTTGCAACAGTGTAGTAGCTGCTCTTCGCCAGGATACGCTCAGCGATTTGCAGTTCTTCTGCTAGCTCGGCATCGTCCGGTCTTTTTTGCCGCGCAGCATGAAGTTCATCAAGGCGCTCCTTCGCTTCGACCGGATCCGGAATACGTGTGCTGCCGAATACAACGATGGTCTGTTCGATACCCCGGCGTCGCAGGTTGAGCTCGGTCTTCAGGTAGTCGAGTTGCAATCGTGTCCCACGAACGTCATCTTCATCGAGAAAATCAACATCGCGATCAGCTCTTCGGAACGCAGGGCTTTCAAGAATGTTGCGAATTCTGCGTAAAGCATCCGGTTCTTTCTCGGTCATCGCAGCACCTGTCTCCTAAGCAACTTCGATCGTCTGCCCGTGTTGAGCTATTGTGACCGGCGCGTCGAATTTTGACCGCAACTTTTCAGCCAGCGGTATCTGCGATCGCTCTTCACCGTGCACCAGGTAGACGGGTGGATGTCCGACAAAGGCGCCATACCAATCGAGAAGATCCGCCTGATCCGCGTGTGCCGACAGGCCGCCGATCGTGTGTACGTGTGCCCGAACCGGGTAGTACTCACCCCACAAACGAATTTTCTCAACACCGTCGACGATTCGCCTGCCGAGTGTACCATGTGCCTGAAAGCCCACGATGACGAGATGGCATTCGGGACGCCAGATGTTGTTCTTCAAGTGATGCTGGATGCGTCCACCGCTGCACATTCCACTACCGGCGATAATAACTGCTCCTGACTTGATAGGGTTGATCGTCATCGACTCTTCGGTTGATCGAGTCATAAAGATATTCGTCAGATCAGGTTGATTCGAACCCGACTTGAAGATGTGGGCACTGTATAAATTCCGATAGCGCGCATAGGCGTTCGTTGCCTCTATCGCCATCGGACTGTCGATGAATATCTTCCATTTATCGAGACCCCATTCCTTTTCGTACTTTGACATCAGGTATAGCAGGTCTTGCGTTCGACCTACGGTAAATGCCGGAATCAGGATATTGCCCTGTCCTGCGCGGGCAGTAGTAAAGAGCTCCGTCAGTTCTTCGATGGTGGCATCAAACGAGCGATGTAAACGATCGCCATAGGTGCTTTCCATTATCACAACGTCGGCCTTCCGGAGTCGTACAGGCGGATCCATCACCGGAGCATCGCGGTAACCAAGATCACCGCTGAACACCAAGGTTCGCTCCTGGCCGCTTTCAGCGCAGGTCAGCTCAACAATTGATGAACCAAGGATATGCCCCGCGTCGTGAAACGTGAGCGTAATGCCGGGCAATATTTCAGTTGGCTCGTCGTAGTCAATACTGTCAATTTGGGCCAGGCTTTCTTCTGCATCGGCGCGTGTATATAAAGCGTCCAGCAGGGGTTTGCCGTTCTTTTTTCGCTTCTTGTTCTCCCACTGGACGTCTTTTTCATTCAGATAGCCGGAGTCCGGCAACATGATCTTGCACAGCGCCTTGCTGGCATGCTGGGTGTAAATCGGCCCCTCGTATCCACGCTTAACGAGCAATGGTAGTCGCCCGGAGTGATCGATGTGCGCATGGCTAACCACGACGGCATCTATTTCATTAATGGCGACAGGAAACGGATCTCTGTTTTTCGCCTCCTCAGCACGCCCACCCTGTATTAAGCCGCACTCCAGCATTACGGTGTGCCTGGCTGTTCGTAGCAGGTACAGGGACCCGGTTACCTGTTCCGTCGCACCATAAAACTGAAGCGTAAATGCCATTGGAAGCCACCATCCACGGTTATCCTATATAGATAGAGTCTTTGCTCTCCCGGGCGATATCAATACGTGAATTTACGTCTTGTGCTTGCCTGAATGGCGTTTCATAGTACAAATAGAAATGTCCCTTTCAGGATTCTGACATGGCGCCGCAGGTATCAAACAGCGAAAAAGTCTTTTGGGTGGTGGTGGCCGACAAATCCAATGCGATCATTTACGCCCGCGACACCCGAAGCGGACCGCTACGCAAGGTTTTCTCGCTCGACAATGAGGCAGCCCGGATGAAAACCGAGCAACTCATCAGTGACAGTGGAGGCCGAAGTTTTGACAGCATAGGCAAGGGCCGGCATACGATAACCAGTGAAAAAGCCGATCCTAAAAAGCATGCAGCGTCGATGTTTGCTAAACAGATTGCCGAGCGTATTGGAAAGGTGATGCACGATGGCAGTTGCCGTGGGTTTGCTCTGGTTGCCGCACCAAGGTTCCTGGGTGTGCTACGTGACGCTGTGTCTGCCGAAACATCTGCCGAGCCTTATGCGACCGTGGATAAGGAAGTGGTTGGCCAGGACACAACAGTTATTGAGAGATTGCTGGCTGGTTAGTGATCCTGGTTCCAGCCGATTTGCTGCAACACTTCTTGCAGGCCGTGTCCCTCCCAATAATTGGTCTGCCTTGTTGATCGCCACCACCCAAAATCAGCAGGTGCCGGAGTTGGACACGTAAGTATTCAGGTTGCCGGAGGAGACGACAAAGAACGGCGAGGAACGAATCGTCGTGCTGAATCGGATCGTCAGAAGTGTGGTTGAGTCGCAGCGAGGCAAGCACCGCGAGTATGTCTTTACATGCAACGGTGAACGCATCGCGAGGATCAACAATCATGCCTGGCGAAAAGCCCGCAACAGGGTGGGGTTGCCGATGGTTCGAGTGCACGATCTTCGTCAGACGTTTGGTCATCGACTTCGCGCTGCAGGCGTCAGCTTCGATGACCGTCAGAATTCACTGGGACACCGATCAGGGTGAATTACAACGCACTACTGCGCGACCGACCGCACGATGATTCTCATCGAGGAGTTCGTTGGAGAGCATCCATGATGTTTCGAGGATGCGATTGCCGCTGATCGCCTGTACGACTATTTTCTGCCGCCGCGCTTGACATACTCCATTACGGACTGTCTTTCAGGCTGGCACTACGAGTGATGGTTTCCCATTTGTGTTCGGTCCCGCGGATCCAGCGAATTAATCCCTGAAAACGCCAGATCGCTGTCAGCTGACGGAAGCCGAAATTCTCGACGATCGCAATAAAATACAACAGTGTCAGTTGACTGAACTTGGGGTACATGTGAAAGGAAAGTTCCTCCAGCATGATTGCGCTGGTCGACAACATGACACCGAGTCCGATGGCAAGCCCAAGAAAAATCAGTGCTTCGGGCCATGCGAGCCAGCCCATAAATCCGCAAATTAGAATAAACGCATAGCCCGCGACTTCGATGATCGGGCCGAACAATTCGAATACGATATAGAACGGAATCGCCACCCAGCTAACCGCGCCACCGCGTGAATTTGTAATCAACGACTTGTTCAACGCAAGTGCCTGCCCAAGACCGTTTTGCCAGCGAACTCGCTGGCTCTTCAGGTCCTTTATGCTTTCGGGCGCGTCGGTCCAGCAAACCGGGTCAGGGACAAACGTAATTCGGTAGGGTTTGCCTTTCTTTTTCATCAGGCGATGCAGGCGCAAGACCAGTTCCATGTCCTCACCAACAGCCTTAGGGTTGTAGCCGCCGACTTCAACCAGCGTTTCTTTATGAAAGAGACCGAATGCGCCCGAAATAATCAGCAGGCCATTGATCGGCGACCATCCCATGCGCCCAAACAAAAACGCGCGCAGGTATTCGACCACCTGTACCAGCGCAAGAAAGTTCGACGGCAGCCCGACTTTCTCAAGAAACCCCTGCTGCACCGTGCAACCATTGGCGATTCTGACCGTGCCGCCAACGGCGACCGTGCTTGGGTCCTCCAGAAACGGCCGGACGACGCGTCGCAGGCTGTCGGGTTGTAGTATTGAATCCGCATCGACCACACAGACCAGCGGATAACGGCATACGTTGATTCCGGCGTTCGATGCATCTGCCTTACTGCCGCCATTCACTTTATCGACCACGCTGAGATTGCTGTAGCGAGCAGATCGATAAACCGCTTTGACAGGTTCGCTTTGCACGCGAGCCCGATACGCTTCGGGAAATTTCCGCATACCGAATTCATCGATGAGTTTTTGTAGTGTGTCATCGGTCGAGCCATCGTTGACAACAACTAGCTCGAACTCTGGATACTCTAGCTGCAACATGGCTTTGACCGATGTGATAATCGACACCGACTCGTTATAGGCAGGTACGACGATGCTGATCGGGATGTCGAGCGCCGAGAAAACGCTCTCCGCTTCGTTGTGTTCCGCCGTTTGCAGGTAACGCCGGATGCCATGCGCTGCGACGACGTTCTGCAAGAGATAGCCAACATTAATGCCGACGAAATAGGCCAGAAAAATCCACTGGCCAGTGAACACAAAGTCCTGCAGCGTCATACGAGACCGACCTCTGCGAACGCCTGTTGCAGGATGTCGCCGGCGAACCTGTCAGTCTGGCGAAGTCGCAAATTACGTAACTCATTCGGTCCCAGAAAAGGCAATGACGCAATCGCCTGTGCTGCGCGATACCTGACCCACCATTCCTTGTCGTCGAGCAGGGATTGCAGCAAGGTCAGGTGCTCCTGCTGGCCAATGCGACCCAGGACGTTGGCTGCCTGCATGCGGACATACCAGACGTCATGTCGTATCAATGCCGCAATGCGCGGAACACCGGTGAAGCCGCTAACGAGTTTTAGCGCCGCATTGAGCACTCCAGGGTCGCGACTCTCGCGCAGCAGGTCACGGACGAGCGCATCGAGAATACCGGATTCGATTAGTCTCGCGAACTGCAGCAAATACGTTTTTCCTTCGTCACTTTCCGATCGAATCGCTCGATACATCGGCTCACTGATGCGCTCGCTGCCGGCTTGCCGCAATAGCACCGACACGCGAGTCTTGGGCCAATCGCGGCGCGCGTTGATCATTGGCACAATGGTCGAAACACCGAGATCAGGATTGATGTCGATGAGCGCTGTGGCTGCAGTAATCGATAGTGCGGTTCCTTCGTCCTTGATCAGGTCGCGAATCTCATCGCGCAGCGACGTGTCTCTAAGGTGTCCGATGGTTTGTAGTGCCAGAATCTTTGAACGCAGGCGATGACTGCGAAAAAGATGTTTTGCGATGTCCGGGATGCCAGCGCGCTTGGCAAGTTCGATCAGATTGTCGACCGCGCTGCCGTCAACCATTGAGCGTGCGCGATTCCATTCATCGAGCAGGTCAATCTTGTCGCGACGGTAGATCCGCGGCAACGACTGTTGTGCGGCTGACTCGCTACTCAGCATCGAGGATGCAAATACATCACGCCACCGGCTTACAAAAATTCGGCGGCCGCGCTCATGCGAGTTCGTTGTCAGCCGTAGCCCGATCGTATAGACGAACAGGGTTAAAGTCGTCGCCAGTACGGCGGCGATTGACCACAAGGCAATCGTGGTCAGCGAGTCAAAGTTTGATCGAAACAGCCAGTCCAAGATAATCTCGTCGATAGAATCCGCCCTGGTCATGCAAGCCCGCCCACCACTGCACGCCAAACCGATCTGTTAATTGTTTATTGCCGCTCAGGGAGATACCGCGAACGGTCATCTCGAGTACCCGGCCGGGGCCTATGACCTCTGCTTCCTTGCCACTGCTAATTGTCACACCGAGACTGAAGCCGTTTTCGAAATATCGGTTCAATGTCAGGCGATGATTCAGCAGCGCTGACGCGCCAGGCAGACTGGACGAGCCCATTGCATACGCAGCGCGATAGCTGCCGAGGTATTTCTCGACGCTGCCGGTTATTGAAGCGACTGTCGTGTCCTGGTACTTGCGATGGCGGTAAGCAAGGCCGACTGCCCAGCCATCGTAAAGTGACCGGCGGACGTGGGCACTCCATTCGAGTTCCGGCAGAAAATCTGCGTCGTCCGAAAACGCGGTTGTGAAACCGGCAAGCCAGTTGGATGCGAAAGTCACATCGCCACCCAGCAACACGGATAGGTCGGCCCGGTTGTAACGCTCATTGCGGGCGATGCCGACGCGATAGCGCCCCCACCGGTCGTGCTCGCGAACAATCTCGAGAAACTCATCATTCCACGATGGTAAGTCGTTGCTCAGCCTTTGGTAGCCGACACCAGCGAGAATTGACCAGCGTACGGTGGAATCAATCGGCTCTGCTAGCCACCATGTCGCGTTCGGAAATCGCAAGCTGGCGGCCTGCACAAAGGCCTCGTGTTCGTGTCTTGCTTCATCGCCCGGCTGTCTCGCGAGCAGTACGTGCTGCAATAGCCAGACATCCTCATAATCCGGCGCGAGCAGCAGAGCAACATGCAGGTCGTCGATGGCTTCAGAATCGCGCCCTTCGCTCGCAAGTATTTGCGCACGTGCAAGCGGATAGTCGACATCATGTGGATGTGCTTGTCTTAACGTATCCAGGATCTCGATGGCCTGGTCGGGCTCTCCGGATTGGACAAGCGCACGCGCCTCTTGAAAGCGTGCGGCGGGGTCCTCGCCACAATATGCAATGCCTGATGCAAGCAAGAAGAGCGCAACAAGCGCCGCGCATATCAAGTCTGTGATGGTGGCCGTCGTCATGAGCTGCCGGCCAGTCGCCCGTGATCGGCGATCACCCGCCGCAATCGCGCGAGCAATTCCTCGGGCCGAAAGGGTTTGGTAACGTAATCATTCGCGCCGAGATCCAGCGCCTTCACGATATCGTTCTCGAGAACCTTGGCGGATAGCACGATAATCGGTACGTATCGCCAGTTCTGATCGTCGCGCATCTCGGCAAGGAGTTGATAGCCGGATACATACGGCAACATGAGATCAAGCAGCACGACGTCGACGGGATCGACGCCCTTGATCACAGCCTGGGCATCGCGACCATCGCCGGCCACAATGACGTCGTAGCCGGCACGCTCGAGCATGAATCGCAGCATATAGGCGATGTGCTCGTTATCCTCGATCACAAGCGCCCGATGCGTGCTGTAATTCTCCGATCTGGCTGCAACCACGGCGGTGACCTTTATCAACAGACAATACGCACCCTGCCGACATCAGAGCCTGCGGGCGCACCTAGTAGGGTTATCGGCTGAATGTGGGGAATCTGAACGTCAAACGGGCTTTACAGGCGTAACACTCTTCGCACTACGCCCGTAGAATGCGATTCCCAAATGCGGCGCCCGTAGCTCAGCTGGATAGAGCACTGCTCTCCGAAGGCAGGGGGCACAGGATCGAATCCTGTTCGGCACGCCAATCTTTTTAATCAGCTACCTGTCTATCAGGCATTGCCAAGAGGGCGTTGTGACCACCACGTGACCGCATTGCGACCAAATTTGACGTTCGTATAGTTGTGGCCCCGAGTTTATCGGCACTTACTGACTCATTTTACTAGCAGGAAGTCCCGACCCCTATTTGCCACTCAAGTTGAGTGTCTGCTTTCCTCGAAACCGGCCGCTCAAACGTCTATTTTAGAAGGTTCTGAGCGGCTGGTATCGGCCGACACCAGCCGCCCAGGTGGTAAACTGCTGAGAGGCTGCTGCTGACCCAAACCGGCCGGTCGCATATGGAGACTCAATGGCACGAAACAGAGCAAAAGTCGCACTAGGACTACTACTAGCAGTCGGCGTGCTGTTCGGCATGGATCAGCTCGCGCCTGATAATGCTGGATCGCTAACTTTCGCTCTAGGCAGAACATCATTGCTCACCATCGTCGCGTTCGGAATTGGTGGATTAGTTGCCAGAGAAGGGTTTCTTGTTCCTTCGATATGCCTGGCGTTGGTCATGTGGTTGGTAGTGACCGCTTACTCACTTTCTATTGGCCTTGAGTTGGGAAACCCGATGTGGTCGCAGTTTATCTGGACTCTCCCAAATCTCGTCACGATACCTGCAGTGGCGATTGGTGCGCTACTAGGTACAGCTATGACGACGTGGGTTCGAGGCGAATCTGGCGCCGAGAAACCGTAGGAAATTTGACCTGAGTCGTTCCCGCTTCGCGTGACGGCTGTCGTCTCGTGTCGCGGCGCTCACGCAAAGTGATGCCAAATTCCAGCATGATTCTCGGTCGTCTATGCTAGAGGCGTTTTTACACAGCCTCGGCCGAAACCAGCCGGTCAGAATCCTCTCCGATCTACGTTTGAGCGGCTGGTTTCGGGAAAAGCAGACGCTTAACCTCAGCGGCAAGTAAGGGTTAGAACTCGCCAATCGTAACTTCTCAGCTTGTCCGTCACGATCTTTCCAGGCTCGCCACCAAAACTCCGTTTGAGCCGTTTGAAGAATCGTTTCGCTGCGTCTCCGTCCCTGCGAGCCTGTAGAAAGGCGTCTACCACTTCTCCATTCTGGTCTACAGCCCGCCACAGATATTGCTGCCTACCACTGATTATTACGAATACATCATCGACAAAGAACGTATCACCATAACCATGATGCCGTCGGTTGAGTTGCCGAGCGTATCGAACACCAAATCTGATACACCACAGAGTCTGATTGTTTCGTAGCTGACCGTGATGCCTCGTTCAGCGAGCAGATCCTCAACATCATGACAGCCTAAATTAAATCGATGTTAGAGTCAGACGGCGTAGCTGATAATGTCGGGTGGGAACCGGTGACGCTTATACGTATTCATTGCCCTATTGTCCATCGGCGGCGGTTAAGTTGTCAGTACCCGTCAGACGAATCGGGGCCGAAACTGGTTATCGGTCGTCAATTCTGGCTAAAATGCTCGTGGATAACGATCGCGCTCGAATACGTCAGTGAATTTTCCAGGCGCTGTTGGCCGGGGCAAACGGGCCCGAACTCAGCCGGCGGCACTGGGGTCGATAGAACAAAGACGTGTGTCGAGTACGATGACAGTCATCGGTCGCGTGTCGTTGTGGATCAGGTTCGGGGTTTAGCCGGACCCTTGGAGCGAAACGCGATATCGTGAGTTATTGTCGGCACCACCCCGCGACGAACAGCCGTTGGCATTGTGCCAGCTGCCAGCTCTCGTTTTGCGATCAATGCATTCATGTGCAGAAAAGTCGGACACGGCCAGCATGCCTGCACTGTGCCGAGTCGCTGGAGTACCGGCCAACACGGGGCGACGTCGTGCCTTTCTGGAAGCGCCTGCACGATTTTTTCACGTACCCGTTTCAGACCGGCCCGATGGCTTTGCTGGGCCTCGCCATACTCAGCAGCGTCGTCTTTTCCTCCGGGCTGTTTGCCTTACTAGCGGCCATATTTATCGTGCTCCTGCAGATAAAATACGGCTTCAACGTCATAGCCGCGATGACCGAGGGAGAGTTCCAGGCACCTTCGCTGCAAGCGACGATCACAGAGGCGGGATACGATCTGGTCATCAAGCAGTTCGCTATCGTGGCGTTCATGCTCATTGCTACTGCGAGCATCAGCGCCCAATTGAGTCCGGTGATCGGTCTCCCGTTGGGCGTGTTCTTCGTTCTCGTCCTTCCGATGAGCACGATCTTGCTGGCAAGCGAGCGGTCGCTGCGCGCGGCGCTGAATCCTGTAATTCTGGTAACGAGCATCTACCGTATCGGCTGGCCCTATCTGCTGGTTTATATTTATTTGCTGATGATGCTCAGTTGCAGTATTGCGTTCGGACAAATGATGTTCGAATATGTTGGCGTGGAGGCAGCCCAGGTCATCACCTCTGCATCGGGATACTATTTCGCGTTGGTCATGTACAGCCTGATGGGCTATATGATCTATCAATATCGCCACCAGTTGCGGGCGGGTTCGCCGTATCAGGATATTTCGATCGCGCCGGCGTCGTCCGGCGAAGACCCGCGAGTTCATGTTCTGCTGCAGCAAGGTGAATACCCGCGGGCGATGGACCTGCTGGTCAGCGACTGGAAGAGTCACGATCGTCCGCTGGCTATGGTCCAGAAATACGTCAAGGTTGCGCAATTCTCCGGCGCATGGGAACACCTGCGTAGTTGCCTGATGCCGCTCCTAGAGAAACTACTGAAGGCCGAAAATTCGGCGATGATACCGCGCCTGTTGCGCGACTTGCTGGCGGCTCAGCCCGACGTCGAAATCACCAATACGGCCCTGGCACTGCAGGTTGCCGGCGCGGTGCGCGAACGCGGCGACAGCAAGCTGGCGGCGAGGCTCTTGAAGAATCAACACAAGCTCACAAAGGACCCGGTGCTGCAACGCGAGTCCATCGGCATGCTGGCAGAGATACTGGAAGCCGATCTGCAGCAACCCGGGATCGCCGCGAAGTATCGGGCCCTGGGTGAGAGAATATCGGCACAGCCCGCGCCGGACGACGACGGGCTGAGCCTGGTGAAGGATTGATAAATACCCGTTGTGCTATGGATTGCCGTTGACGGGCCGTTCAGGCCTGGATGCCTTTCCCGCGCGAACTCAGTTGATCGAGACGATACGAATTCGCTTCGCGCAGTGCATCCGGGTCAAGGAGTCCGTGCAATTCAGCCGAATGACAGATCTCTTCCGCAAGGCCGAGTTCACCGACGGCAATCAATTTGTTGATCAGCTTCGCCAGTAGCTGTCCCTGGATCCTTGGACCCGGAGCGGCACAGACCCAGTAGTCCCGGATGACGTTTAGCGCGTCGGCGCTGATCGACCCGGTCGATAAAACGCCGTTCAGATATTTGTAGGTGGCAACGTGATAATCTTTGCTCGCGGGCCTCGCCCTTGCGATTTGTACCAGCTGAAAAAGCACGCGACTGTCTCCGGGATAGCGTTCAAGCAGGCGTGACAGCGCCGCCTTCGCGGCCAAAAAGTCCGCGCGATCCACCAGTTGCAGAGCATCCTCGAGCTCCTGTCGGTATTCATTCTCCTCATCGCGATTCTCGATAACCGCGGTGTCGATTTTGGCGAACGAAGATTTACCCAGCAGCACCAGGCCGGCACCTGCGATCAATCCGCCGGCGTGCGCGGTGTATCCCACGTTACTCTCGGTAAACAGAAAATCGAACAATTCCTTGCCGACCCAGACCGGCAGCATTACGAGAGCGGGCAGTTTGACATAGTTGAAATAAATGCCGATCCAGTAGAAAAACCGAATCGGTCGCTTACCGTACGCGGCGACATACATTCCCATCAGTCCTGAAACCGCTCCCGATGCGCCGATGACTGGAACGGGACTGCCAAAGTGCACCAGGCCGTAGACAGCCGACCCGAACGCGCCACATAGCAGATAGAACAGCAAGTAATTGAAGCTTCCGAGCAGCTGCTCCACGGTCAAACCGACGAGCACCAGGATGACCATATTGCCAACCAGGTGGCTCAGGTCGCCATGCAGAAACTGCGAAGAGAACAAGGTCAGGAAGGAAAAATCGGCTGGAACGAAACCATATCGAAGATGAATGAGCCGAGCGATATGGGTCTCGACGATACTGCGCTTTTGTTCGAGCGCACGAGATTCCTCATCCGTAAAGGTGTCGACGTTGCGTTCCAGATACTCTGTGTAGGCGTTGTCGGTCAGGATTTGCATGATCAGATTGAAGCGTTCCTGGTCGCCGAGCGCATCGGTCGATTCCAGATTTTGCCACGGGTCGCGGGTATCGGCGTCGCTTGTCAGGTAGGCCAGGAACAGCGGCAATTCCGTTCCGAGAATCTGTTGTTCCTCGTAGGCCGTGACGGCAGCGACCAGCGCCTCCTCATCGCTGCCGCTCGTGGTCATGAAGATGATGACGTTGACGAACAACAACAGGAACGTTACGACGGGTGGCCTTCGAATGTTGAAGGTTCGTTCCATCGGCAGGATCAGCATGCGGAGGCTCCAGGCAGTTGATGGCGGCGAGCTTTTTCGGGTGACAAGGAGAACTTTACAGGCGTTCAGCAACGATAACAGGAGAAATCCGCATCGGAGTCAAACAGTAATTGGGCCCGCGAACGCCGCACTAACACAAAACTCAAAATACGGGATAAAAAGGGGCGCGAATTCGCCCGCTGTTTTGTGACCAGTTTTGACGGTGACCGACGAGATTGGCAGTCATCGGTGTCTAACGGTTTTCCGCAGGAAATCGTATTTGTTTATTGATTACGAAAGGATGCCAACTAACGCCTACGGATACCGACTGAACCCAGAGCACAACATTAGACAGGTTTGGTACTCCGAAGGCAGGGGTCACAGGATCGACAAATTGCGTCAGCTATTTGGACGCCGAAGGCGCCCATTAGGGTAGGGTGAAGATCGCATTGAGGCGATCCAAGGTTTGGGGTCAGAGTAAGAACTCTCTAGTTCTTGCTCTGACCCCAAACCTTGCTTTGACCTCAAACCTTTGGACATCTAAAGAAGTTACTCGGCCATCACCCTTTCCAACGCCTCCGGGTCACGCCAGTGTCCACTTTTCAGGCGCAGCGCATAAACAAGGGCGATGGCGAGAACCAGCGCAACGAAAGCGAGCCACGACACCTTGGGGCTGAGCTCGAGCACTCGAATGATAAAAAACTGAGCGACGAGCATCGCCCAGTGCAGGGATACCGAAGCGACCATCAACCAGCGTGTGTCCCCTGCGCCCCGCAGGATACCGCCGGACACGAGTACTATGGCATCGGCCATCACGTAGCTGGACAGGCCAATCATCATGAACGCAGACAGTTCCCGAATGGCCGTAAAATCACCGCTCGGCGGCGCAAAAACCTCAACGAGTGGGTATCGAAATACGCTGTAGATAATCGCGAGCATCCCGGCATAGCCCAGGGCAATGAAGAACGCGGCGGTCATGACCTCATCGACACGCGCCATGTCTCGCGCGCCAACGAAGCGGCCGATCATGCTGATGACACCGACGTTCAGCCCGATCATAGGAATGAAGGCAAGAATGTCCCAGTTGAATACGACGGCGGCCGCAGCACCCGCAGCAATGCCATAGGACTGGAACATCAGCAGGAACAGATTGAACGCCGCCACGTTGAGGAACAGTTCCAGTCCGGATGGAAAGCCGAGTCGCCAGAAACGGCGCAGGATTTTGACGTCGACTGAAAACGATTGCAGCACAGAAAATTTCTCTCGGTGCTCCTTGCAAAAGTAGAACGCGACGAATAACGCGAACGCGAGAACCGTGGCAACGACAGTGGAGACGGCAGCACCGGCGATTCCCATTGCCGGAAAACCCAGTTTTCCAAACACCATTGCGTAGCAGAGTGGGACGTTAATGATCAGGCCAAACACGTCACAGATCATGACGACATGGGTTCTGCCGATGCCGGCAAAGTACGATGAGATGCAGACTTTCGCCAGCGTCACGAGCACACCCGACATCAGGATCAAGTAGTAGGTGCGCTCCAGCTCGACCTGCGACGGTTCGTGCCCCATACCCTCGAAAATTCCGGCGACCAGAAACGTAATGAGTGTCAGAAACGGCACGCTCATCACTGTCATGATCATCCCCTGGGTGACGACCTTCGGACATTTCTCTATCTCACCGGCTCCAAGGTACTGTGCGGCGAGTGCGTTCGCGTATGAGAACAGTCCAATGAAGAAACAAAACGAGAAGAACGACGCCACACCGCCACCCATCGACGCTGCCATATGGGCGGGATCGATTTGCGACATGAAGTAGCGGTCGGTAAAGATCATGACTGCGAAGGAGCCCTGCGATACGATCATGGGCAGGGCAAGCCGCAGCAGTTCGGCGGTTGTTTGTCGATTAAAATTTCGAAGCGGTGACAACATAGGTTCTTGCCAAGTAGAGACTAGCGAAGTTGGCCAAGTCTACCCGCTATGTCGGTCGGACTTCCTGCGCGTTTCGGATGGCGAAAATCTGCCATACTTTCAGGCTGTTGGCATATAGCTACATATTCTGAGGAAGCTTTTTGAGCGGACTTTTCAACGAACTCAAGCGTCGCAACGTCGTTCGCGTGGGCGTCGCCTACATTTTGATCGCCTGGCTTATCGCTCAGGTAGCGGAATTAGCGCTCGATAGCTTTGACGCGCCCGGCTGGGTCATCAAAGCGGTCTTGCTGCTGCTCGCCTTGGGTTTGCCCGTTGCATTGTTCTTTGCCTGGGCATTTGAGCTAACGCCGGAGGGCCTGAAGAAGGAAAAGGACGTCGATCGCAGTCAGTCGATTGCCACCAATACCGGACGCAAACTCAACACACTGATTATCGGCGTTCTCGTGATCGCCGTGGGCATGCTACTGGTTGATAAGTTCTTGCCACAATCTGAGGAGAGCGCTCCCGTCGCAGCGGCAGTAGCGCCAGCAGAAACCAAACCCGTTACCGAGACCAATTCCATCGCGGTCTTGCCATTCGTAGACATGAGCCCCGCGCAAGATCAGGAATACTTCACTGATGGGCTCACGGAAAATCTGCTGCATGCGTTGGCGCAGATTCGGGAGTTAAAGGTCGCCGGCCGTACCTCCTCATTCGCCTTCAAGGGATTGAATACGGACTTAAGAGACATCGGCCAACAGCTCAACGTCAGCAGCATCCTCGAGGGCAGCGTACAAAAATC
>RCNF010000895.1_pt1 | contig 15524 bp, 12 predicted proteins | sample 2041311 | NCBI WGS metagenome assembly RCNF01 (sample SAMN09708228, study PRJNA481090) | Marine sediment metagenome, whole genome shotgun sequencing project. | biome: marine sediment; feature: ocean; material: sediment; isolation source: Sewage treatment plant 2 marine sediment (STP2) ... | reverse complement strand
GATTGATCACCACAGGGATACAGTGAATGTTGTTTACTGAATCCGAGCTCAATCCGGTAAATGGCTCCTGGTTCAGCCTGGATCAGAGATGATAGATCCAGTGAAAAGGCATTCCAGTTTCCAAAATCCACAGTAGTACCAGTATTCAGATGAATGGTTTTCCTTAAGATCAATCTGCCAACACGCTTTAGCTGGTAATTACCATCAAGGTGATTGACCTGCAGGAACTGGCTCAAATTTTTCTCGTATATGCGGATTATGCGTACTTCAATGGCTTTAAGGTTCACTGCCTCAAAAGGCATGATCAAGCCGTCGGAAGATGGAAGAATCACACCCTTGCCCAGAAAGCGTAGGGCTGGTTTGAGTTCATCAAAACTTACCGGGTATTCATTCCCGGCTGATAATTTGTAATCCAGGATATTCCTGATCCCGGAAGATACCATGACCTTTAGATTACCGATTTGCCGGACTGATGGGTATGCACGTATATCATTATTCTCAACAATGAATGACAGATCTGTCCCATTGTCAAGGGTAATCAATCCATTCAGGTATTGCTTTTCCTGAAGCGGGTCAGAGAATCTAATAAGTATATATTGCTCAGGTTGCTGAACAACAGAAACTTCCATTAAACTAAATTCACCAAGGGCAGGTATAAGGATCTCCATATCGCCTTTACGCTGAACGCCTATTGATTTGCCATTCCAGGCAATGAGCACCTTCCCTGCCTTTTCCTTTCTCTGTACACTGTCTATCCTGAAACGGTGTTCCCTGCCATCAGGGTCAGGATCCCACGATATGGTCAGTGATTTTCCATCCTGTGATGCGGTGAGCAAATCCTCCAGGCCTGTCTCCTCAAGGAAATCTGCCGACTTTAAGGTTCCGGTATATTGCAGCCATTGAAGATTTCCGGGTTCATAGGTTTGCTGGGACTCAAGACCCACTTCAAAATTTTGCACAATGGTCTTAAATTCGAATGAAAATGTTTTCAGATTACCAGGTACATCCATGATTTTTTCAAGCGCAAAATCCACCTTGTATGTGGTTCCGGATTTCATATCTTCATCCGGCCTGAATTCTATTGTTTGTTCATCAATCCAGTAAGCGGAACCCCTCACAGAAGGTGAAATCTCAAACAATTTACCATCAATGGGTTCAGACATGTCGACCTGGTCTGGGAACGCTTCAGTCAGCCGGATCCTGATCCCATCCTGCCGGCTTAAATATCCTGCCGTAAATGCAGCAATGTAGGATGTAAATCCTGGATCAATACTAGGTGGTTGAGGTGTTTGTTGCTGGCAGGCAAATAGGTTAAACAGGAAGGCAACAAATAACGTTCTGTAAAGAACAGTCATTAAAATGGATTTCATTCGCTTAGTATTTTGTAATTATTTGAAAATTACAAAATCCGGCAATATAACCCCTTAAAATAATTGAAAGTAATCAACGGAGGCGGAATTCAATCGGTACGGTTACATGCACAGGACTTGGTATTCCATCTACTTCCCCCGGTATCCATTTTGGAAAGAGATTTACCACCCTGAGCGCTTCTTCATTAAAATAATCCCTGTCGCCATTTACAATCTGAGGATCTTTCACATTGCCTTCCTCATCCACGGTAAATACAATGATCACGAATCCTTCATCTCCTCTTTTTTTAGCTTCAGGTGGATATTTTAATTCCAGCTCTATAAATTTTCGAAGGCCTGACCTTCCCTCCCGAAATCGGGGCATTACTATGTAAGGAAAATATTCTGTTGGATCACCGTCCGGAGTGAAGCAAAATCCTTCTACCAGTTTATCATCTTCATAGAGATCATTGCGTGTAAGCTGTCCGTTTTCATAATAGGTTTTGAAATTTCCACTTTCCCCCCCCTTTACATAGCGGGCTTCCTGTTTCAGGCTGCCATCCTCACGCCAGGATTTAAAAGAACCATTCAGTAAGCCATTTTTATATTCCTGCTCATTCTTTAGCTTTCCAGACCTGTACCATTCCCTGAAAGTACCATTGAGCGTATTTTCTTTGTAAAAACAAACCCTCTGTTGCTGGCCATTGTCAAAATAATAAATGAAGTGACCGTCCTTGTTATCAGGACGAATGGAATTATAGGTTCCTGTCATCTGGACTTGTCCGGAGGGATAATAATCCTTCACAAAAAAACGAAAACTTCCGGTGGTAGTATCCGTTGAGACAATACGGTAATAATTTGCATCTTGCGCTGAACTTTGCTCCCAGTTTTGATCGAAATACATGGTATCAAGGATGATCTGTCCTTTAACCGCGGATGGGAATACAAAGAGTACTATGATGATCAGTCTGAGATACATGGCAATATTATATCGGAATTCAGGATAGTTTGTTCATCAATTGAAGGAGAATCTCACGCATCCTCTTTTCCAGCTGGTTGTAAGGTATGAATTCGTCCGAAAGTAACAAAATGATCAGCTGAATTTTCTGGTTACGCTGATCCAGCGTTTCATAAAGCATATTCTTGTTCAGACGGTATGCCTCCCTGATCCGCCTTTTCATGAGGTTCCTGTCCACCGCCCTCTTGAATTTACGTTTGGGAACAGTAATGGCAGCCCTGACCGGATATTTCTGATGGGGATCCGGGGAATAATCCCAATAGATTTTTAGTGGAAAGCTGGATACTGCTTTGCCTCGTTTCAGCAATCCCTGAATGGAAAGGTTGCTCTTCAAGCGCTCTTCCTTACCCAGTGTAAATTTCATGGACATAGATACAGAGTGATCGCCTCAAAAATACCCTGAAAATCTGAGATTTCTAAAAGTTTATTTTTTGGAGTTCCGGTTGTGTAATTTGATGAACTGTTCAAGTGCCATGGTCATGGAGGGTGCCTCCGGTTGGGGGGCTTTAACATCAAGTCTCAAACCAGCTTGTTCAACAGCACTGGCTGTTGTTGTACCGAAAGAGGCGATCTTGATACAGTCTTGCTCAAAATCAGGAAAGTTTTGCTTAAGAGATTTGATTCCTGAAGGACTGAAAAACACCAACATATCATAATTGATCAGGGAAAGATCTGATAGATCACTACAGACTGTACGATAAAGTATGGCCTTGGAGTATTTGATCTTTTGTTCTTTCAATGTTTTCGGTATCTCTTCCTTGTGAATATCTGCAAGAGGGACAAGGTAAGATTCATCTCTATGCTTATGGATGAGGTCCATCAGATCAGAGAATCTGCCATTTCCATAAAAGATTTTTCTTTTACGGTAAACTATATATTTCTGTAAATAATAAGCAGTTGACTCTGATATGCAGAAATATTTCATGCTGTCAGGAACAGTCACACGCAGTTCTTCGCATATGCGAAAGAAGTGATCGACGGAAGTTTTACTGGTAAATATTACTGCACTATGCTCCAGTATATCAATTCTGTGCTGCCGGAATTCCTTAGCCGGTATCCCCTCAATATGTATGAATGGCCTGAAATCAATAGCCAGATTATTTTTATCAGCTAATTCGAAATAGGGGGATTTACCGTTTTCCGGTGCAGGCTGCGAAACAAGGATTTTCTTAATCTTCATGAAACTTACACTTTTTAACCTATCCTCTCAATACCGATAAAGAAAAAAACCTGTACAATATTAGAAAGGGTAAAATTTCAAGGGTACAAAGGTATAAAATCAAATAAAATATTAAAACATCTTTATTCATTAAAATTCTCACACCTTTAAATAACCTCAAAAAATAGGCGGAAAATACAAGTATAATACCCATGTAAACAAAGTAGATCCTAAGATCTTCACGGATATATGCCAGGCCAATAACCAGCATTATTAGATAGATTCCCAGGCTTTTATATATCAGGAAAATCTGGTGAAGGTACTCCTTGAAGACATGATGGTTATCAAAAAGATATCCGGTAATATGCAGAACCACATATCGGACTATTAATAACAACATCAGGCATCCCGAATAGCATAAATACGATAAAATATCATTCAGCCGGAAAGGTTGCAGGTTATAATAACCGAAAATGAGATATATAAAAGCACCACCAATAAAAATGAAATTAATGTTCAGGGCAATGGCTACTCTTTTGGAAAAAAGATTCTGATCCCTCAGAAGTTTTGCAGAAAGTTGATAGTTGGACACAGATTGCATCATCTGGTTCAGGAATTTATGATAGAACAGCTTAAGCCAGGCAAGTAATATAAGGCTGGCGATAATGATTCCCAGTAACCAGTCCGGACGAAGATCATGTGAACTTGCAGGGGGTAATTCAGAGGGAGACCTTAACTCAGTCAGGGTTTCCTTCTCGGCCGGGAGCTTATCTGAGAGGTCAACCAATACCGGTTTCGATGTATCCCTGGGACAAAAATATCGGGTACTGAAATGACTGATTGGAAAGTCCTGAAAAGGAATAGAATCATCTGTTAGATAATAAGGTACAGCGGCTGTATCGAAACCCACAGGCTCCGGAGGTTTAAGAGATTGGAGATACCTCATCCGGGCCTCTGCCCTTACAATGGAATCCAGCATCTGCTCACGTCTTTCGAGCATATTAAAAATACTGTCAACTTCCGCCTCGTTAAATTTCCTGAACTGTGAGGCTGAGTCCTGGACTATGATGGTGGTATTAACAGTATCCTGGCTGGTGTAAAGCATGTGCAAAGATAAGGAAGACTGAGAAAATCAGAAATAGGAAATCTTCTGCGGTTTTCCTGTTTCCATAGAAAAAATTTCAGAAAGGAGGTTATTAGCAAGCCTGCTGGCACCTATACGGAATAGTGCCTGATCCAGCCACTCATCTCCAAGTACTCCTTTTACTATGGATGCGTATTCCAGGGCATGCTCTGTTGTGCTTATCCCTCCTGCTGGTTTGATCCCTACCTTTCTTCCTGTTTTCTCCCAAAAGTCCTTGATGGCATGGCACATTACCAGGACTGCTTCAGGGGTGGCAGCAGGCTGGATTTTCCCGGTAGAGGTCTTGATGAAATCTGCCCCGGATTCCATACTGATCATTGATGCGCGGTAAATGGCTGATGGATTCGGAAGCAGACCGGTTTCAAGGATCACTTTGAGTTTGGCATCACCAATAGCCTTCTTAATTTGACGGATCTCGGCTGAAACATAATCAAACTCATTATTTAGGAATTTTCCGGCCGATATTACAATATCTATTTCATTGGCACCTGCTTCAACTGCCATCCTGCTTTCTATTTCCTTTACTTCAGGAAAGGTTTGGGAAGAAGGGAAACCTGCTGCCACAGAAGCAATGTTCACTTGTTTCTCAATAAGGTTCTTATGTACAACAGGAACCAGTACAGGGTATACACATATGGCTCCAACCAAGGGGTAACCAGGAAATTGATCCGGGAATTCATTCATTTTTTCACACATCAGCTTTACCCTGGATTCGGTATCATCTGTATTCAAGGTTGTCAGGTCGACAAGGCTGAAAATAAGTTTAAAGGATCCGGGATCTTTTTCAATTAAAACCTTCGACCTGATATCATCAAGAGAGGGCTCATTTTGTGGCAGGTATTCGTAAGAACTCATCTTGTTTGGCTTATATTTGTCTTACCTAAAGCAAATGTAAGCTTTTTAAAAAATACTAGATTGCTCTCAGCCTATGCTCAACAAAATAAAGATTGTTTCATCCTTCCTATTGATTTTACCGCTTATTTTAAACCTGGGTATAGAAGTATCAGGTCAGAAAAACGTGCCGGTATCATATGCGGCCGTTCCTCCCCAGATTGACGGCCTTTTTTCCCCAGGTGAATGGGATGCGCATCAGCCTGCTTCCGGTTTTATTCAGATGGAGCCGGATAAGGGTCAGGATGCCACCGAAATTACACAAGTATATACCTGTTTTGACAGCAGCCACATGTATGTGGCATTCTTATGTACCCAGGGAAGCCGTAATCAAATCATGGCAAATATACAGACAAGGGACAGGGTTAAAGGTGGAGATGATGCTGTTATCCTGATACTGGACACATATGGTGACAAACGGAGTGCCTATGGATTTACTGTAAATCCGCTGGGCACACAGACAGATTATAAGATAACGGATGATGGACGGAATATCAATTACGAATGGGATACGCAGTGGGAGGCTGCAGCTGGCCTGTCGGATGCCGGGTGGGTCTGCGAGATGGCCATTCCCTTCAGTAGTATTAAGTACAGGGTTACGGATGAGTTTTGGGGGGTAAATTTCGGAAGGATCCTAATCAGTAACCTGGAAACTTCCTGGTGGTCCGGGGAAGTGTCTGATAATTTCAGGATATCCCAGGGTGGACAGCTCGAGGGTATCCGGATGCCTGCCAAACCTAAAAGGCTGATGCTATTCCCCTATGTTTCTTTGAGGTATGAAAACAGTGACATCACTGGTCAATACAATAAATTAAAGCCTGATGGAGGAGGGGACATTCTGGTGAACCTTTCCTCCAACTTCAGCCTGAATGCGACAATTAATCCGGATTTTGCTTCAGTGGAAGGAGACGTAGTAAAAATTGACCTGAGCGGCTGGGAAGTAAATTTCCCGGACAAAAGATTATTTTTTCAGGAAGGGAATGAAATGTTCTCCATGCGGTACCGGCCTTTTTATTCCAGGAGGATTGGAGACATCAACTATGGGGTAAAATTTACAGGCAAAGCTGGCGGATATGGCATGAATATCATGAATGTTATGAGTACCGAAAATACAGAAAGGGGACTGCCTGCAGCCTTCTATACTGTTGCAAGGGTCAAGAAAGATATTTTTAAATCATCCACCATCGGGGCGATTTTGGTGGATAAATCTGATTTCGATACCACCTATACCCGTTCATTTGGATTGGACTGGGTACTTAATCCGGGAGAGCGATGGAAGATCACAGGGCAATTGCTGGGCAGTTATCCAGGAGACTTGCTCAAGCATAGTGGAGGATTTCTCAGGGTAGCCCATGAGTCAAATAAACATCACCTTCACCTGCGTTATTCCATGCTCGGGGAAAATCTTGCAGACAATATTAACCAGACCGGGTTCCTGACGGATGATGACAGGCATGAGCTGGATGCTGACCTGAGTTATACCTTCTGGTTTAAAGAATCATTTATGCGATATATACGGATCTTCTCCGGGAACAATGATTTCTGGGGTATTGACGGCAGGCTGAGGGGATACAGGTTCAGGAATTCCGCCCGCTTTTACCTGGCCAATAATTTTAGTTACGGGCTCAACACTGATTATCGTTACCAGGTTCGCAGAAGCAGTGATGACACAGGCCAACCGACGGATCTTCATTTCTACAATTATTTTATAGAAAATGAGCTGGGCTATAATACTGATGCATCATCCAATGCCTCAATTTCCTATACAACAGGGAAGAACTTTAACAGGAATATGAAGATCTTACGTGGGGAAGTGGTATTACAAGCCATGGACAGGCTGACGGTAGCATACAATATTTCATGGTTGGATTTTCAACCTGACACGCTATCTTATCAGGGCATACGGCTTGAACACAGTACCGTTCTGAATATTTTAACCCTGGATTATTATTTTACAAATGATCTCTGGATAAGGCTCTTTGGCCAGCATAATACATATGACAAAAGAGTTTACCTTTACGGTCAATTCGGATGGCGGTTTAAACCACCCTTTGGCGCCCTGTACTTGATTTATGCCGGGGATAACTATTTTAATCATACAGAGAAAAGCTACTATGATCACAAGACCATATTCCTGAAATTTACTTATCCCATTGGATTTTAAGGGACTGTAAGATCAGAGTTTAGGATTATTCCGGTGTCTATCCTTGTCCCTTTCGGTTTTTTTAGCCAGGGTCTTTGCGAAAGCAGTGGTCAGATCGACGCCGGTTTGATTGGCAAGGCAGACCAGGACGAAAAGGATATCTGCCATTTCCTCTGACAGGTCCTTATCTGTCTCAGAAGATTTAAAAGATTGTTCGCCATATTGCCTGGCCATGAGCCTGGCTAGTTCACCCACCTCTTCCATCAATAAGGCCGTATTGGTCAACTCATTAAAATAGCGTTGACCGTAGGTTTTAATCCATTGATCAACGTTGGACTGAACTTCATGCAGCGTCATTATTCCCGGTTTTTGGTGTCAATGATAATGGTAACTGGACCATCATTCAATAGTTCAACCTGCATATAGGCACCGAACTCTCCCGACTTTACCTCCTGGCCAATATCATCAGACAATTGATTTATGAATTGTTCATACAAGGGTATGGCAGATTCAGGTCTGGCTGCACGGATATAAGATGGCCTGTTTCCCTTCCTGGTGCTTGAATGCAGGGTAAACTGGCTGATCACAAGTGCTTCACCCCCAACCTCGGTGAGGGACAGATTCATGATCCCTTGCTGGTCCTGAAATATCCTCAGCCTGGAAATTTTTCCACTGAGCCACTCCAGGTCTTCCTGGCTGTCAGCTTCCTCAATACCTAGAAGGATGAGCAATCCATTCTCTATACGGGCTTTCTCTTGCCTGTCAATACTGACAGAAGCATAGCTGACCCGCTGAATGACAGCCCTCATACCCTCTTATTTGAAGACCGAATCATCAATTCCGGCGTTGAGCTTAACACTCTCCACTGTTCCGGAAATTTGCTGAGGGCCGACAATAAGGTCTAATTTATGCGGATACAAAATACCTTCAACATCTTTGTAATCAGATAAATTAGTTATCTGGACCATGCTGCCATCCGGGGTTTCCTCTACTTTATCCTCTCTTATTTTCAGCCAGGATTCAGTATCGTAATAATCATAACCTGTTCCGCTGCCCGGATGAAAAACCTCAATCATATAAGTTTCCCTTTCGTCCACCATCTCTATGCTTTTTAACTGGAGTTTATAACCCAGTTCATTGTATTTTAACTCGGGCATGAACTGGGATTGTGCCTGAAGGTTTTCCAGCTGTTTTCCTTCCAGTACCTGCTCGCCTTGCATGCCGCTGCTCTTGCCAACTGTTCCGTCAAATCTGGTGTCTGACAGGACATTGCCCCCCATCCTCATGGTCATCCTGAATTTGTCAGGAGATTTCTGGTACATGATTGCATCTATAGACATACCCTGTAAACTCATTTTCATGCTGATTTCAATATTTTCCAGGGCTTCAAGTTTTTCCCTGCCACCGATGGACTCCAGGTAATTCTCAATGACCGTTTCAACGGTTAATCCTGCAGGTAATGCTTTTTTCAAACTTGCAGGATCAATATAATTACCTTCTACGTCATAATAATTAACGGTTAGATCAGGACTGAGAGCAGCCAGGTTTTCCACAATATCATCGGCTTTACCGACTACAAAAACATGACAGTTTTCTGGCTTGATGTATTTATTGGCCATTTCGGTAATATCATCTGGCGTAACTGAGGCCAGGGATTTGAGATAGTTGGCATAATAATCTGCCGGGAGTCCGTACCTGGCAATATTAAGGGCAAACCTTGCTACTGTAGCTGGTTGCTCGAGTGCCAGGGCAAAGGTTCCTGTCAGATAGTTTTTAACCTTTTCAAGTTCTTCACCGGGTACGGGTTCAGTTCGGATCCGTTCCATCTCGTAGAGGATCTGGCTTACTGCACTATCTGTCACTTCATTTCTGACATCTGCACCGGCATTAAAACTACCAACGTATTTATCCTGACTTAGTGATGAGTAAGCACCGTATGTGTAGCCATGATCTTCACGCAGATTCTGAAACAACCTGTTATTGCTCCCCCCTAGCAGGACATTCATGACACGCGCCTTGATGTAGTCATCTGTTCCCAGGGTATACTTTACCGGATATCCAACAGTGAGGACAGATTGCACAGCCACAGGCCTGTCCACGATAGATACCTGCAGCGTTGCCGGAGCTTCCGGTATGGGATACTGTTTTGATGGTACCTCACCAGGTGTCCAAGAGCCGAAATATTTTTTGGTCAGTTTTTTTGCTTCCTTCAGACTTAAATCACCAACTATGGCCAGGTAAGCAATATTTGGTTTGAAATAAATGCCGTAATAATCCTCACACATTTTCACGGTTACTGAATTTACTGTGGCTTCGGTCGTGACTTCTCCATAAGGATGATCCTTCCCATAAAATAGAACGTTTGAGACCGTTTCCGAGATGGCAGTTGGATCATTTTTATTGTAGGCAAGAGCGGAGATGGTTTGCTTCTTTATCTTTTCAAGTTCATCCTGGTTAAAAACAGGGTTTAAAAGGATGTCAGACATGATCTCCAGGAGCTTCTCATTATGCTTTTTCAATGCTGAGCCAGATAGTGAGCCGGAGGAGGAGCTCACACTTGCGCCGATAAAGTCAATTTCTTCATCAATCTGATCTTTGGAACGGGTAGTTGTTGCAGTTCCTAGTAATTGTCCGGCAAGGCTCGTGTATCCCAGGCTATCTCCTTCGGCGAAGGGCTTGATATCAAGGAGCAAGGAATAAGAAACACGGGGGATCTTATGGTTCTCAACCAGGAATACCTTCAAGCCGTTTTTCAACTCGAAAGATTTATAATCACTGATACGTATCTCCGGGGCTGGTCCGGGTTCAGGAGCCTGGGTACGGTCAATCTGAGAATTCAATGTGCCAGGAAGCAGCAGGAGAACGAGGATTGTGTATGTTAGATATTTCATGATTAGTTATTGCTTTGAGGTTCTTGATCTTTCGGTAAATAATACAGGACTACCCTGTTTTCAGGTACCAGGTACTTTCTGGCTACATCAATGATATTTTCAGGGGTGACAGCCAGGTATTTTTCAATCTCAGTATTGATCAGGTTGGCATCCCCGAAAAAGGTATAATAATTGGCCAGGCTCTCAGAAATACCTCCCATGGTAGTATTACGGCTAATAAAATCGTTCTCCGTCTGGTTCTGTAGTTTCTGGAATTCCCGTTCCGACAGACCTGACTCGATCACCCTGGTAATCTCTTCTTCCACCGCAGCTTCCAGGTCTTCCAGTTTTACCTCCGTGTTAGCTATTCCATATATGATAAAAACGCCTGCATCTTCGAGGGCCAGGGGAATGGCACCAGATTCAAGGGCCAGTTGTTTATTATCTACCAGTTCCTTATACAACCTGGAACTCTGTCCGCCGGATAATAGAGTCTGTAGCATCTCCAATGCATAAGAATCAGGATCACCCATGGCTGGCATCCTGTATGCTGTAAATAGCGCCGGGAGCTGGATATTGTCATATACTGTTTTTCTGATCTCTTCTGTATGAGGTGGCTCTTTAATATCCGGTCGGTAGATCTCATGGCCCCCCTTAGGAATGTCACCAAAATAATCCTCAACAATTTTTCTTGTCTCATCGTACTCTAAATCTCCCGAGATAACGAGTACCCCGTTTTCAGGAACATAGAAATGATTATGAAATTCGATGAATTCATGTAGTTGTGCCTTATCTATGTACTGAACATCTCCGATAGGGACCCAGCGATAAGGGTGTTTTGTAAAGGCATTCGTAAAAACTTCTTCAAGAAGTGATCCGTATGGTTGGTTATCAAATCGCTGGCTTCTTTCTTCTTTGATCACACTTCTCTGGGTTTCTACTCCCACACTATCTATCCTGAGTTCTAGCAACCTGTCTGACTCAAGCCAGAGGCCCAATTCAAGCTGGTTTGATGGAAGGATTTCATAATACAGCGTCTGGTCGAAGGAAGTCCCGGCATTATGAACCCCGCCCGCATTGGTTACATATTCTACAAAATCACCCCTTTCCACGTGTTTGGACCCCTCGAACATAAGGTGTTCGAAAAAGTGTGCAAACCCGGTCCGGTCCGATTGCTCATTCTTTGAACCAACATGATAGGTGATGTTTATGGCTACAATGGGGGTAGAATGATCCTGGTGCAAGATAACATGCATTCCGTTTTCCAGGGTAAACTCCTGGAATTCGATACGATTAAGCTGGGCATCAACGAGGGTAAAAAAGGTAAACAGGGCAACAAAGCCCAGGAGAATTCTTTTCTTTTTCATAAGACTGAGTTTCTGATTGAATATCAAAAATAACTGAAAATCGTTATCAGTCGTTCAACATAGGGGATAAAACACAGAAGATCCGTAAAAAATTCACGGAATGTATATGAAGTATAATTATTTAGGACCTATGAACTTTAAAATACTCTGAAGCAATAATTCCTTGTTCAAAGGCTTGCTAAGAAAATCATTACAGCCTGCTTCGATGCATTTTTTTTTGTCCTCCTGCATGGCATATGCAGTCTGTGCTATTATCGGGATTTTTTTTGAGGATTTTCGAATTTCCCTTGTAGCATCGTATCCATTCATTCCGGGAATCCTGATGTCCATCAAAATGACATCAACATTCTTGTTGTCATGATAAAGTTTCAAGGCATCATCCCCTGTTCCTGCATGGAGGATCTTTATGCCGGAAGGCCTGAGGAATTCTTTTAGCATAAAAAGGTTGAGTGGTTCATCCTCAACTATCAGGATAGTATTCTTTTTCCAGCTGCCTGTGGGTATTTTGGTAATTTGTTTTGGTTTCGGTATTATGTCATGCTTGACAGGGATTGTAATATATGGGAGGGAAAGGTAAAAGCTGGTCCCAACCTTCTCCTTGGATTCAAGCCAGAGTTCCCCACCCATTAAATGAGCAAGGTTCCTGGAAATTGCCAGTCCCAGGCCAGTCCCACCATATAACCTGTTGTAGGTTTCATTGATCTGTCGAAATCTTTCAAAAACAGATAACTGTTTTTCGCCCGGTATCCCAATGCCAGAGTCTTTCACATAAAAAGTAAGGTATTTGTCTTCATTGATTTCAAAACCAAACTTGATAAATCCTTTTTCTGTAAATTTTATGGCATTATCAAGCAGGTTTGAAAGGATTTGTCTTAAACGGTTGGGGTCAGTTACCACGTCAACCTGTTCATCAGGCACAGAAAACTGAAATTCTAAATGTTCCTTTTCCTTGATCTGCAATATTTCAAGAAATTGCTGGTACAACTCTAGCATAATGGAGTTGGCCCGACATGGAACAGTTTCTATGGTCATATGTCCTGATTCGATCTTGGCAAGATCTATGATATCATCAATCAGGTTCAGCAATGTTTTCCCATTATTGCCAATGATGTTAATAAATTCATTGCGTTTTTCCGGAGTTAGGGATTCTTCCTTTAAAAGTTGGGAAAATCCTATGATCCCGTTCATTGGTGTACGTATCTCATGTGACATATTCGCCAGGAATGCAGATTTCAACCTATCTGATTCTTCTGCTTTTTCCTTGGATTTGATCAATTCAAGCTCTGCTTTTTTGCGGATAGTAATATCCCTGAACTGGCCTTCAAAAGAACTGGATTTCGTCCGGCTGTCTGATATGATTCCACCGACAGCATGCATATACATCATTTTCCCATGCACATCAATGATCCTCAATTCCACATCGAATGGAACACTTTTTTCCATGGTCAGTTTGAGTGCTGATAAAAACCCATCCTTATCTTCGGGGTGGATCAGTGACAAAAAAGTGGATTCAGTAAGGACCAGTTCACCCGGATCGTAGCCAAAAAGCCGGTATGCCTGATCAGACCATTCCAATTCTTTGGTAGTCTGGTTATATGACCAGCTACCTGAAAGTGAAATCTCCTGTGCCTTGTTTAATTTTTTCTGAGATTGTATTAAATCGGTTGTAGCCTCCTTTAATTCTTGTATATGTTTTTTCAACACCAGGTTTTTTTCCTGGATTTCTTCCGATTGTGTCTGTATCTTTTGTTCAGCATTTGTACGTTCAGTGACATCTTCATAGGTCCCCAGGACACCGATCACCTCTCCCTCAGTGTTGAGCATGGGTAATTTGCTCGTTTCAATCCACATAACCCTTCCGCCGGGGACTGCTATTGATTCCCGGTATCTGAGTTTGGGTTTTTTGGATTTCAAAACATGTTTATCATCCTTTCTGTAAAGTGTTGCTGATTCCTTCCATGATAGATCAAAATCACTCATACCAACAATCTCTGCCGGATCCTTAAGGCCTGAATCCTGAGCAAACATTTTATTGCACCCAAGGTATTTAAATTCAGTATCCTTCCAGAAGATGCGTTGGGGGATATGATCCAGGATCATCTGGAACATTTTCCCCGGGATCATGGTATTATGCTTGAAGGCATCAATCAAGTAACCCAGGTTATCAAGTGATCCGGTATACTGTAACAAACTGATCTGTTCTTCCAGTTTCTGGATCTTTTCAAGAAGTTCCTTTTTTGATGGATTGAGACTCATTACCTGGTTTATCTTTTATTCCTTTTATTTGGTCCTGCAATTTTGATGAAATGCCACGCTGACTGCTTTGGGATTCTCAATGGTTTTAAAGAACTGGTCCATATATTTTATGGCCTTGTTCAAGTCCTTTTCTTCTAAAAAAGGAACACTCCTGCAAGTATGATATATTTCCTCCCTGCGTTGTCTAAACTCGTCCAGTACAAGTTGCAGTTCTGCATCCGGTCTGCAATAACCGCGGTACAACCTGGTACTCACAGACTCGATAGGCAGGTGTTCAGCCGGAACCGCATAGGGTGCATTGACCAGCCCACACCAGTCAAAGTCATATGGAACTACGATTGGCAGGGCCGCCGGATCTTCCTTTAAAAAAACTACATTGTGCATAGCCGACACCGACCAATCAGTGTTCCCTATCATATATTGAAACACTGACAATACATTCATATTTTGCCTGGCGGTTCTCTCCTGCGGTATATTTTTTACTTTTAAGAACTCACAATCATTCCTACGTGCCATCTGCTGATTTGGTTCTATCAGGAATGCCATTTTTTCAAGCGTATCAATTTTTCCCTCTGTATCTGCATAGGTCAGGTGCACCAGTCTGACTAAGTAGCTTTCTTCACTAAAAAGATTATACAATTTGTAGGCTAAATACTCTTCGAGTACATTTTGCTCGTAAAGATCTTTCCTGGACCTGCAATGTGTCACAAGCTTGATTTTATCCTGTCCGGCAAATATGGTGTTTATTACAGAAGTACTGGAAAAATTCAACCGCAGGGGAGGAAAATCACAATTGACAGGATCTTTCCTGAAATTACCGCGTAACTTGATCTTTATTGGCAGTTTCACCTCTTTCCCTTCCTGATCGGTATAACTGATTTCTGCCGGATGGCTCTCTTTTTCCTCAATGTCACGAAGGACCGTCTTTATGTCCATACTGAGTGTAAGGAACAGTGGTTCGTCTGATTGGAACAAAGGGGATGGCAGATCTTTCGTATTGGATGGATCATCCTGTGCACAGAGGGAGGAGAAGGAAGGATTCTGGCTTAGGAAAACCAGCAATAATAGAAAAGCCAGGATATTTTTATTAATTGATTTCATCATTTGTAGAAATTTCAAGGGAATCACCTTGTTGAAATTATAAGCCAAATGAATTAAAAAGAGATGGATTTGATTTATTCCAAAGTAATAAAAATTATCGGAATTCATCCTTGTTGCCAGATGAATTTACAAGGTACAAAACATCGTTTTCGATGGTAATGCCCTGCATTTCAGCACCATTAGAATAAAAAGGAACATCCATGGCGTAAACCCTGCATTGATAAAG
>RCNF010000894.1_pt1 | contig 15527 bp, 16 predicted proteins | sample 2041311 | NCBI WGS metagenome assembly RCNF01 (sample SAMN09708228, study PRJNA481090) | Marine sediment metagenome, whole genome shotgun sequencing project. | biome: marine sediment; feature: ocean; material: sediment; isolation source: Sewage treatment plant 2 marine sediment (STP2) ... | reverse complement strand
ACCAGGACGACGCATCATTGAGGCGGGTCACAGCGACCCGCCTTCGCAAGTCTGGGCCGCATCCGATCGAGCAACTGGATAGAGTCAGATATATAGGCGCGGACACTGCCGATGGCGCGAGAGTTCAAGCAATCGGCAACCCGGGTGGGACCGGTTTTAAAGGGGAAATTGAAGACATGGCGCTGTGCACGATCATGGGTTTGGTCATCGCCCTGCTGACTCCGGTCGGCAACACCGTGGTCCCCGTCTCTTGGTCATCGTCTGCAGCCCCCTTCGACGTACCCACCGGCGCTGGTCCACCCCCGACGCTGTCTATCAGCGATGTCACCATTGGCGAAGATGGTTCGGAAGCGACGTTCACCGTCACCCGAGCTGGCAAGACCAAGAAGAAGGTCGAGGTCGATGTCGCCACTTCAGATATCGACGCAACCGCCGGTGCTGACTACACCGATCAGGCTGCGACACTCGTCTTTCCGTCGAAGCCGGAGATCGCTACCGAGACATTCACCGTCCGCATCCTCGAAGATAACGTCGATGAACCTACGGAAACGTTTGCGGTGACTCTGTCCAATCCGGTGGATGCCACTATTGAGCGAGAGATCGGCGTGGGCACCATCGTCGACAACGATACTGCCGGTATCGCAGTTGACTCAGGGGATGGGTTGTTTGTGCTCGAAGGCGGTGCCGCCGATTCGATGAGCATCGTCATGCAGTCCCAACCGACCGCTGCTGTCGCGGTTACGGTCGCCGCTCCCCCGGAACAACTGGTCATCGACCCGAGTTCCGTGACCTTCGATGCGCTCAACTGGGACCAACCGCAAAAGGTAGCCATCAATGCAGTACTTGATGGGATGGATGAGGACGACCCCCATGAAGTCCCGATCTCACTCTCGGTTGAATCGGAAGACGCAGACTACGCAGCGACATCGCTACCCCCGATTCTTGTTGCCGTGGGCGATGCCGACGCCTTGCTAGTCACCATCCACGGGCTGAGCACGGGAGCGACGGAGATGCCCACCACCTTCAGCGCCGTGGTGAACGCAGGCGGGACGGGTGCTATTACCTACGACTGGACTGTGTTCCTCCTGGGTAACGCCGTGACCACCGGCAGCCAAGCTGTACTCGAGTTCACGCCGGATGAGCCGGGGATGTACATCGTCCGTGCTCTGGTTGGCGACGAGCATGGCCAGAACCCGGCAGAGTTCATCGAATTTACCGTTATGTCGGATGTCTCAGAGAGCACCTTTGCGATGGACATTGTCTGGCTCGCCAACGAAGGCATCACGCGCGGATGTAGCGCCAACGGCACCGAGTTCTGCCCGGACGAGCCGGTGTCCCGTGGCCAGATGGCCGCGTTCTTGGTGCGATTCTTGGGCCTCGACGACAGCGGGGACGGGAACAGGTTCATCGATGATGACGATTCCATCTTCGAAGTCGACATTGCCAAGCTCGCCTTGGCCGGGATAACCGCAGGATGCAATCCGCCTCACAATGACAGGTTCTGTCCCAACGCCGTGGTGAATCGCGGACAGATGGCTGCCTTCGTCGTTCGAGCGCTCAGCCTCACCGACACCGGTGGCGGCAACACGTTCGTCGACGACGACGGGTCGCCATTCGAGGACGATATCGCCAGACTTGCCACCTCCGGCATCACCCGTGGCTGCAACGCCGACGGAAGCCGTTTCTGCCCACAACAGCAGGTGACGAGAGGGCAAATGGCCGCGTTCCTCCACCGTGCCGCGGAGCTTGTCGGCAACTAGAGCCCGCCCCAAGAACCCGAAGCTGCAGTTTCTGAAAGGAACTGCAAGCCGCCGCTTTGCGCCAGGTTTCTATTTCGCTCCAAAGCCGGAAAGCACGGTCCACATCGATCGTCCCAGAATCGACACGTCCAGCCACGGCGACATGTGCTTGACGTAGTAGAGGTCATAGGTGAGCTTCTCGACGGTCTCCCGCTCATTGTCGGCGTAGCCAAAATTCACCTGGGCCCAGCCGGTGACACCGGGACGCACCAGATGCCGGTAGTTGTAGAACGGGATACTGCTCTCAAACTGCTCGGTAAACACCGGCCGCTCCGGTCGCGGACCGACCAGGCTCAGATCACCCTTGACCACGTTGACCAGCTGCGGGATCTCGTCGATGCGGAAGCGGCGCAAGAATCTGCCCATATTCGTGAGACGACTGTCGTTGGCCGTGGCGAACTGGGGTCCGTTCTTTTCGGCGTTGACCACCATCGTGCGGAACTTATAGAGCATGAACTCTTCGCCGGCTTTCCCCATCCGTTCTTGCTTGTAGATGACCGGCCCGCTCGAGTCCATGCGCACTGCCACCCAGATGGAGCCTGCCAGCAGCAGCCATAGCGGAGCAGTAACCAGTACCAGCACGATGTCGATTACACGCTTGACCGCTGCGTATTCGTTCCGGCTCACCGGTGCCGACAGCTCCCATCCTTCGGCCAAATGAACCATTGGAAGACGCCCGGTGTATTCCTCGTACACGCTGGACAAAGCCCGTACCGGGTAACCGGCGAGATTCCACGAAGAAACAAACTGCGCCATACGATCCGACATAACAGGGCGGAGATCCACGACAAGGGTCGTTCCAACGATCGCCTGGGACGGCGGCTCTCCAGCCGGGTCATAGACCTCAACGACATTGCTGTGCCCGGCATCACGCAGATCTTCGACAAGACCTTTTTCTCCGGTGATTATCACCAGGTCTTCCGCCCAGGGACGCTGTCGCCGAATGAATCGATGCAACAGTGTCCCCGCCAGCCAGAAACCGATCGCATAGGCCAGAAACGGCCGAGAGAAATAGGGCCGACCCAGCACAATGCCCGTTGCGGTGATCGCAGACGCTGTCGCCACAATCGAAATCGCACGGCCGTACGAGGGCCGCGGCGCGCCTTGCGCCCACATGCGCACACTGGCGTACGACCCCAACAAAGCTCCTGCACCCAAGAGGCTATACATGGGCCAGATGTCGCGCCAGGGGCGAGCGGCTTCCCACGGGAGCCATTCGCCAAAGGTGAGTATTGAGGCCAAGACCATTGCCACTGCCAAAGCGGCAAGATCCGACGCAAGAACTGAGTAGAGAAACTTCCTACGCATTGGACAAGAGACTACCCGTCCATCGCTCTACGGTCACAGCCCGGCCACCCATTCTTTGGCAGGAACCGTCCCCGGCACGCTCGTGGACTAAGGTCCCCGAATGCCACGAGCGACCTTTACTCACCAAGCGACTGCAAATGCACCCATTGAAAAAGTCTGGGAATCTCTGCAGGAAGCAGAAACCTGGGCCAATATCGGACCGGTCGAGGACATCGAGGACTCAACGTCTGACGATGAGGGTCAACTCCAGTCGTTCCGTTGGTCGACCACGGTGGCCATGAGGCGCTACCCCGGTACCGCCAAGGTTGTCTCTGTCGACCCCGGAAGCCGCATGCTCTTGGATCTCGACGCCCGCGAAGTTGCCGGCACTTTGGAGACCCATCTGGCTCCAAATGGGACTGGAACTACTCTGGTGACCGTCACCCTGGAGGTTGTGTCACGCGGCACCATATCAACGTTGTTCTTCCCGGTGGTTAGCGAAACCATCGCTAAGGGGCTACCTGTCCAGGTCGAACACTTTGCGGGATCGCTCGGCTAGCCGGCGTTTTCCTCGACGGCTCGTTGCTGGGCAGCTTTGAGTTCTTCGGCAAGACGCAACGCTTCGACACGTCCGCCGGGAGATGTCTCGGCTCGGTCTGTCAGAAGCGTGACGCTGTTGTCGAATATCTGGAGGAAACCACCATGGATGCCGATCGTGACCACCTCATCGTCAGCGGTGTGAATCTCGACCGGCCCGGTTGCCAACGCGGCCATGGTCGCCTCGTGATCCGCCAAGATCCCAATTTCGCCCTCAGTTGTACGAGCAGCGATGAACGTTGCCTCTCCGGACCACACAATGGCCTCTGGAGCTACGACGTCGACGGTGAACAGCTTGTCAGCCATTACGCGTTCTCCATCTCCTTGGCCTTACGCATGACATCGTCGGCTCCGCCGACCATGTAGAACGCCTGCTCGGGATACTTGTCGAGGTCACCCTCGACCAGCATCGTGAAGGACTCGATTGTCTCCGCCAGAGGAGTGTTTACGCCGGGCTGACCGGTGAACGCTTCAGCAACAAACATCGGCTGCGACAAGAACTTCTGGATACGACGCGCCCGGCCGACGATCAGCTTGTCTTCCTCGGACAGCTCATCGATACCAAGAATGGCGATGATGTCCTGAAGGTCCTGATAGCGCTGCAAGATCTGCTGCACCTCGGTGGCAACGTTGTAGTGCTTGTCGCCGACGACCTGCGGGTCAAGAGCACGGCTACCTGAGTCAAGCGGATCGACAGCTGGGTAGATGCCCAATGCGGTCAACGGGCGTGACAGCACCGTTGTCGCATCGAGGTGAGCGAATGCAGTGTGTGGCGCCGGGTCCGTGATGTCGTCGGCAGGAACATAGATAGCCTGCAGCGAGGTGATCGAACGGCCCTTCAGCGACGTAATCCGCTCCTGGAGCACACCCATCTCGCCAGCCAGGGTGGGTTGGTAGCCGACCGCGGATGGCATACGCCCCAGCAACGTCGAGACCTCAGAACCTGCCTGGGTGAAACGGAAGATGTTGTCGATGAACAACAACACGTCCTGACGCTGCACGTCACGGAAGTACTCCGCCATTGTCAGCGCGGAAAGAGCGACACGGAGACGCACTCCCGGCGGTTCGTCCATCTGCCCAAACACAAGAGCTGCCTTCTCCAGAACGCCGGACTCGGTCATCTCGAGGTAAAGGTCGTTGCCCTCACGGGTCCGCTCCCCCACACCAGCGAAGACGGACACACCGCCGTGCTGGGTGGCGACACGGTTAATCATCTCCTGGATCAGAACGGTCTTGCCAACACCGGCACCACCGAACAGACCGATCTTCCCACCTTCGAGGTAAGGGCTGATCAGGTCGAGAACTTTGATCCCGGTCTCAAAAACCTTCTTCTGCGGCTCAACATCCTCGAACTTCGGAGCCTCGCGGTGGATCGGCCACCAGTCGCCGGAGAACTCCAAATCCGGGGCATCAAGGGCATCGCCCCACATGTTGAAGATGTGGCCAAGAGTCTGGTCTCCGACCGGGACGGTGATCTCGGCGCCGGTGTTGCGGACGGGGGCGCCACGCACCAGACCATCAGTAGGGGCAAGCGCAATTGCACGAACGGTGTTGTGCCCGATATGTTGGGCTACCTCGAACTTGACCGTCCTTGCTTCTCCGATGATCTCAAAGTCGACTTCCAGAGCGAAGAGAATCTCCGGCATGGCGTCGCTGGGAAACTCAACGTCGACGACCGGGCCGGCCACCTTGACGATCCGCCCCATTGGAAGTGCGGTGGTTGTGGTCACTGTCTCTCCGTCCTTTGCCTATCCGGCGGACAGCGCCTCGGCGCCGCCGACGATTTCAGATATCTCAGTAGTAATTTCAGCTTGTCGGGCCTGGTTGGCTTGACGGGTCAGTAAGCGGACAAGCTCTTCCGCGTTCTCGGTTGCCGCCTTCATGGCACGACGTCGCGCCGCATGCTCGGAAGCAGACGCTTCGAGCAGCAGGCCAAAGACAGTCCCTTCGACATAACGAGGGAGCAACCGCGCCAGGATCGATTCAGCATCAGGCTCGAATGTGTACGCCACCGCCGCTTCGTCACCGCTCGCCTCAGGGGGTTCGATCGGTAGGAGGTTCCAAAGAACTGGCTTCTGGGTCATCGCCGACATATACCGGGTGGTGAACACCTCGAACGAGTCGACCTCTTCGGTCTCATACGCTTCCAACAACGTATTGCCAATGAGACGAGCGTCACCATATCCCGGGGTGTCTGTCACCCCCAGCCAGGCATTCTCGATCTCAAACTTCCGGTAGGCGAAATAGGAGCGGGCCTTCTCCCCCACGACATAGAGACGCACCGCTCGGCCCTCTTCATGGAGATCGTGGATACGATGCTCCGCCATCCGAATGATGCTGCTGGTGTAGCCACCGGCAAGACCACGATCTGAACTGACGATGACGACACCGACGGTCTTGACGTCGCGTCGCTCCAAGAGCGGGTGGCTGGCGCCACTGCCGGCGCCCAGGTTCCGAATTACATCGTTCATCTTCTCCGTGTACGGCTGCGACTTCGTCACCCGGACCCGAGCTTTGGCGATCCGAGACGTCGCGATGAGCTCCATCGCGCGCGTGATCTTCATCGTTGATTGAACGCTCTTTATCCGGCGCCGTATCTGCCGTACTTCAGCGGAAGCCAAGAATCAGCCCTCTCGTGATGCTTTGTACTCTGAGATCGCAGCCACCAAGCCTTCGGTTGGCAGCTCGCCGGTATCGCGGATTTCGTTGAGAAGACCCGAATAGCGAGCCTTTACGAATCCCAGCAAACCTGCCTCGAACTCGTGAACCTCGGTCTCCGGCACATCGTCCATATGACCCTCGGTCACTGCGAAGATCGAGACGACCTGCTCCTGGACTGAAAGCGGGGCAAACTGCCCCTGCTTGAGTACCTCGACCACCCGTCGACCTCGGTCGAGCTGGGCCAGAGAGGCCGCATCCAACTCAGAACCGAATTCGGCAAACGCCTCTAGCTCGCGGAACTGAGCCAGGTTGAGACGCAACGGACCCGCCACCTTCTTCATGGCTTTCACCTGGGCGGCGCCACCGACACGAGACACAGAAATGCCTGCGTTGATTGCGGGCCGGATACCCGAGTAGAACAGATCGGATTCGAGGAAGATCTGGCCGTCCGTGATCGAAATCACGTTCGTTGGGATATACGCCGAGACATCATTGCCCTTGGTCTCGATGACCGGTAGACCGGTAAGCGAGCCACCGCCCAGCTCAGCACTGAGCTTGGCACAACGTTCGAGTAGGCGGCTGTGCAGATAGAACACGTCGCCGGGGTACGCCTCACGCCCTGGAGGACGACGCAACAGAAGCGAAATCTCGCGATAGGCAACAGCCTGCTTGGAAAGATCGTCAAAAATAACGAGAGCATGCTCACCGTTGTACATCCAGTACTGGCCGATCGCCGAGCCGGAGTATGGGGCATACATCTGGAGAGCAGCTGCGGTAGAGGCTGTAGCGGCCACAATGACTGAGTAGTCCATTGCCCCACCCTGTTCCAGAGCGTCAGCAACCTCGGCAACAGTCGATGCCTTCTGCCCGATCGCCACGTAGATGCACTTGACCCCAAGACCCTTCTGGTTGAGGATCGTGTCGATGAGGATGGCGGTCTTGCCGGTCTGGCGGTCACCAATGATCAGCTGGCGTTGACCACGTCCGATCGGTGTCATCGCATCGATGGCTTTGATCCCGGTCTGCAGGGGCTCTGACACGGGTTGGCGTTCAACCACCGACGGTGCCTGCGTCTCAAGCAGACGAGTCTCGGTGAATTCCAGGGGACCCTTACCATCGATAGGGTTCCCGAGCGGGTCGATGACCCTCCCCAATAATCCGTCGCCGACGGGGATGGAAAGCACCCGTCCGGTGGAACGAACCTCGTCGCCTTCCTCGATCTTGGAGACGTCACCCATGATGACGCAGCCGATTGAGTCTTCGTCGAGGTTGAGGGCGACACCGGTGAGACCACCGGGGAACTCCAACAACTCAGATGTCATGACATTCGGAAGACCAACAACACGAGCAACGCCGTCACCGACTGACTCTACGTAGCCAACGGTCTCGGCCTCCACAGAAGGAGACCAATCCGCAAGGTTGCGCCGGAGTGCACCGGAGATGTCTTCGGGAGTCAGGGTTAGATCAGCCATACGCTATGCCCATGCCTCTCGCAATTCCAGGAGCCGGCTTCGTACCGACCCATCAAACAAAGTGTCTTCAACTTGGGCTACCAGCCCACCAACCACCGAGGGGTCAATCACGACATGCACCTGCACCGGCTTGCCGGTCACACTGGCGAGCTTTGCTGCCAGCCGGTCCTGCGTTGCAGCATCGAGTTCGATGGCGCTGCGCACCTCAGCGACAACATGCCCTTGAGATTCGGCCGCAAGATCCATCATCCGCCTTGAGATGGCACCAAAGTCGTTCACGCGATTAACGCCGATGAGCATGTTGACCAGCGAGACCGTCACTGCCGAAGCGCGCTTGCCGATCAGGTCGCTGACTATGGCCTGCTTCCTTTCGAACGGAAGCACAGGATTGCTCAGTGCTCCTTGGAGCTCTTCGGACTCGTCAAACGCCTGGGCGACACGGAACAGTTCGTCCGACAGACGATCCGCATCACCTTCGGCGGCGACAACATCAAGCAACGCTCTGGCGTAGCCGTCAATGTGGTTGGTATCCATCATCAGCCCTCAGAGCCGAGTTCGTCGATGAACTGATCGACGAGCCCTTGCTGAGCAGTGCGGTCAAGGTTGCGACCTACCAACTTCTCAGCAACGTCGATCGACAATCCGGCGACTTCGCGCTTCATCGATGTCATGGCACGTTCGCGTTCGGAGTCGATCTCGTGCTGCGTTTGGGTCTTGATCTCTTCGGCTTCGGTTTCAGCACGGGTGACGATGTCGGCACGTGCCGACTCGCCCGCTTGCCGGGCTTCTTCGACTATTCGGGTCGCTTCTTCACGGGCGCTTGAGATGCGCGAGGCATAGTCTTCTTTGAGCGACGCCGCTTCGGACTTTTCCTTCTGAGCTGCTTCCAGATCCGCCTTGATCGCCTTCTGCCGGTTCTCAAGCATTTCGTTGAGAGCCGGAGCGGCAACCTTCCAGATGAATCCGAACACGACGACGAACGCGATGACACCAACGATTATCTCGTTGACATCACGCGGCAACAACAGGTCGATACCTGATGTCTCTTCGGCTGCGTGCTCAGCATCCTCAGCGGCGAGGAACAAAGGCGAATACAGATTCACAGTTTGCTCCCTATGCCAGGAAGAAGAGGACGAACCCGATTAGGGCGAGTGCCTCGGTAAAGGCGATACCCAAGAACATCGTGGTACGCACCATGCCGGCTGCTTCTGGCTGACGGGCCATTGCCTGAACGGCGTTGCCAGCGACGATGCCGATACCGACACCGGGTCCGATTGCGGCCAGGCCATACCCAATTAGGGCTAGTGAGCCACTGATGTCTCCGGTAAGCCCGGCGACTTCCTGTGCCACAAGCTGCACTGCGAGGAGTGCCTCCATATCGCTGTTTCCTTTCTATGTCGGACGACTACAAAAACTAATGCTCTGCGTGTACTGCGGTCTGTACATAAACCGCAGACAGGAGGGTGAAGATGTATGCCTGCAGAATCGCAACGATGATCTCGAATGCGTAGATCGCAAGACCAACGATCAGCCAGCCTGCTCCAATCGGAACCTTGGCGAGTCCGCCCTGACCTGAGATGAACACCCATCCAGAGACGAGGAGCAAGGTCAGCATGACGTGACCGGCGACCAGGTTGGCGAAAAGCCGGACTGCGAGGCTGAACGGGCGGACCAGGAAGGTTGAGACAAGTTCGATGATCCCGACCAGTGGCTTGAGGGCGACAGGAACCCCTGGCGGCCATGCGATGTCTTTCAGATAGCTGAAGCCCTGCTCTTTGAAGCCGGAGAACACAAAGATGACCCAAGTCAGAAGTGAAAGCACCGCGGGAATGACCCACATCCGCGAGGTGATCGGAAAGCTGATGAACGGCGTTACTTCGAAGAGGTTGCCAACGAGCACAAACATGAAGATCGAAAGAAGCCAGGGGAAGTACTTGAGGCCGTGCTCCGGTCCGATGATGCCGATGGCGATCTCATCGCGCACAAACGTGACAAGGGCCTCGATCGCGGCACCAAACTTGGTGGGGACCAGACGCTTCTTGTTGCGCACAATCCCGAAGTAGAGCAGACCAATCACGATCGCGGCAGCGAGAACCGTCAGCACCATCGTGCGGTTGACACCGCCGAGGAAGGGGTTCTCGAAGAGTTCGTTAACACTCTCCGGCACACAAATGATCTCGTCCGCGGTGTTGCATTCACCGGACGCGAGGATCAGCTCCACTCCAACTCCTTTGTTTCACCCCGTGTCACAGCCACGGTCTCCCACGACAGCAACACTAGGTAGCTCACAACAGCTGAGATTCCCATAGCAAGCCGGTCTACTTCAATTACCTGCGCAGTAACCAACATCACCAACATGATGAGGGTTAAACGAAGGAAAAACCCGACCAGCGCGGCGGCATGATAGAGCTTTAGAGACACCCTTGCTGCCTTTGACAAGACAAAGCCCGCAAGAACGAAGTTCGCAACCACAATGGCAACGCCGATTCCCGCCGACATCGCACCCATTCCTCCGCGAAATAGGGCGAATACGACAATAATCGGTGGACCGACCCAGACCGCCCGCCGGGCAGTGGCGATAGCAATCTTGGCTTCGATATCTTTCGGCCCAGGAGCCGCCTCGTAGCCGACGGCGACGTTGGATTCAACTTCCACGTCTGCGTTCCTTCGCTTGCTCTTCCAGTACCGCCGAGAGCTGCCACAACTTGAAAAAGCCACTCGCAAACCCAGCGATGATGCCGATGACTGTGAACAGCGGCTTGGTCCCCAGCCACCAGTCAAGACCCAGCCCCAGCAGCAAGCCGGCAACAACCGATGAAATGAGGTCAACTCCGGACGAGTATCCGCCACTCACTGTGCGACGCTGAGGAATGTGGCTACTCCGCCCGCTTCCATTTAGATCGTCACTCATCTTGGTGTCACCAGTTCCCAGTTGGGTTCCAGATCCGTCTTGTGAAGTCGTTCACAAAGTCGGCGCCACTGTAACCACGACGGTTTCTCACCCGCAACCTTAATCCCAGGTGAAACCGAGCCAGCCGCACCGTTCTTATACGTGGCCGGGGAAACTCTCCGGGTACGCCGGGAACCCATCCGCCAACTCGTGGACCTGATCTGTGTACAGGTTGACCGAGAATGGATCGATCCGCTTGCGCAGCAGCTCAACGATCAGCTTGCCGAGCAGAACCATCTGTTCCTGCATCATCCCTGCGGACGTAACCGACGGCGTCCCCATGCGAAGACCGCTGGTGATAAACGGGGAGCGCGGATCGAAAGGAATCGAGTTGCGGTTGAGGGTGACACCGTGCGCATCCAAGAACTGTGATGCCTCTTTGCCGGTCAACTCCGTATCGAGCGAACGTAGATCCACCAGGAACATGTGGTTCTCGGTGCCACCGCTGATAACCCGGAGCCCTTCGTCGTCCATGGCCCCGGCAAGCACCTTGGCGTTACGAACGATCTGGTTTGCGTATGTCTTGAACTCGGCACGGGAGGCCTGTTCGAAACAGAGCGCCTTCGCCGCGATCTGGCTGTTGATCGGGCCGCCCTGGGAGAAGGGGAAGACAGCCTTGTCGATAGCCTTGGCGAACTTCTCGCGGCTCAGGATCAGTCCACCGCGCGGGCCGCGCAGTGCCTTGTGGGTGGTGGCGGTCACGATGTCGGCGTGCGGCACCGGGTTGGGGTGAGCGCTACCGGCGATAAGTCCGATGATGTGAGCGGCGTCCACAAGGAAGATGGCATCTACCTCGTCAGCGATCTGACGGAATACAGCCCAGTCGATGAACTGTGAGTAGGCCGAATAACCGGCAACGATCATCTTGGGACGGTGCTCCTTGGCCAGGCGGCGCACCTCCTCGAGATCGATCTGCTCAGTCTCCGGATCCACCCCGTAGGCGACGAAATTGAAGAGCTTCCCGGAGAAGTTGACCGGCGAGCCGTGGGTGAGATGACCACCCTGATCCAGGGACATACCGAGGATGGTGTCACCCGGTTCCAGCACAGACATGTAGGCGGCCATGTTCGCCTGCGAGCCGCTGTGTGCTTGCACGTTTGCGTGCTCCGCCGAGAAGAGCCGTTTGGCGCGATCGATGGCCAGGTTCTCTACCTCGTCAATGACTTGGCAGCCCTCGTAGTAGCGACGGCCCGGGTATCCCTCCGAGTACTTGTTCGACAATACCGAGCCAGAGGCTTGCATCATTGCATAGGAGATGTAGTTCTCAGAGGCGATCAGATGAATCTGAGATCGCTGCCGACCTACTTCTTTTTTGATCAGCTGTGCAAGCTGCGGATCTACCTGTTCGATTGGTCGCATGTCCGACATCGCGTGTTTCCCTTTGGGCCTCGGAGGCTGATGCGATCGGAGCCTTGTTGGCGTGCCGCGTCATCATTGCGTCCTGGAGATGTTCCGAGCGACAGTAGCAGTGGGATGAGTCCGTACGCGATCACGAGCCGCCGACCTAGGTGAACCGATATTCGGAAAAGTCAGATGTCCCGAACCGGACCGTCGCGCAAAACCAGAGGCGAGGGTTCGGTGAGGTCGATGATCGTCGACGCCTGCCCGCCCTTGGCCTTCCCCTCCAGGTACACCGAGACCGCGTCCCCAAACAAGTCACGGGCATCAAGATCGTTGAGCACGGACTCGTTACCAGCGATGTTTGCCGACGTCACCGCTAATGGACCGTAGGCCTCGAGAAGCTCCAAAGCAACGGGATGGTTGGGACACCGCAAACCAACCGTGCGTCGTCCGGCGTGACCGAGCCACTTTGGTGCTGACGGAAGACGCGGTAATACCAGGGTTAGAGCACCCGGCCAGTGCAAGTCGGCAAGATCAAGCGCACGATCCGAAAGCGAGGCGATCGTCATCCCCTGCTCGAGCGATGCCACCAGAATCGCTAGGGGCTTGTTGGAGGGCCTCCCCTTCAGCTCAAAGATGGCTCCAAGTGCGTCCTCACGAAACGGATCCGCTGCTAGGCCGTAGAGCGTATCCGTCGGAACACCGACGATCTCGCCATTCCTGAGTGCGGCAATCGCTTGCTCGATCGACATGCTTGCTCCCTTTTAACGGCTCACTATCAAGTTAGTGCAGTTCGACACGCATTGGTGCGCATCCGACAACGAATCGGTCGCGACCAGTGAGATCCTTCTCGATCTTGGGGTCGAAGAGGCGAAAGATCTCCAGACAGGCCGTCCCTTGGCTCTCTCCGATCTCACAGATAATGGCTGCTCCCGGCCTTAGCCAATCTCCGGCCTCAGCAGCGATACGGCCCAGGATCTCAAGTCCGTTGTCCTTGGCAACGAGAGCCTCCGTTGGCTCGTGGTCGCGTACTTCTGGAGGGAGCAGCTCGAACTCGGACTCGGCAATGTAAGGCGGATTTGAAACGATCAAATCAACCTGACCGCGAAGGCTATTCGGCAGCGCCCCAAGAAGGTCCCCGGCTACAAACCCGACCGCAAGGTCGAGCCGAGCGGCGTTGCCAACTGCGAGCTCAAGCGCTTCACGAGAAAGATCGCAACCGATGACAGACGAATCTGGACGAACCCACTTCATTGCAAGCGCCAGATTTCCGCTCCCTGTACAGACATCAACGATCTTTGGCTCATTGATGTCGGCAACAAGACCGACCGCAAGCTCCCAGAGACGTTCTGTCTCCGGGCGCGGGATGAGCGCTCGTGCGTCGATCTGCAGCACTATCGGGCCGAATTGAACGGTGCCCTCGATGTACTGCAGTGGCTCGCCTCGCCGCCGTCGTCGTACATAACCGCGGAAGCGGTCCGCCACCACCTCTGCCACAACCGGGTCACCAACTAGCCAAACAGCACCCGCATCCGCGGCCAGCAGCACCAGCCTGCGGACCTCATGGTCCGCAAGATCAGGGACTTCTGCCAGTAGCGATGAAACTCTTATCTCCATAGTGTGTCTGAACATAGACCCTTTGGATGTGTGTGACCGGGCGGGCTGCCGCTCGGTTTTGTGCATTTTCAAGGTTATTGAGGGGACAACCTAGGAAGGCAACCAATGGTATCTAGACATGAGCGGCTGCTTCGGATAACGGAACGCACGATTGCACGCGGTGTGAAGAACCGCTCTGGGCAGCTTCGCATCGAGGACGATCGCCTTGATGGTGCGTTCATAACGGTTGATGGAAGCAAGGTTATTGATTTCGGCTCGTGCTCGTATCTCGGGCTCAATCGTTCCCCCGCGCTCAAGGAAGCGGCAGTTGACGCCGTCGAGCGATTCGGGACCGGCCACTCTTCATCGCCTATGTATACCGCGCTAGGTATGTATTCCCAGCTCGAAGAACGATTGGAGCGGATGCTCGGCGCATCGGTTGTGGTCGCTCCAACCACCACTCTTGGCCACCTTGGGGCGCTCCCAGTGTTGGCGGGACCTGCCGATCTCGTACTGATGGATCAGCACTCTCACGCATCGCTGCACCTGGCCGCTGACGTGCTCAGGGGCCGCGGGGTCACCCTCGATCTGCTTCCTCACAATGACGTGGCCGCTCTTGAAGCCCGACTCGGCAACGACGCGGGCCAATACGAAAAGGTCTGGTATGCCGCAGACGGCGTCTACTCAATGTTTGGCGATCTTGCTCCGGTGAAGCGGATCCATGCGTTGCTAGATGAATACGCCAACCTCCACCTCTACTACGACGACGCTCACGGCTTCGGTTGGCAGGGACTCTACGGTCGAGGGTACGTACTCAACAACGTCGAGTGGCACAAACGGATGGTTGTTGCGGCTGGTCTCTCGAAGTCGTTCGGAACGACAGGCGGGTTCATCGCATTTGGTGATCCCCACCTCGCCCGGCGCGTCAAATATGTCGGGGGACCGTTCACTTTCTCTGGTCCACTCCAGCCTGCCGCACTTGGGGGTTCCATTGCTTCAGCAGATATTCACCTCTCGCCCGCTCACGAGGATCTGAATCAGCGACTCCTGGACCGGATCGAGCTAGCCAGAACCTTGCTTCATGAGTTTGGCCTCCCCATCGCCGCCGACGAGACGACACCGATCTGGTTCATTCATATCGGTCGTCTCGAGGAAGTTCTCAAAACGACGCGAGCAGTGATGAACGACGGCTTCTACGTTAATCCGGCCGGATATCCAGCCGTTCCGATGGGTTCGGCCGGCATCAGATTCACCCAGACTTTGCATCAATCTGAGGCAGACCTGCGCGGTCTGATCGAATCTATAGCGCGGCACATGCCCAACGCCGAGCCGGACGTGACAATCGACCTGCGCACGCCTGCCCGCCAGTCAACCGCCCTGGCGAGAATCTGACATACGGACACTTAACGTACTCCGGTTGCTGCCGATAGTGGTAGTAATGCGAGCGACCGGAGATCCACTGCAAGCGGCCACGCCAACGCTGTCTCGTTGGCTGTCATCAGCCGTGTTCGTTCTCCTAGCAGTAGCCGCTGTCGCCACGACGACGACTAATTCCGAGACAGCTTCGGGCGTTATGGCGATATCCATGCTCGCTGGCCTGATTCTTGCCGGGGTCACCTTCGTCCGTAATTCGAAGAGTCTGGACCGAGAAGAGCACCGTGCCTGGCGCTTGGTCGGGTACGGATTGCTGGTGACAGCCGCCGGCAATGTTGTATTGATAGTGGCTTCGTTGCTCACGCCCGTTGGGGCGTTCGGTTCGCTGGACCTGATCTATCTCTCGGGGTACGCCGTAGGTATCGCAGGATTTGCGATTCTGCCCCATAC
>RCNF010000893.1_pt1 | contig 15546 bp, 20 predicted proteins | sample 2041311 | NCBI WGS metagenome assembly RCNF01 (sample SAMN09708228, study PRJNA481090) | Marine sediment metagenome, whole genome shotgun sequencing project. | biome: marine sediment; feature: ocean; material: sediment; isolation source: Sewage treatment plant 2 marine sediment (STP2) ... | reverse complement strand
AGCACCGATGCCGGTGATCCCAGAGCCGACGACTGCGATTCTCATTGGTCCTTCCGAGGTTGTTCAAGCAATGTTCGGAACCGGAATGACCAATGGATCAGAGCTAATACGAATCAAGCCGCTGCATCGAATAAGAGTCACCAACCAAAGGACTTGCAAATGATCCGACTTGAAGAGACAGCGACGACTTCGTTGACCACTGCGGAGGCTTATGCCAACGTCGGTGAATTCGCCAATATCCAAGAATGGGACCCGGGCGTGATCTCTTCGACGAAGACGTCAGACGAGCCGACCGGAGTCGGCACCGTGTATGACATGGATCTGTCGTATGGCGGCCGGGTCATGAAGATGCAATACCGCGTCACCGCTATTGAACCGGGAAAACGGGTCGTACTCGAGGGGTCCGGTGGGGTGGTGAAGGCCATCGACAGCATCGAATTCGAATCGATCGCTGGTGAAACCAAAGTGACCTACACCGCAGACCTTGGCCTGAAAGGCATCGCTCGCTTGATTGAGCCGTTCATGAAGGGACGATTCGCTGAGATCGGAAGGTCGGCCGGAGAGGGACTCCGCAGCTGGCTCGCCGAACTAGAGAAGCAGACCGAAGCTAGCTAACGACGGCTACGGTCTCCGTCAGTTGCTTCCACAGCTCGTTTCGGTCACTGCTCGTCTCGATGGTCTTCTTCAGCTTGTACTCGGACCGAATCTCTCGATCGTGCCACAGCTTTCCCGTTTGCTGTCCTCCGACTGTGGCTGAGGCCAGCCACACGACGGTATCGGCGCCTTGCTCTGTCGTGCGGAGCAGGGGTCCCATGACCTTGTGGAACCCTGGCAGCGAATCTTTGACACCCGGGGTGTTGACCCAGCCGGGATGGGTGGCGTTTACAGTCACCCCGGTCCCGGCCAGTTGATCCGCCCACATTTTGGTGAGCACCATCAGACCCCGCTTCGCCCGTGCATAGGCAACACTGCCGTGGTACTCGCCCTCTTTCGAGTTGAGATCATCCAACGCCAGTCCCTGGGTATACATCCCTCCGGAGATCGCGTTGATGATGCGGGCGGGGGCGGAGGTAACAAGGCGAGGGATCAGTGCGTTGGTGAGGAGGAACGGGGCGACGAGGTTGGTGGCATGAGCCAGCTCGAGGCCTTCGCTAGTCATGGTCCGATCCGCGGGGAGGATCACGGCATTGTTGACGAGTACGTGGATCTCGGGCTCTCCGGCCAGGATCTCGTCAGCGACTCTTTCCACTTCGGACATGAGTGACAGGTCGGCGAGGTAGATGCGGATGTCATCGTTACCTGAATCAGAAATGAGCTCGTTGCGGAGTCGTTCTGCCTTCTCAGGGTTGCGAGCGACGATACGAAGACGGGATCCGTAGCTGGCCATCATCGTGGCGACTTCCATACCGATACCAGAGGTAGCCCCGGTTATCACGACGACCTGGCCGGAGAGGGAGTCAGTGTCGACAGGGGTCCAGTGGCGCGAACGGATACGGTGTCCGATCGAGGTGAAGCTCCCGACAACGGTGGATTCGAGAAGACCGTCCCAGCGGCTTGTTGTCGCGGGGGTGCTTGGGCTGGTCATGTGTTGAGTCCTTGGGTTAGGCGTCGCGCAGCCAGATCGCCACGGGCGGCACCTCTGACACAACCACGCCGCCCGCGATCTCGTTGCTGATGGCGATTCCGGCGATGTCGCCTTCGGCGCGGAACTGCACAACATCTGGATCGGTGCCGAGGATTCCGGCTGAGATCACTCGGTCATCAACTATCAGCCACAGCTGGTAGGTCCGGTCGCCGTCGAGGGCAGGCAAGGAATCGGCAATCACGTATCCGGTTCCATCGGCGGCAATCACAACTTTGGCCCCCATCTCAGAGAAGCCGGACGGGTTGGCCAGGTCGATGCTTGTTGCGGTGGGGTCGGCGGCGGCTGCCAGAGCGAGGGTGCGGGAGTCGGCGGCGGCCGGTCCGCGTATCGCAAGCAGCGAAGCTACTGCGATGGCGACAACAGCTACGACTGCTGCGGCGGACGCGAGATAGGTGTAGTTCCAGCGGTGGAGGGGTACTGGGGATTCCAACTCAGATTCCGGGGTGGGGCTGATGCCGGCTTCGCGGCTGATTCGGTCCCACAGTTCCGGAGACGCGGCTGGAACGATGTCCGGGAGGCCCTTTCCGAGTTCGGCGGCGACCCGCTGAAAGGAGGCCAGATCTTCTGTGAGGTACTTGTCGTCGGAGATCGAGCGCTCGAACGCGGCGGCTTCGTCTGGTGGCAGCGCATTCAATGCATACGCCGCTGCGGTATCAAGGCGCTTCATCATTAGGCGATACCGGCGATTTCAGTCCCCAGGGTTTCGCGGAGCTTTGCCATTCCCGATCGAATGCGGCTCTTGACTGTCCCTTCCGGAACGCCCAGAACCTCTGCAACCTTGCGATATGAGTAGCCGAGGTAGAACGCCATTGCGATCGGTCCCCGCTCAGCTTCTTTGAGTTCGTCGAGTGCTCGCCGCACCCTGTCTGATGTGATTCGCTTCATTGCTTCTTCTTCGGGGCTGTCCTGGTGTCTGGATGACAGGCGCTCGTTTGCGATTTCTCGCTTGGCGCGGGCTTCCTCAGAACGAATCAGATCGACGCTGCGACCGTGGGCATCGAGTTGTAGGAAAGAGGAGAGGGCACCGCGGGTGGCGTCATAGCGTTCTGGCCGTTTCCACAGTCGCACGAAGACTTCCTGGGTCACGTCCTGAGCGAGTTCCTCGCGGCGGAGCAATCCATAAGCGACGCGGTAGACACGGTGGCCGTAGTCGCGATAAGCGTCGTGGAGGGCGTTGGAATCTTGGTCGACTAGTCGTGCCGCCAGCGCGGCGTCTTCCGCACGATTGGTGGTCGCCCTGCCTTTGTTTGCGGTTGTTTCTGCTGTTGCCGCTTGTTGGCTCAATCTGTCCTCCAGGTGATTTAGTACTAAACTAGCCTCGTACCGTGCAAGATGTCAAGACCAATGTGCAAATGGCTGTTTGTAAGCGCTAGGTGGCCAACTCATTTGCATCGTCTAAGGCTTTGGTGCTAAATAGGGGGTATGCAATCTCTAACCCTGCAGGAAGTGGCCGACGAGCTCGGTGTTCACTACATGACCGTGTATCGCTACGTGCGCCTTGGCTATCTCCCGGCAGCCAAGGAGGGTGCGAGTTGGGGGGTCACGCGAGCGGACCTCGATGACTTCAAGAAGGAGCCGGCGGCGGTGTCAGGTAGAGGTGGCTCGAACACGGCTTGGGACGAACGTCTTCTGCAGCGGCTGCTGGCCGCCGACCAGGCCGGTTCTTGGAAGGTTGTCGAAGCCGCCCAGGCCTCAGGGATGTCAGTGCGCGACGTCTACCTGCAAATGATCGTTCCTGCAATGAACAGCGTGGGTCAACAATGGGTGGAAGGCAAAGTATCCATAGCTCAAGAGCACGCAGCGTCCCAGGTGGTCGTACGGATCGTCTCCCGGCTCTCGGCGACGGTCAGGCGGCGTGGTGTTTCCAAGGGAGTGATCGTTCTTGGAACACCTGCCGGCGAAACGCACACCCTTCCGGTGATGATCGCTGCCGATTTGATCCGGACCGAAGGTTTTGATGTTCTGGATCTGGGCAGCGACCTTCCTGCCGAGTCATTCGCAGAAATTGCCGCGGCACAGCAACGCCTTGTTGCCGTTGGGGTTAGCGCCACCAGGGGTGGCCAAGTCGACGACATCAAGACAACCATCGCCGAGTTACGCAAACGGGTCGACGTCCCGATCTTTCTGGGTGGTTCGGCCATTGACGGCGACGAACACGCCAAGCTGCTCGGTGCCGAGTTCGGCGCCTCGAGCGCAGAAGATATCCTGCCCAAGCTCCTGGACTTGGTTAGCTAGGAGCCGAGTTGGGAAGCCATCTGGCGGAATGACTCGAGGCCCTGCGCCAATGCATCAGCGAGAGTGGCCAAGTCGGTCTCGGCGATGTCAATCTCGATCGGAACGTCGAGGTTCACCGGCACCTCTGTATTGACCGGGATGGTTTCGTTGATCGGGATGGCTACATCGAGGTTGATTGGGAGATCCAGTTGGATTGGCACCGTGATATCGAGCGGGATATCGATGCCAAATGGTCCGTTGATCGTGATTGTCGTGTCGAAAGACTCATCAATCGGGATCGTGGTGTTAATCGGAACCTGGATGGTGCGATTCAGCACGACATCGGCGTTGATCGGGACCATCTCGTTGATGCTTACATCGAATCTGATGGTCGATGTGCGGAACTCATCGATCCCGGATACGGCCTCTCCAAGGGCGCTGTCTATGGTCGGGCCGAGTCCACCCAATTGCTCCTGGAACGCGGTCACCTGCGCCGCGTATATGGCAGCACCGCCCTCAACTCTGGCGATATCAGCTTCGAGCTGCACCTGGCGGCCCTCAGCCGTCGCCAGGTCGTCTGAGAGCGACCCAACCTTGGTTGTCATGTAGAAGGTGGCTGCGGCCAGCGCGACGAGAAGCACTGCGACCCCAACCACGATCGGGGTCAGATTGCGGCTGATGAACTGGTTCATGGGCACCCCCTGGGCTGCCGGGTCGGGTTCGGTTTGGTCTTGGTCGGGGTCGGGTCGGTCGGCGGTGCGTCGCATCATGGCTGCAATGATCCAGGCGATGATTATGAGTACCCCCGCGGCAACGAAGGTCTCGGTCATGGCAGCTGTGGTTAGTTCGGCGGAGGCTTTCGTGGCTGCCGTGGCGTAGTCGGGGTCGGTGATCGGGGGCAGGTCGATTTGGGTGCGGAGTTGATTAAAACGCCGGAGACCCCATGCGGTGAGACCTGAGAGACCCACCGAAAGCCCAATGAGGCGGAACACCATGACCAAGCTGGCCGCGGTCCCACGCCGATCGGGGGGAGCGGCGTCTACAACGGCTGCTGTGGTAGGCGCCATGACGAGACCAAAGCCAGCCCCGAGGATCGCCAGTTGCCAAGCGACGGTCCAGTAGTTTGTCGTTACTTCCCACCCGTATCCCATCATGAAGAAGGCGGCCGCCGAGAGGGCAAGACCGATCAGGACCGGGGGCCGATACCAGCGGCTCTCGGTCACTCGACCTCCCACATATGATGCCAGTGACATCGAAGCCGTCAGGGCGCTGAGCACCCAGCCGGTGGTAACCGCAGCGCCTTCCAGGTCGAGCTCGACCACGTTGATGATCAGCGGGACGTTCACCATGGCGATTATCAAGGTTGCGCCCACAAAGAAGTTGACCGATACCGCGGCGACCAGATTGCGGCCGCGGAACAGACCAGGGTCGATCAAAGGGTGCGCAACCCGACGCTGCCACCACACAAAGGCAATGCCCGAGACCAGTGCCACTGGATATAGCCAGACCAAGCCGGTATCAGACCCGCCCGTGAGTTGGTCGAGCCCGCTGACACTCTGGATCTCCGCGCTTCCCAGCAAGGCCAAGTTGAGACTCACCAGTGCGGTGGTGAGTAGGAAGGCTCCTGTCCAGTCGATCTTGGCCTTGCGTTGGCGGGCTGTGGCATCTTCGAGCACGTACCAGGCAGCGACGATTCCGATGATGGCCAGCGGGATATTGAAATGGAACTGCCATCGCCAAGATAGGAAGCGGATGATCATCGCCCCATAGAGTGGTCCCCATACCCAACCCAGCGTGTCGATCGCGGCGAGTACGCCTAGCGCTCGGGCTCGCTTGCGGGCGGCATAGGCGTCGCTTACGGCCGCCATCCCGATGGGGACAAGGGCCCCGCCACCCATTGCCGTCAGAACCCGACCGAAAAGAAACGGGCCGAGGCTGCTGGTCATCGGGATGATGATCGAGCCGGCAAGGAAGAGAGTCATCGCAGCGATATAGACCCGCCGCCGCCCCAGAACATCGCTGAGACGTCCCATGAAGGGCATCACCGCCACATAGGCAATGAGATAAGCATTGACGATCCATGCGGCATCGTCGATGCCGTCGGGGAGGACGATCCCGAGGTCGTTGATGATCGGTCGCAGCATGGTCGTGACGACCGTGAGGTCGTCGGCTGCGATGAAGATGCCAAACGCGACGACGATCAGAACGGCACGTGGTGATGCCTCGCGTCGTTTCATTGCGTTGATCAACTCTCGATATCGGGTGGTGCTATCTCGATGGGCACATCGAATTCTGAGAACTCTATGTACCAGTCACTTGTTTGACCCTCATAAACGGTCGAGAGTTCCGCCTCGCGGACGTATCCGGTTTCCGGATCGATCCACATATCTAGATCAACCGCCTGCTTTCTGATCAATCCGGCAAGGATGAGCAAGACACGATCCTCGTCGGCGACCGCCCTGATGTGATAGCGGGCTTCAGAGTTCCGGGTCTCCTCTCCGATCCAAACGATGTCAGTTAGTCCTTCGGCCAGCAGGGGGCGCCAACCCAACTCTGGATCGAAGAGCGTGGCCGGATCGAAGTCGTACCCAGAAGGTGCCTCGTCCCATTTACCGGTGATCGGATTGGTCAGCCAGGTCTTGCCGTCGATGGCGATTGCCCCAATCTGGGCATTGATGTTGCCGACCGCAAGGGTGACGACTGCGTTGGCAGACGAAGGTGCCGCGAACTGTCCTTCGGCCAAAGCAAAGTTGAGGGTATCGAGAGGGTCGATATAGACAGGTGCCCCGCCCCTCTCGATCTTGAAACGCACGTACTCAACCGCTCCCATTGCCTCGGCACCAACGTCGAGGACGATGTCGGGCTCGGGTGGAAGTGTGGTTGCCGGCTCGCTGTCGCTGCCACACGAGCTGGCGGCCAAGGCGAGGATCAGTAGGAACCAAATGAGGTGACTGCGCTTCATGGGGCCACCATAACTGACCCACATTTTCAGCGGCTACGATCGCCCTGGTCGGTCAATAGATAGGGACAGAACATGCTGACGGCGGCTGCCAAAGCAACAACGCCTCCCTGCGGTGGCGACCGTGCATAGCGACAGGCCCGCGGTCCGAATCCGGGCCGCTACGGCTGCCGATATACCGGACCTGGCTGGTGTGCAGCTTCGCAGCGCGCTAGCCGGGTTCGCTCATATCTTCCCTGACTCCATTCCCAAACCCACACAACCCGAACTCGAGGACGAGTGGGCGGTTCTTGTGGCCCGTTCCGACAGAACGATCCTTGCCGCAACGATCGAAGAGTTCATTGTTGCCACCGTCGTATTTGGATCCGACGACGACACGGACAAGGAGACAGACTGCATGTTGTTGAAGCTATACGTGGACCCAGACTTCTTCGGACAAGGAGTCGGCACCACGTTGTATGACGAGGCGATCAACGCTCTGCGCGGCCAGGGCTACAGCCGAGCCCGGCTCTGGGTTCTAGAAGAGAACACCAGCGCCCGCACGATGTACGAACGGCGCGGTTGGGAGCAGCGTCCTTGGGTGCGCAGCGATTGGCCCGGCAGCGGAGTCAACGAAGTCGGCTACGTGATGGACCTGTAGTGCAGTAGGCGAGTTACGCGTTCTGGATGTAGCGATCGATGTGTTCGTGGATCCACTCCATCAGCTCGCGCTCGAGATTGCGCATCACCCTGGCGACGGCAAGGTCGTGAGCGATTCGATGGTCGCGATGGTTCTCCGGAGCATGAGCGCTTGCTCGATATGTCTTGCCGGATAGTTCGAACCAACCCGTTGCATCTACTCCCGTGGCGGATTGCTCCAGCTCGATAGAAATCGAGACAATCTCGGGCATACCGATTCTCCTCTCAAGGCTGAGTATCTGGACCCATCATCGGATGAGCCTTGACGATGGCCTAGTGCCAAAGGTCACGACGAACAGGGCTTGCCGCGTCGTATGATCGGGTTCAATCGAGCTGGGGAGCCAACATGAGTGCACAGACCTCGTTGACCATTCGGTCGGCCCGTTTGCGCGGACGTCAAGGCCTGGTCGACATTGCCATTGACGAAGGCCTGATTACCAGTATCGCCCCCAGCGGGGAGTCCCCATCGGGTGTCGATGATCTTGATGCCGGCGGCCAGCTGGTCACTGAGTCGTTTGTCAACACGCACCTGCACCTGGATAAGGTTTTTACCCTCGATCAACTGGGTGATGCGGCTCTTGCGGACTACCACGCCAGCGGAATGGGCAAGGCGATGACTGCTATCGAGACTGCCGCTGCGGTGAAGAACGCACAGCGGCCGGATGTGATGCTCGCATCGGGGCGGCGCGCATTGGCGATGGCGGCCTACTACGGCAATACGCACATCAGGGCTCTGGCGGATGTCGACTCAAAGGCGGGGACTCGTGGTGTCGAGGTACTTGTCGAACTGCGCAAGGAGTTTGCCGGTGTGGTTGACGTGCAGGTTGTTGCCTTTGCCCAGGATGGCATCGTCCGTGAGCCAGGTACAGCGGCATTGCTACAGAAGTCCATGGAGCTTGGTGCCGATGTTGTCGGTGGAATCCCGTGGATCGAGTACACCGAGGCCGATATGGCCGAGCATGTCCGCATTGTCTTTGAGGTTGCGGTCGCTCATGATGCACCCGTTTCGATGCTTCTCGATGATGCGGGTGATCCCGGGCTACGCACTCTGGAGATGATGGCTACCGAAGCCTTGCGCACCGGATGGATCGGTCGGGCGCTGGCCCACCATGCACGAGCGATGCAGCTCTATCCCGACCCGTATTTCGAGAGGCTCGTCGCCTTGTTGACTGCGGCCAAGGTGGCTGTGGTCTCGGATCCGCATACCGGTCCGTTGCATGCGAGGGTGAGGGAGCTGACCGTGGCCGGGGTAAATGTAAGCCTGGGCCAGGATGACATTTCCGATGCCTACTACGCCTTTGGCAGGAACAACATGCTGGAGGTGGCATTCCTTGGAGCGCATCTGCTGTGGATGATGTCAGAGCCGGAATTGGAACTCCTTTACGACATGGTGACCGTCAACCCCGCGGCAGCGATCGGGCTGGAGGACCATGTCTTGGCTGTTGGCAGTACCGCCAATCTCGTTGTTCTAGAAGGCAAGAGTATCGCCGAGGCGCTTCGCTTTCATGCCGCGCCTCGTGCGGTGATCAGCCACGGACGCCTCATCGATCGTGCTGCGGTCAAGGCAGCCGCTTCGGTTCCTGCCTGAAGCCAGGTTGAGCTAGTTCTTGAGCGAGTAGATGACGACGCCCGTTCCGACCGCGATCAAGACGGCGGGGAGGATCAAGTCCTTCATCCAGGGCAGGTACCGGTCTGCGAGGAGAGCTCCGCCGATCGCGACAAGGAGACCGCCGATGATCATCTGGCCCGACTGGCTGGCGGCCCGGTCGACGATGGGGGCGGCTGCAGCTGCGGCGTCGGCCTCGGGGATGGCGATCCAGGCAACGACGTAAAGAATGAGCCCGGGGCCCATCACCAACAACGCCAACCAAGCAATGCGCATCAGGGTTGGGTCAATGCTGAGGTATTCGGCCATGCCCCCAGCGACGCCACCAACCTTGCGGTCGCGGCGGCTGCGGGTTAACCGGGCCGGGCCACTTGCTGCGGGGCTCACTAGCGGACTGCGAAGGCCAGTTTCACGTTGGCGCGGTACTGCACCACTTTGCCCTCACTGACACGGGCGCTCAGGTTCTGCACCTCGACGCCAGTTATGCCGGCGATACTCTCGGAGGCCTTGGCGACAGCGTTGTCAACAGCGGACTCGAAGCCGTCCTTCGAGATCCCGATGACCTCGATGACCTTGACCGCACCCGAGTCTATGAATTCGCCCATATTTCGCTCCTTTGTGATTTCAGGCGATGCTACTCAGATCGCTTGTCTCGGGAGCGGTTAGCCTGTCTACCGTGACAACCGGTATCGACTTTTCAGCGCGAATAGGGGGTCTTCCGCGATGGGTCGGGGGCCTGGCCGCGTTTATCTATCCGCTTGCGTTGGCAACCTATGCGCTCAGCATCGATTTCGACCGTGTTGGCGACATGTCCGACCTGGCGGCCTCCATCCTGGCGACGATGCTGTTCCTGATTGCAGCTCCGACAACGTGGATATTCACAGTTGACTTCATCGAGGCCGGGCGGTTGCTTGTCGTGGTGTCCGGTCTGCTGACCTCGCTCCCGCTCTGGTACCTGCTCGGGTCCCGAGTCGCCCACTTCTCTAATGGTTGGAGAGTGTGGATTCAGCGTTACGCAATCTTCTGCCTGGTGTGGAGTGTGCTCAACGTCGTGGCGATGGTGCTGGTCGGATCAGTGGTGAGCTAGGACCCCCAAGTTGGATCAGAGACCGAGTCTCTCCACCATCGCCCAGATGGTGAACCCAACCAGAACGATGTCAAACACGCCGTACATGGCAAGACGACGGTGCGATTCGTCTGCCCCGGTCTTGTCACCCGCTTCGTGCAGTTCGGCAGTCTTCTCTCCACCCGGTCCGAATATCTTGATACCCAGCACGGTCCCGGCCACGATCGCGAGGAAACCGATAGCGACAAACGTCTGCTCAAAATCGTAGAGGCTCTCTCTCACGACCATCCAGACACCGGTGATTAGCAGCACAATGGCGGCAGGCATATACAGGACCACACTCATACGGGTCGTTTGGCGCATCCAAGCTGCCGCACTCGCTCCACCGGTCTTCTGCATGGCTGGGGTCACCAGGGCTTGGGTCACGCTTGCCCCCAACCAAGTTGCTACCGCGATGATGTGAATGGTGAGAAGTAGTGCTCCCACGGGTCTCCCTCAATAGATCTCGGCACAGCCTACGCGATCAAGATGATCAACAGCGGTCACGGGTAGCCTTGGTAGCCTCCCCTCATGATTGTCTTCTGGGGTTTCATGGTCCGACTAGTCCGGTCGATCGTTGCTGCGTTTCGTGATCCGCAAACACGCGCTCTGGTGACCGGAGCGGCGTTGGTTATTACGACAGGAACCTGGTTCTACTCGCGGATGGAGGGGTGGTCAGTCATCGACTCGCTCTATTTCACGGTGATGACGCTGACGACCGTTGGCTACGGAGACTTGAGCCCAACGACTTCGGCAACCCGTCTCTTTACGGTCGCATTCGTCCTCATCGGCATTGGCATTCTGCTGGGATTCATCGATGTGGTGGCCAAACACGCAAGAGGCAAAAGAGAGGCTTGACTCTCAAGTAGCTGGAGACTCCATACTGGTGGAGAAGGTCCTCGCAGACGAAGAAACCGACGGAGGTGGGCGTGTATCGGATAGGTGAGTTCTCAAAGATCTGTCGGGTGCCGGTGTCGGCGCTCCGTTACTACGGCGATCTTGGATTGCTGCCCCCGGACACTGTCGATCCAGATACGGGCTACCGCTACTACGCGGTGTCGCAGTTGCCTCGACTCAATCGCATCCTGGCGCTCAAAGGCCTGGGGCTGTCGCTCGATGAAATCGGGGCAATCCTCAACGACGAGTTGTCGGCTGCGGAATTGCGCGGGATGCTTCGGCTCAAGCAAGCTGAGATCAGCCAATCGGTGAGCGAGGAACAGGCACGTTTGTCTCGGGTCGAGAACCGGCTCCGTCTTATCGAAGGTGAGGGAATGATGCCCAGTCATGACGTCGTGTTGAAGGAGTTGGAGCCGCAGCCCGTTGTGTCCATGAGAGAGGTATTGGCCGATCTCCAGGACGTGGGGTCGATGATCGGCGACGGGTTTGCTGCGCTGATGCCTGCAGGGATCATGCCGGTTGCTCCGTGTTTCTCGGTGTACCACGATGCAGATTTCAAGCCGACCGAAGCCGATGTGGAAGTTGCCTTTCCGGTGGCACACCATCTCGACAGTCTGCCCGAAACGCCGGGCGGGCGGTCGCTCACTCAACGTGTAGTGCCTGGTGGCAAAGCAGCTGTGATCATCCACGAAGGGCCATACGACACCATCGAGGGTTCGTATGTGGCGATCGGAAACTGGATTTCTGACAACGGACTCCACATCGCCGGTCTGGTTCAGGAGGCATATCTAGTTGCTCCGGACGATCCAGGCGGTCCGATAGCCGAGATCCGTATTCCGGTGGCGTAGCCATGGCGTCTATTGACCTTAAGAAGACGTATCGGGAGCACTACTCCGCCAAAGTCGGCAAACCAGCGCTGGTCGACGTGCCGGCACGGCCGTTCCTGATGATTGATGGTGCAGGCAGCCCCGCGGAGCAGGAGTATGCGGATGCGGTCGAGGCGCTGTACCCGCTGGCCTATGGCGTCCGCGCTGAGATCAAGAAGGCGACCGGAGACGGATACACGGTGCTACCGCTCGAAGGTCTGTGGTGGGCAGATGACATGAGCAAGTTTTCTGTCGATGCCAAACAAGACTGGAAGTGGCGGATGATGATCTGCCTGCCGGATCTCGCGACTGCGGAAATGGCGGAGACGGTGATTCCACGAGTTGTTGCAGCCAAGAAACCTGTTGCTGGCGATCAGGTGCGGTTTGAGGTGTTCGAGGAAGGACCGGCGGCACAAGTGATGCATGTCGGACCTTACGCCGACGAGGTTCCGACTATCGAGATGTTGCATCAATTCATCGATGACGAGGGGCTGGTCAAGACCGGTCTTCATCATGAGATCTATCTGGGAGATCCGCGCAAGTCGGACCCTGCCAAGCTGAGGACCATCATCCGTCAGCCGGTTGCCAAGGCCTAGGTAAGAAGCAGCAGCCGTGGCCCTTCGCCACTGGAGGGCCACAGTCAGGTCGGGGTTTCTAGCGCTTGCCGCCGAATAGACCTTTCAACATGCTGAGGATGCCGCCGGCTCCACGGGCCGAGTCGCCCCCACCCATGAGCCCGCCGAGGAGATCCCCCAGATCGGGCATGCTGGATGCTGCCGCCGACTTCTCACCCTGGAGCAGCCCACCGAGACCCGCCGGGTTGAGAGATCCGCTGGTGACCTTCTTGCCGAGCCAGCCCATCACCATTGGGGCCAGCATTGGCATGAGCTTGGTAACCATGCTTGGTTCTATGCCTGCCGCCTGGGCGACCTGCGTTTCGACGTTGCCCTGCTCGTCGCCAAAGACGTGGCCGAGGATCTTTCCACCGTCGGTCGCATCGCCGCCGTTTAGGAATCCGCCGACATCCTCGAGGATGCCGCCGTCATGCTGGTCCTTGACCGCATTGAAGAGAGATTCTGCACCTTTGGCATCGGATGCGTTGTTGGCGAGTCCGCCGAGGATCGCCCCGATTCCGCTGCCAACGGCCTTCTTGGTTGTTTCCTCCGATGCGTTGGCGTCGCCGCCACTCAACATGCCCATCAGAGCGCCCATGTTGTCGCCGCCCAGCGAGTCCATGAGATTTTCGATCATTGATGACATTGCGTTGCCTTCCTCAGGTAGGTGTCATTCAGACCCACGGCATGCCGACAAGTTCTCAGTGGTCAACTATCGAAGTGCCGGTGCGGGCGTGACGCACAAACGATTCCATCCAAACCGCCCCTAGCACGACGTTGAGGGCTAGAGCGAGGACTATCGGGCTCGGTCGAACGGCCGCTGCCACCAGGGCGAGCGTCGCGGCGCCGGCGAGGGTATATGGCACCAGTCTTCGGCCGGGGCGTTGTGGCATGGCCGTCACCATCACTGCCAGAGTCGCGGCGATACCGGCGGTGGCGCCGGCGATCAGCCACGCGGTGGCTTCAGGGGTGCGATTGTCCGCGGCATGCTCGATAAGGCTCACCATGCCGGCACCTGCGGCAGCGATGAACAACGCGATGGGGAGATGGAGGAACATCCAAGTTGTTTGCGGCCGTGAACCGGGGCGGGGGGACCGTCCTCCGACAAAGTCGAAGTAGTTCCACCAAAACGCCATACCGATCCCGAGTGCGATGAGGCCGGTGGCTATCGTCCCTGCGTCCCGCTCGGCTCCAGCCAGGCCGTCGGCGACACCGACCACGACCTCACCGAGAACGATGATTGTGAACAAGCCAAACCGTTCGGCCATCGACTCGGTAACTCGGAATGCGGCCTGCCTCTCTTCGTTCCGGCTGATGGTCTGCACCAAACTCCCCACCAGGGTGAGCACCACCACGACCGCCCAGATGGCTTGTTGCGCATCGGCGTTGTCGACGAATGCGCTTGCCGCCATGAGGACTGTCATAACTCCGGTACCGATGACGTAGCGGGTTGTTACAGCCGCAAACTGGGGAGTGTCGTGGCGGCGAACTCCGAGCCATTGCACTCCGAGCAGAGCCAGCAGCATGGCGTAGACAACCGCAAAGCCACGCCCGTCGGTATCAGTGGCGTGAGCTACGTAGACGCTGAGCAGAACGAGCAGCAGCATCTGGGCGAAGATGAAGCTTCTGGCCCTGCCATCCTCGCGGCCGTGCAGTTCGTGATAGAGCGATCCGTTGATCCAAGCGATCCACAACAACGAAAACACCAGCGCAAAATCACGGAAAGCAGCCCAGCTCACCTGGTCGGCAAGGGTGTGGGCGATCTGTGCGATGAGCACCACGAAGACCAGGTCGTAGAACAGCTCCAGGAAGCCGACTGTCCTGTCTTCAAGCAGCTCACCGTGCGCCCGCGGCGGGCTCTTGAACCAGGTGCGGAGCGCAGCGCCGACGGTGTTGGGTTCGCTCATTCGACTTGGCTCCTAGGTATTGGGTTGCGAACCGTCCGTCCGGCGCTCGCCACTTGCTATGCGTATGTGAACCCAGCGGTCGCGGTGTTGTTCGGTGTTTCCCTTGGTGATGAGACGGTCGGTTTCCGGTCCGTGTTGGCGCTTCCGATCATCCTGCTGGGGGTGGGGTTGATTGCGCACGAGCTCCCAGGGCGGAGCTCGGGGCTAAAAGAGGCGGGGGCGGGATAGGTCGTCGTGGACACGGATTGCGTATCGGTCGGTCATGCCGGCTACGTAGTCGATGACCTGGGTCAACGTATCGGCCTCGGTGTGCCGGTAGCTATCTGGGATCTCGTCGGGGTGATCGACGAAGTAGCTGACGAGATCACGCACGATCCCCATGACGGTGCGGCGTTGCCCGTCGGTTCCGGCTCTGAGGTAGACGTTCTGGAACATGAAGGCACGCAGCTCGTTCATCACCTCGAGCGACTCTTTGTCCATGACGACTGCCCCGCGGAGTAGGGATTCATTCACTACGGCGCGGATCATCGAGGCGACCCACTCGCCGCCTGGCTCGCCGAACGTGGCGAGGGCGGCAGACGGAAGATCTATCCGCTTGATGATGCCGGCGCGCAGCGCATCGTCGACATCGTGGGTCAGGTAGGCGAACCGATCGGCAAAGCGACAGATGTAACCCTCGGGAGTCGCCGGTGGCTCGGGTATCTTCCACGAGTGGGCCCGTACTCCGTCAAGGACTTCCCAACTCAAGTTGGCAGGTTCCAGCACCTCGAAGATGCGGACACCCTGAGCTGAGTGCAACCACTCGTCCTCTACGAATTCACTGAGGGTGTCTTCGCCGGTGTGACCGAACGGTGAGTGGCCAACGTCATGAGCAAGACAAATGGCCTCCGCCAGGTCCTCGTTGAGCGACAGGTTGCGCGCAATGGATCGACCTATCTGCGTTACCTGCAGCGTGTGGGTAAGCCGAGTCACATAGTGATCGCCTTCGGGGTTGATGAAGACCTGTGTCTTGTGCTTGAGACGGCGGAACGCTTTCGAATGGATAACTCGGTCCC
>RCNF010000892.1_pt1 | contig 15560 bp, 9 predicted proteins | sample 2041311 | NCBI WGS metagenome assembly RCNF01 (sample SAMN09708228, study PRJNA481090) | Marine sediment metagenome, whole genome shotgun sequencing project. | biome: marine sediment; feature: ocean; material: sediment; isolation source: Sewage treatment plant 2 marine sediment (STP2) ... | reverse complement strand
CCGGACTTCGCCGAGTACGCCAACCTCTGCGGCGCCCTCGGTCTATCGGTGAACACGATTGAAGAACTCGACGTGTCGATCTCAAAGGCTCTGGCCCACGATGGACCGAGCCTGGTGGAGATCAAATCGGACGCGGAGTTGGTTTGAGGCGGATCGTCGTCAACGTAACGTCGGGACCAGGACGCTGATGCTGGATGCTGGATGCTGGATCGTCGCACACCGCCGCAGCCCCCAGATCACACAGATGGACACAGATTCCACCTCAGCATCGCAAATTGTCCACAGATCACATCGCACCGTCGCAACTGATAACGGGCGAAACCGAGCGGGAAGATCATCCGACTCCGTGGAAGCGCGACTCACGCGTGATCGCATCTCAAGGGCAGGCTGGAAGCCCGCCCCCACAATCATCGCAGCGTTCTTGGCGATCTTTGCGGTGAAACTGCGATGTGCTCCTTGATTTCAAATGTCCTTAATCGGCCATCGGCCATCGGGCACGGGTACGGGCACGGGCACGGGCACGGGCACGGGAGAGACTAGAACGAGAACAACAGCGGGATGATGGCCATGGCGACGATCCAGGTGAGGAGGAGGAGTGGAACGCCGGCCTTGACGAAATCCATATAACGATAACCGCCGGGTTCCATGATCAACGTCCCCACCGGCGACGAGATCGGCGAGATGTAGGCGGATGAGGCGGCAATGGCCACCGCCATGACAAACGCATAGGGTTCGACCCCCATGGCGGAGGCGATGCTGATGGCCACCGGCGCCATGAGCACCGCCGTCGGCGAGCTCGACAGCAGACCGCCGAGAATAGCGGTGGCTATGAAGAGCGCACCCATCATCACCATCGGCCCGAAACCGCCGAACTCCAGCATCAACCCGCGTACGATCAGATCGACGCCGCCCGTCTTCTGCAGTGCGTCGGCGATGGGCAGCATCCCGGCGATGAGAAAGACCGCACTCCAGTGCATGCACCGATAGGCGTCCTGCATGGTCAGGCAGCGAGTCAGAATCATCACCACCGCCGTGGCCATCACCACATAGACCAGGGGCACGACGTTCAGCGCCGAAAACACGACCATGGCCACGACAGCCGCCACCGCGATCGGCGCGCGCTTCCTGGCCGGTGCGACAACGGCGACTTCGCTGGGTAGGGTCAGGACCACAAAGTCGCCCGCATCCGACTGCAGGTGTTGGATCCGAACCCACGGTCCGAGCACGAGGAGCGTGTCACCGGGTCGGAGCCTCTCGTCGAGATCATCCTCGACCACTTGATTGGCCCGTCGAACACCGATGACCTCGAGCTGGTAGCGCGATCTGAACTTGCTCTCACGCAGGCTCTTGCCCTTGAGAGACGACTCGGGTGGGATCAGCACCTCGGCCACCCCCACATCCCGTACCATCAGCTTGCTGTGGCGCTCCTGCATCGGCTGGACGTTGAGCTCGAGATCCTCGATGCAGCGCACGAACTCGGATCCGTGCGCCTGGACGATCAGGACATCGCCCGCCCGAATCCTCAGATCGGCGCTCGGCGCACCGATGACTCTCGCGACGAATCGCTCGGTCCGCTCGACCCCGAGGATTCTGACGCCATAATTCGATCCGAGACCGGTCTCGGCGAGGGCCGTGCCCACCAACGTCGATCGCGCCGGGATCACGATCCGATGGATACCTCCGACCAGCCCATAGCGCTCGGCGAGTTCTCGGATCCCGACAAGGGTCTCCGAACCGCTTTTCTTCTTGGCCTTCGGAAACAACCGCCGGCCCGTCAACATGACATAGACGATGGCGACGATGAGAACCGCAGCGCCGATGGGGGTGAAGCTGAAGAAGGCGAGGGGATCGAAGCCGGACTTCTCGAGTGCGCCGCTGACGATGAGGTTCGGCGCGGTGGCGAGCAGGGTCATCATCCCGCCGATGATGACCGCGTAGGCCATGGGCAGGAGGATCCGCGACCGACTCATCCCGGTGGTGTGAGCGATGTTGACCGCAACCGGGATGAAGATCGCCACCACGGCGGTGGAACTCATGATGCTCGAGAGAATCGCCGAGCTGATCATGAGGAGAAAAAGCGTTCGATTCTCACTCGAGCCCGCCAGGCGAATCACCCAACCGCCGATCCCGGCGGCGATGCCGGTACGGGCAAGGGCCTCACCGACGATCAGGAGGCTTGCGATGGTGAGGACCACCGGGTCCGAAAAACCCGCGAGCGCCTCATTCGGACTGAGAATTCCGCTCAGACCCAGGGCGAGCACCACCAGAAACGCGGTGACATCCATCCTCACCCGTCCGGTCGCCATGGCGATCCCGGCAAGCGCGACAAGTGCAAATACGAAGATCGTTTCCCAGCCCACCAGCTCTCACCTCAGAAGATTTTTCGACAGATGAAGAATGACGACGCATCATAACAACCTCTGTCGTCTGAAATAAATTCGGCGCTGTCCTCGCGGGTGAAGTCGGATCGTCGATCGACGGTGAGACCGACCATTGCGTGCAAACCGTCTCAGTAGGGCGTCGTCAATCGATGCGCGCGGGGCCGGCCAACCGGAGCTCGAGTGCGGGGTCGAAGACCTCGTTGCGGTTCAGCAGCTCCAGCATGAGCTGGCCCCAGAGCGGACTCGAGATGTCACCGTGGTTTTTGCTGACCTCAGCCGGTACCTGAAAGACCCAGAACGGGGTGTCATTCCAGCGACCCGGGATCTCGGTCAGGATCACCTCGTCACCTCGAACCCTTGCGGTGTGGCTGAAGAGGGAGGGTACGTGGCCGGCCGTGTGGAGACCCAGGGTCTTTTGTGACGGCATGGTCGAATCAGCACAATGACGATATCGAACAAAGATCGAGTTGAATCTCATGGCCAGAGGAACCATCCACCGGGTGACGCCGTCATTCTCAGAGGTAATGGACACCATCATCGGACCATCTGCGGGCCGGCGGTTGCCGGCTCCGTCCTCGAGCATAAGTCTGACACCCGTGCGTTTGAGCACATCGATGAGCTGCTTGGTGTGGAGCGCCTCGGTGGAGGGGTTGGCCGAAACGATGAGATCGTAGCCGATGGGCAGCGAGACACCGGCTTCTTCAACCTCCAGAATTTCACCCATCACCGCCTGGGCGATGGTTCTCTCAAGGATGAGTCCACCCATGGAATGGCCGAGGAGAAAGCTCTTGGAGTCGGGATTTTCAATTGCGGCGCGGAGCGTTCGCTGGAGGACCTCAATCAAACCCAGCGAGGCCACCCGGTGGGCGGCCACCCGACGATTCCAGAACGAGGCGTCGATGAGAATCGGTAGGGAGTAGGTGCGGCCGCGCCAACCGATGAAAAGCCCGACAACCGGTCGTGCCGGTTCGCCGGTCGTGAGGGCCGCCGCCTCCGAGTACTCGGCGAGCCGCACGACCTGGTCTTCGAACCAGGCCAACCTCTGGCCCGAAGCGCGATCCCGCGACGCGTTGCTCTTCCAACCGTGGATGAACTGGTGCAGCACGATGCCGTGCTCGCTTTGGGTGTTGAGGTCGCGAATGAGCTCGACAACCGCATGGAGCTGCGCCAGATCCCAGGGCTCTCCCTGATCATCAAACTCGACCACCGAAATCGCGTAGGGCAAACCGCCGGGAGTCTGAGCTACCCGCAGGTAGTCCTCCGGCGCGATGTTGAACTGCCGGTTGCCGACACAACCGAAGGGTAGCGCCACCCCGATCGCGACAAAGATCAGAAAGATGACGAGCAACCGCGCGAAGGACAATCTCCAACGGCGGCGGGGACGGGTTTCGTGGGGGGTGTGTGACATGATCGCTTCGGCGCCATTATATTCAGTTCGAATGACGGAGTTGGGTCAAATGAAACGAATTCTCCGAATCACCGGAATTGCAGCAGCCGCATTGGCGGTCCTCATCATCGCATTCAGCCTGCTCTCCCAGCGATCCAAACCGGATCTCTCGCTCTGGCACACGGTCAACCTGAAGACCGAGTTTCAGGCGAGCGACGCCGATGACGATTTCGCATGGGCCGACTACCTCGCTGCGGAGGACGCCCTCTTTGACGAACTCGAGGAGCGGATCATCCTCCAAACCGGAGACGACGCCGACCCGGATTGGAACCGCTATGCCGACGGAGGAATCAACAACCCGGCAGAGTTCCCAAAGAACTGGAACCGCTCGTTCGAGCTGCCGACGCCCAACCCGATCGGCGGCATACTGGTGATCCACGGTCTGACCGACTCGCCCTACAGCATGCGGCGGACTGCCGAGATCCTCCGCGCGCAGGGTTTTTCCGTGGTGGGGCTCCGCCTTCCCGGTCACGGCACCGCGCCGTCAATGCTGGCTCGCGCCAAGGTCAAGGACTGGGTCGCCGCCGTTCGCATCGCCTATCAACACCTGTTGGCGACGGTTGGGGACGACGTACCCGTCATGGTTGCCGGGTACTCCAACGGGGCGGCGCTGGCCCTCGACCTGACCCTCGACACCCTCGACGAACGGGATCTGCGGACACCGAATCAGATCGTTCTATTCTCCCCCGCCGTCGGGATCACCCGCGCCGCCGTCCTCGCAAGGACCCCCAACCTGCTCAGCTGGATGCCGTGGTTCTCGAAACTCGGATGGAGCGACATCGAGCCCGAGTTCGACCCTTTCAAGTACAGCTCATTCCCCACCGATTCGGGCTACCAGACCCACGTCCTCACCCGCTCGATTCGCGCCCGATTGGCCAAACTCGGTGACGGCGCCGACCGCTTCCCTCCGGTGCTGGCGTTCATGTCTCTCGCCGACGCCACGGTCCTGGTCGAAGCCGTCGTCAGCGGACTCTTTGACCGTCTGACCAAACCGGACAACGAATTGGTGGTCTTCGACATCAACCGCGAGGCCAAGATGCGCGACTTCTTCCGCACCGACCCGGCCGAGCGACTGCGGGCGCTCACCAATCGGGACACGACGCCCTACCGGCTCACCGTGATCTCGAATATTGACGAGACCACCGCCGCCCTCGAGGAGTGGAGCCGGCCGGGCGGCGCCACCGAACCGGTCATCACCGATCTCACGCTCGAGTGGCCTCGGGGATTCTATTCACTGTCACACGTGGCGGTTCCGTTCGCTCCCGACGACCCGACCTACGGTTTCCTCCCCAACTCGGGAGAGCGATTCGGCATCCCACTGGGGATGCTCGAACCACGCGGGGAAAAGGGACTCCTCAGCGTCCCCGCCGGTCAGTTCAACCGCCTCCGATCCAACCCATTCTTCCCCTACATCGAGCAGCGCCTCATCAACCTCACCGGGAATCCCGAAGCGCTTGAAGACCACACGTCTGCGGAGTCGAACATTGGCCCGAGAACGAAGGACTGATGCGCGAGCCTCCTGAAAAATCAAGAATCGGACACTGAGGACTTCTGACCCTCGTCGCCAACAGGCCGGCGAGACGCCGGCCCGACAATGGATCTCAGCCCTTTGTGGTGCACATTCGCCGAGATCGCTTGAGGCATCAGGTCACCAGCCGGAATGCTACGCTCATCGTCATGGAACTGAGCGTATTCGACATCTTCAAGATCGGGATCGGGCCTTCTTCCTCGCACACCGTGGGGCCCATGAGGGCGGCGGGTTTTCTCCTCTCCAAACTCTACAAGCACGGACTCTTCGATCGGGCTCAACGAATCCAGTGCGAACTCTTCGGCTCCCTGGGCGCCACCGGCCGCGGCCACCACACCGATCGAGCGGTGATCTGGGGGCTTCAGGGGGAAGAGCCCGAAACCATCGAACCCGACAACCAGGAACCGCTCTACCAGGGAGTCGTTCAGTCCAGCGAACTGCACCTCGGCGGGCGGCGACTCATCGAGTTCATCCCCGATCGCGACATCATCTTCAAGGCGAACGAACAGCTCCCGCACCACCCCAACGGAATGCACTTCACCGTCTTCGACAAAGCCGGGGCCGAAATCTACGCCAAGGATTTCTACTCCATCGGTGGCGGATTCGTTGTGGGTGACAGAACTGCCGAGAACGACCAGTTGATCAAGGAACCTGTTCAGGTCAAATACCCCTTCTCCTCCTGTGATGAACTCCTGGCAATCGCCCGGGATACCGGATTGAGCTTCGCCGAGATCATCCTCGCCAACGAGCTTGCCTGGCGCACATCCGACGAGATCGAGGATGGACTCGAGGCGATTCAAGACGCCATGAACGGCTGCATCGAGCGAGGGTTCCGGGCTGAAGGCGTCCTTCCCGGAGGGATGGAAATTCAACGCCGTGCCCCGTCCCTCTATCGAACGCTGACGACGGAGAACGAGCAGGCCTTCGGCGATCCCCTGGGCGCCATGGACTGGATCACCCTCTACGCCCTCGCCGTCAACGAGGAGAATGCGGCCGGAGGCCGCGTCGTCACCGCACCGACCAACGGCGCCGCTGGAATCGTCCCGGCCTGTCTCCGTTTTCTCGAGCGGATCATCAAACGGCCACCGCCGACAGCGGCCCGCGACTATCTCCTCACGGCCGGGGCCATCGGTGCGCTCTATGCGACCAACGCCTCGATCTCGGGCGCCGAGGTCGGGTGTCAGGGTGAGGTCGGGGTGGCGTGTTCGATGGCCGCAGGCGGATTGGTTCAGGCCGCAGGCGGCACACCACGGCAGATCGAGAATGCCGCCGAGATCGGGATGGAGCACAATCTCGGCCTGACCTGCGACCCCATCGGCGGTCTCGTTCAGATCCCGTGTATCGAGCGAAACGCCATGGCGGCGGTCAAGGCCGTCAACGCGGCTCGAATGGCGCTGCGCGACGAAGGCGCCCGCCACGTCTCCCTCGACCAGGTCATCGTCACCATGCGCGAGACCGGGCGCGACATGCAGTCCAAGTACAAGGAGACGTCAACCGGCGGACTCGCCATTAACGTGACGGAGTGTTGATGAGCTGAGGGGGATCCCGTATCCCGTGCCCGTGCCCGTGCCCGTGCCCGCGATGATCCTCTCCCGATCCCGATCCCGATCCCGATCCCGATCCCGATGAACGGTACAGCGGCAGCGATCAGATTCTGCACACCCGAAGGCGGGGGCAATCGTCGTCGCCTCGCATCTCACGTTGACTGGGTGCCCGACTCCGTCCTTGCGCTCGCACAAGGGCGTGCCTGGCATCCCCTCCCATCACGCATTCACGGGCTCAGCCTCGATCTTTCGGATCTGCTGGAATTGAGTCTGAATTTCAATATGCTAGGCTGATTCCACAATTCGAGGGAGAGAGAACATGGCCAAGTACGACAACATCCTCGGTGCGGTCGGCCGCACCCCCGTCATTCGGATCAACAAAATGGCGCCCGAAGGCGTGACGCTCTATGCCAAAGTCGAGTCGTTCAACCCCATGGGTTCGGTCAAGGATCGCCTCGCTCTGGGGATCATCGAGGATGCCGAAGCCAGCGGCAAACTCGAGCCCGGGCAGACCGTCATCGAGGCCACCAGCGGCAACACCGGCATCGGTCTCGCCATGGTCTGCGCCCAAAAGGATTATCCCCTCGTTGTCACCATGGCTGAGAACTTCTCCATCGAACGCCGCAAGATGATGCGCTTTCTCGGCGCCAACGTCGTACTGACCCCGGCGTCGGAGAAGGGCACGGGGATGCTGAGAAAGGCGGAGGAGCTCGCAGAGGCGCACGGCTGGTTCCTCTGCCGCCAGTTCACCAACGAAGCCAACGCCAACGTCCACTCGGCGACGACGGCACAAGAGATTCTCGCCGACTTCGCCGGTGAGCGACTCGATTACTTCGTCACGGGTTTCGGAACCGGCGGGACCCTCAAGGGCATCTCGCGGGTACTCAAATCCGAGCGTTCTGACACCAAGGTCGTCGTCTGCGAACCGGACAACTCGGTGATGTTGAATAGCGGTATCGCCCAGACACGCAACGCCGATGGCTCTATCGCCGAGAGTCACCCGGGTTTCCGCGCCCATCTGATGCAGGGTTGGAGCCCGGACTTCATCCCGCAGCTGGCCGAGGATGTCCTGGATCTAGAGTTGATCGATGAGTTCGTACCGATCCCGGGTCACAACGCCATCGAGTGCTCACAACGACTCGCGCGCGAAGAGGGCATCTTCGTCGGGATCTCGGCCGGCGCCACCCTTGCCGGCGCGCTTGATGTCTGCAAGAGGGCGCCCGAAGGCTCCGTGGTGCTGTGCATCCTCCCCGATACCGGCGAACGTTACATGACAACCCCCCTCTTCTTTGATATCGCCGAAGAGATGACCGACAACGAGATCTTGATCTCGAAGTCCACCCCGAGCTATCGCTTCGACGCGCCTTCATCACCGCCCCCGGCTCCCACCGAAGCCCCACGGGTTACCGCGGACGCCGAGGCGTTTGTCGATGAGGTTCTCAACAGCTCCGACGAGCCCGTTGTAATGTTCGCCTTCGAGTGGTGTGAGTTCTGCTGGTCGGTGCGCAAGATGTTCGCCGCGGTCGATATCCCCTATCGGTCCATCGATCTCGATTCCGCCGCCTACCAGGAGAGCGATTGGGGCGGTCAGATCCGGGCGGCGCTCAATGCTCGGTTCGATATCAAGACGATCCCTCAGATTTTTGTCGGCGGCCGCCACCTCGGCGGCGCCACCGAGACCTTCGACGCTTTCAACGAGGGCGAGCTCCAGACCATGCTTTCCTCGAACTCGGTGATCTACAACCGCGGAACGGATATCGATCCCTACTCGCTGCTCCCGACCTGGCTCCACCCGCGTTAACGGGCGTTCACTTGCCGTAGACCAACGTTCCGCCAACGTGACCGAGGGTTGCGATGACCACCATTCCCGCGGCCAGAAGCGCGAGTTCGAGGACCGCCAGCGTGACGGACATGGTCGAACCAAGATCGATGAGCCCGGTGCCGGCCGAGAACGCGGCTCCGGAGGCGTGGAGCGCGATGGCGACTCCACCCAGTGCCAGAAAGAGGACCGAGAACGCGATCTTGAGCCGGATCTGGCGATACGACCGCCGGCGATACCGTCGATTCCAGTCCCACAGCCCGGAGGCGAAGGTCAGAACCGACAAACCGACCGAGAGCACGAGCAGGACGAGGGTGGCATCCGCGACCACCGGCGCACTGTCCAGCAGCGGTTCGATGGCGGGGAAGAATGGCCGCGCCAACGAGCCGGCGGCCAGGAGCACCGCGCCGAGCACCGCGAACGGGTAGAGCCCGATGGGGACATGGGTGGCGAGGGGGTGAATCCTCATTTTCGGCTGGGGCCGGTAGAGCTCGACCTCGAGGACCACCGGCACCGCGTGGCCGTAAACCTCTTCAATGTCGATGACCACACCGCAGACCGGGCAGACCAGCAGCCGGTTCGATCCGGCATCGACCACCGCCAGTTCGAAATGACAGACCGGACAGTTGAAGGTTCTGCCGTAGAACCTCCGCTTGAACTTCTCGGCGATCCTCGCCGTGATTCGACTGAAATCGCCGGACATCATTGCGCCCCTTCACAGTTGGAATGCAGTACCGAGAGCGCTGAGGCGCCTTCCTGCCTTTGTTTCGTGGCCGAGGAATACTCTGCCGTATTTTGAGGGTTCGAAGCACAGGCAGGAGGGATGCATCGGCGGTCGAATACCACTACAACGGTGAAGGAGTGCACTAATGCACCTCTCTCATCCGCATGAGTTTGCCGACGATGATCATCTTCTGAATTTCGGTGGCGCCCTCGTAGATCTGGTAGATCTTGGCGTCACGGATGAGCTTCTCGGCGGGCATCTCGGTGGTGAAGCCATAGCCGCCGAGGACCTGGGAACACTCGATGGCGGCCTTCATGGCGACATCCGCGGCGAACCACTTGGCCTCGGCCGCCTCACGCGCATTGTCGAGGCCCTGATCAAAGAGCCAGGCCGCTCTGTAGGTCAGGTACCGGGCCGCATCGAGCCCGGTCATGATCTCGGCGAGCTTGAACGAGATCCCCTGGTTGGAGATGAGTTTCTTGTCGAATGTGCGGCGCCTTTTGGCGTAGGAAAGGGCGATATTGAGCGCCGCCTTGGTGATCCCGTTGGCACCCGCGGCGACCCCCGGACGGGTGTGGTCGAAGGTCTTCATGGCGATTGAGAACCCATCGCCCTCGTCGCCGAGGCGATTCTTTTCCTCGACCTTGACGTCCTCGAAGGTCACCCGCACGGTGTTCGAGGCGTGCTGGCCGAGGTTGATTTCCTTGGGTCCACGGATGATCCCGGGGCTGTCGGCGGGCACGACAAAGGCGGTCGGCTTGTCGTCGACCCTGGCCAGAACGAAGTACCAGCTCGCCACCGAGCCGTTGGTGATCCACCACTTGATGCCGTTGAGGACATAGTCGTTCCCGATCTTGGTGGCGGAGGTCTTGACCCGCGAAACATCGGAGCCGGCCTCAGGTTCGGTCACGGCATATGCGGAGAACATCAGCTCCTCGGTCATGGGCGCGAGGAAGCGGCGTTTCTGATCGTCGTTACCGGCGTAGATCACCGGATACTGCGAGAGGCCATTGGCGTCGATGGCGGTGGCGATGCCGGAGCATCCGGTGGCCATCTCCTCGAGGACCATGCAATGGTCGAGGACCGAGTGGGGCGACCCGCCGTACTCGGCGGGGACGTGCGGATTCATGAATCCCTGTTTGAAGGCCTCTCGGCAGATCTCGCGGGGAAACTCGCCCGATCGGTCGAACTCCATCGAGTTGGGACCGATGAACTCGCGAGTGAAGGCGCGCCCCCGCTCCACCAACTCGGTCTGTTCCGCACTCGGGCTGAAATCCATCATCTCTCCTCTCGAACATCGATGAGCTTTGCCGGATCCTCGGCGAAATCGGAGACGCAGTCGAGGATGTTGATGGGCGGATCGAAGTCCATGTCGGGTTTGTACGAAGTCCCGGCAAGGCTCTGGCGACCGAGGGTGATCCGCAGGCCGAAGGCGGAAAGCCCCAAAACCAGGGCGCAGTTGCCCAGAATCACCACCAAGGCAAGCCAGGAGTCGAGCAGAAGAGGCGTCTGCGAACCGAAGACCGCGACAAGTTCAAAACAAACGAGGACCACCAGAGCAATGGACAACACCAGCTTGATGCGATGGCTCGGCGGCCAGTTGACATACATATGGTTGCGTTCGCTGATCCCCGTGAGGATCGAAGGGAGAGCCATCAGCATGATCCCGACGAGCGATCCACGGAAAAGGAAAGCCCAAATGGTGGGACCGATTCCCGCGATGGTCACCGAGGTAACTTCCAGGATCATCGCCACCGCAGCCAGCGGCGCCAACGCCACGACCGCATGAACCAACATGGAGTGAAGGTGTATCGGACGGTGTTCCACGTCATCTCCCGAATCGACCGATCACCTCGGTCGTTGATTTCTTATTTGATCATATCACCCAGTATAGAATTGAGATATCGTCTCTCTGGAGACGCTCGATGATGAGGTTCAATCGGTGGATGACTCGCCCGCCACTCGCGCGTCCAGATCGAGAAGCCCCGTCCCGCCCCGGGCGATCACGACCCCCGGAGTCGCGCAACTCTATTGCCTCAGCCAAACGGTCAACTCCCGGGAAAGAGCTTGAGGAATGAGACCCGCACAGCGAAATCGCCCTTGCCGGGGCCCGTGAGAGCGTAGCCGAGATCGAAATTCATGATGAGCTGCCAGGGCAGGGTCACCGTCCCACCGACACCGATCCCGGCGAGAAGTTCCTGGTCGAGGCCCGTCTCGAGATTAGTCGCCCACAGGGCATCGACCTTGGCCGTCACCCGGATGAGATCGAGATAATTGACGCCGCCGCTGAGGTGACCGCCGTAAGCCTTCTCCGCCCGCACCAGACCGCTGGGATAGCCGGCCACCGAAGGATCTCCGAAGAGTCCGAAGTCATAGCCGGAGAACCGATCGGTGCCGGCGCTGTCGAGGTACTCGAGCACAAGGCCGATCTTTCGGAAATCTTTCAGCCACCATGATTTGGCGAGATTGACCTTCCACCGCTGGTAGTCCTTCTGATCCGGACTGTACTCGGTGTTGTCGGGCAGACCCCAGAACTCCCAGTTCGCGCGATTGTGATAACTGCCCGCGAGGGTGAGGCGGTAGCCCGATCGGTTGTAGTCGACTTTCGCTCTGAAAACGTTCGTCAGAGTGTCCTGGGGCAGGACGAAGTCTTCGGCGGTGTTGTCGGATTTGAAGAACTGGTGGTAGTCGGCACGGTATTTGAGTTCAAGCGACACGAACTTGGCGAGGGGACGACCGACAAAGAGATTGAACCTACCGGATCGCTGCTTGATCTCTTCATCGGGGACCACCGCGCCATCGCGATAGAGTTCGTCCTTGCCCTTGAAGAAGACGCCGTTGAAGTTGGCCCCCGCATTCCATCGACTGCCCAGGAAGTCTGGGTCCGCGATATTTGCAGAGAGGAATGCCCCGGCGAAAAAGACGTTGACCTGAGCTCCCGTGTCCTTGAGATCGAGGTCGAAGTAGTTGACCCCGGCCAGTGGCAGCGGGTAGTCCACAGATGCGTCCCAAAAGACCCCGGCGACCAGGAAGAGTCGACTCGAATCGAAGTCCTCCTCGACCACCCGTTGACCCTCTTTGTCCTTCGGCAGATAGCGCAGACCATCCTCGGTGTCGCGAACTATGGTGGCATCCGATGCCAACGCCGCCTCACGGTCGGCGTCGAACTCGTCGCCGTTGATCCGGATCGCGGTGAGGCGGGCGTCGACCTCCACCGGAATGGTCGTGTTGAGGATGGAGAAGACCTGTTGGCCGGAGATCCTCGTCGGCAGAACAAATGCCTCTTTGGACCACGGCACTGGATTTCCGTTCTCATCGACCGGGCTGAAGTAATAGGTTTCCTCGTTGGAGAGCACATCACCCTTGAGGCCGACTTGAACCGCCCGCGTCCTCACGTGGGTGTAGACCTCCCGGTCGACCCACACCGTTCCCTGGAAGAGACTCCGGCCGGGAGCGGCCTCGACGGGCTTGAAATCCACAACCCAGCAGTCACGACCATCAACGACGGCGGTCCCGCGCAACCGGAAGGTGTAGTACTTGGAAAACTTGATTTCGATGGGCAGCGACGCCACCTTTTCGGGCTGGATCAATGGGATCTTGGGCATCTTTCGGGAACGCCACTTGACCCCGGCGATGTAGAAATTGGACCAGACCCAGTCATAGGCGCCATCGCGGAAGAAGAAGTCGCCGTCGTACGACAGCTCGATGGAGCCCTGCTGAGCCTGGAACCTGAGGGCGAAACTCCTCGTCGCCTGGTAGTGGCGCAGGCGGCGATCCTGGTCGTCCTCGAAGGCCTGGAGTCTGCGGATGATCTCCTCCACCGGCATCTCCCGGCCGCCGCCGACATCGATCTCCTCGTCGAATCCCTCGAGTTCAGCTGCGCTCGGCCGCTCGAGCCGGAGAAGCACGACATCCGGCGCATCATTGACGACGACGACGAATTCTCCGTCCTTTCGGACACCGGTCACAGCGCGGACCTGACCGGTCTCCAGATCGACCAACTCGGGTGAACGAAGTTCCTCGTCGGGGAAGACCAATCGCAGGCGCTGGTCATCCGGCGACTTCTTGGCCACCACCCGGAGCCCGAGGTCTTCCCGGACAAAGGCCCACGCACCACCGCTCCCGGTCGGATCTGAACGCGGATCGTGGACCAACCTGCCGCCGAGTTCTTGTGCCGTCACTTTGAATGCTCGCAGATCGAGCGTGACTCCAGCGTCGGGCTCGATGAAGGTGATGGCCGCCCCGGCCGCGGCCCAATAGGCGACCTCGCCCGTCGAAGCCGTCAACTCCTTCGACCAGGGGACGGCATCCACGGCCACCGGTTTGCCAGGGTCGAGTTCCCCCAAGATCTTCATGGCCGACGTGGTTTGCCCGCCTGGAGCGAGCACGAGAACATCGAGATAGGCGGCGATCTCCTCAAGGTACAGCCATTCGAGGGCGCCGCGATCGGTGGGCAACGGGCCGGCCGCGAAACCGGCTCCCACCGCCGCCCCCGTCACCACGACCGCTGCTCGTTTGATGAGGTAGCCGTGGTCAGTGGCGGACATTGCGCCGCTCATGGGATGCCAGACCGCCTGGATGAAGACCTCGTCGCCGGAGGCCGTCGCGATCGCCGCCAACTCCCCGAGTTCGCGTTCGAGTCCGTCGAGATTCTCGACAAGCGGCGCCGGGGTTGTAAACACAACCCGCAACCAGGGTGTGGCGCCGGAGGAACGGATCGCTTCGACAGCTTCGATGTCGGCGGTGCCATCGAGGGGCACCGTCCAAGCGATGTAAAGAGCCTCCTCGGCACCGATCCGCGGTTCGGCGATGAGATCATCGATGATCGCCTCCGGATCGCTGATTCTGATACCTGCAGCGATCTCACCCGTGAGCTCGGAAGCCCCAGCGAGGCCGGAGGCCAGGATCATCACTGTGGCAAGCCCTGCCTTGAGCTGATTTGGTTTCAATGTTCCCCTACGTCTCGAAGGTGAGTCGTTTGGTCCGACCCTAGTTGTCTCAAGTGGAACTCTACGGCATTCATTCCAGCGCCCGGAATATTTACGAGCGATCGCGCGGCAGATTATCTGATCCCGGCCCCGCTGTGGTGCCCGCGATCACATCTCCTGCTCGATCTCCCTTGCCTGACCGACAAAGGCCATCCCATGGGTTCCGTCCATCCCCACCATCACAGTCTCGATGAGGGGCGGATTGAGGTCGTCAATTCCCGACCATTCGACGATGAAGTTGGCGCCCGAACCCCCGCTGGTGTCCTTTCCGGTTGCTCAGTGATCGCGTTTCATGGCCTCGTCGAGGAGATCTCCGAAGGGACAGGATCCGGCGAGGTTCTGACCCCCATCGACCACCAACAGGGTACCGGTAATATACGCCGCCATGGGTGAGGCGAGATAGACCGCCGCTGCGCCGATCTCCTCCACCGTCCCGTACCTTCCCAAGGGAATCGCCTTCTTGAGTCGATCGTGGTACGAGGGGTCGTCGGGCCCGAGGCGGCGCATCCCCTCCGTGCCCTCGATGGGCCCGGGAGCAATGGAGTTGGCGCGAATCCCGTGACGACCCCACTCGAGAGCGAGATTACGCATGAGGTGATCGACCCCGGCCTTGGCGGCGCCGACATGGGCCTGCGCCGGGTACGGCACAAACGCCTGGCCGGCCGAGATGAAGATGATCGAGCCGTTGGTTTGGGCGAGCTCGTCAAAGGCCGCGCGAGCAGCGTTGAACGAACCCAGCAGATCGATGTCGACGACGGCCTTGAAACCGTTGGCGCTGAGATCCTCGGCCAGACAGGGAAAGTTGCCCGCGGCGCCACAGACCAGCACACCGATGGGTCCGAGTTCGTCACGAGCCACCTCGACGACGTGGACCATGGCATCGTAGTCGCGGACATCGGCCGGCACGGCCACCACCTGAGCACCCAGATCCTCGAGTTCGGCGGCCGCCGATTCCAGGCGTTCCTCGGAACGACCGCAGATGGCCAGATCGGCACCGAGCGAAGCAAAAGCGCGGGCGATACCGAGGTTGATCCCGCTGCCGCCGCCGGTGATGAACACGACGGTGCCGTCGAAGAGGTTCTCGGGCAGATACTCCAGCAACTCCAACCGACCCATTCATCGCCTCCCT
>RCNF010000890.1_pt1 | contig 15576 bp, 10 predicted proteins | sample 2041311 | NCBI WGS metagenome assembly RCNF01 (sample SAMN09708228, study PRJNA481090) | Marine sediment metagenome, whole genome shotgun sequencing project. | biome: marine sediment; feature: ocean; material: sediment; isolation source: Sewage treatment plant 2 marine sediment (STP2) ... | reverse complement strand
GTCTATTGCTGGCGCCTGGGTGAAACCTGTTATGGTGCCTGTCGCTTCAGCTGTCAGGCCCAGAGCCTTGACGTGCAATTCAATGGGAACATCCAGACTGTCCGTGGCGAAAACCGAAGGCAGTACCAGCTGGCCATTTATCGCAACCGGCCTGTTGTCTACCTGGCCAACAATGTCGATGAGGGTCGGTGAAAGTCGGTCGGCCGCACCAGGCCTGGCATGATCCAGCCTTGCATGGTCAAGCCTTGCGGAGATCTCTTTGCCGGTTTGTGCATCATGGTAGTTGAACGCTACGTCGCCGATAGACAGTTCACCGATCCAGGGCAGTTTCATTTCGCCAGGCGTAGTGGTGTCATTAGCATCAACGTCATTGGCATCAGCTTCATCATCAGCCGGTTCCACCAGTACCCAGTTACTTAAACCACTGGCGCTGGTTTCCAGCAATGCTTTAACACCCTGGAGGTGGAATGTCGGGATGTGGATATTGCCATGCAACAAGGGTGACAGCTCGATGCTGGCTGCGACACGATCCACAGTAAGCATCTCCGGTTCTGACGACCACGAGGCATTCGCCAGCACGATATCAGTCACAACAATCGAAGGTGTCATCGACAGGTTTAGCTCAAGCTCGCCGTTCAGGCTTAAACGTCGCCCCGTTATTTTACTGATGTTCTCGGCAATGAAGTCGCGGTGCTGCGTGAGGTCTGCGCTAGCCAGAAATACCAGGACGGCAGCGATCACAATGATCGGCAGCATGATTATTGCCAATAACGAAGTCAGTATCCATTTCTTGCGCATAACAAGCTCCATTTCACGTTCGAGAGATATAGTGCTATCAATAAAAAGCATGAAGCCAGACTGCTTATATGTCAAGAGTGAAAACTTATAAGACGTTTGGGATCACTCCTAAGCCAGTAATTGTCGATATGCAATACTTTTTTGCCGCAAATTAAGTAAAGCTAGCTCAAGCGCTGCATACGCCAGCGACACTAGTAGATGCATTAACGTATGCGCAAAGTAAAACATTTATATTTTATGCTGTCGGGCAATGCCCAACCTACATTAATAAATCAGTTGAACCTGCTGCATAGTTTTTAAAAATACCAGGCCAGTTGTGCAAACAGGTTAAATTCTGTACTAAGCTGTTTGCCTGCAACTCCGGAATCAATACCACCGTATTCGGTACCCGCTGCGCCCACAGGAATACCTATAGCGGCCAGTAGCTGCCAGTCCTGTTTCAGGTCATAGCTAGTTACCAGCTGTGCCAGGAATGAGTGGTCATTCATATTGATGAAAACATTGGGTGTTAATAGCCACAACGGTGTCATTTCTACCATAACGGATGCAACCAGGTAGCTCCGGCCAAGGGTGAACAGCTCGCCACGAAGCACACGTTCGACCAGGCTGGGATTACTGGCCAGTGCGGCTGGACTGTAGTCGCCATTTGTCTGACCGAAACCGTTATAGAAATACTCGACGACGCCACTGAAATTATGCTCCCAGCCGACCCACGAATATGACAGGCTGGTGACCAGGCTGGCGATGTTATCTGTTTGTGCCGAGGAGTTAGTGTTAGTGCGGGTCAGGGTGATGTCACCGCGCCAGATGGCGCCGCCAATATCCGTGATGCCACCGACACCAATGATGTTGTCATCATAATGTTGGGCAAGTAACAGGTCGTATTCTCTGTTACCCGCAAAACCATGATACTTGGCGGCAATGGTATCAACATCGCCCGTTATTTCACCGTTAATATCTCGCCGGAAAACCCAGGCCGCCTGCAGGTCGTTGCCGCTTTGTTGCAGATACTGACCATATAACATGTCGTCACCGGTTTTATATTCTTTATCAATGGCAGAGGGATCGAAAGGATTGATGAAATCCATCGGTGTATAAACAAGACCGTTTCCCCAGCTAATGGCCTGGCGACCAAATCGCCCAACTGCACTGGTACCGACATACTCAAGATATAGGCGGTCGAGGCGATGGCTGAGAGCGCTGTTATTATCTTCTGATATAACATGGGTCAGGTCGAACAGGCGATGGTCGTCGTTAGGAATGGGGTCTGGTACGATCGCCGAGCCGGGCAGATTGTTTGCCAGCGTGAAGCTGTCGCCATGCTGTGCGATAAGCTGGTAGCCAGCAACCAGTGATGTTTTATTTTTTCGCCAGTCGAAATTCAGCCGCAGGTCGCCGTTGTGGTCAACCATCGGCGAGTCTACGTAATCAAGGAACAGACTGTTCTCTGGGAAAGTATTCAGTAAAAACCGGTACTTTGCATGCCCGCCTTTAAACCAGTCGCTATCGGCGGCTGCGGAGGTAATCAGAGCGCAGCTTAATAAGCAGATGAATAAGCAATTTACTATAATTTGTATTGTGTAACGCTTCATCAATCCATGGTCAGATCTTGCGCCTGTGTTTCATCGCTGATGATTTTACCGTCTTCCATCCTGATCAAACGTTTTGCGTATTTCATTACGCGGATATCGTGGGTAGCGATAACAAAGGTAATATTGTGATGCTGATTGAGCTCATTTAATAAATCCATCAGCTGGCTGGAGGTGACGGTGTCCAGGTTGGCGGTGGGTTCATCGGCCAGTACCAGCGTTGGCTGACTGACGATGGCACGTGCCACAGCGACACGCTGTTGTTGTCCCCCGGAGAGGTGAGCGGGACGCCGGTCTTCCATGCCTTCGAGACCTACTTCCTTGAGGATTTTAAAAGAACGCAAAGCGCGTTCTTCCGCTGACATGCCGCTTACCTGCATAACAAACTCAACATTTTCACGTGCAGTTAATACCGGTATCAGGTTGTAAGCCTGAAATACAAAGCCGATATTGTTTAGTCGCATGTCAGCCAATGGGCCTTTGCCGAGTTTATCTATACGAACTCCACCAACATAAATCTCACCGCTGTCCGGCGTATCGAGCCCGCCCATGGCATTGAGCAGTGTGGTTTTTCCTGAGCCTGACGGGCCGGACAGGCAGACAAAATCACCTTTTTCGATGGTGATTGAAACATTATCCAGTCCGGTGATGATTTCATCTCCCTGCTGGAAAGTTTTACACAGGTCTTTGCAGACGATAGCGCTCATGGTGTGATACCCGGTTTAATTTTGATTACCCATGTAGATGTTTTGATCATCAGTCTTTCCCCAGCGCTTCAATCGGATCAAAGCTGGCAGCATGCCATGCAGGCAGAATACTGGTCAACAGGCCCAGAACAATCACAATAACATTGGCTAACAGCATGTCGTTGAGTTTCAGCGCGGGGTACAGAACACTGCTGGTACCCATCATTTCCATGCCCTGGGCAACAGCAGATATATCGATACCATCCTGCAGAGGAATAATAGTGCCGACGGCAACTACATTGCCAAGTAGTAAACCGATAAATAACAGGAGAAATGATTCGATTAGTATCTGGTACAGGATCAGGCTGGGGCGCATGCCTAACGCCTGCATCAGGCCGATCTCACGGATACGCTCGAACACGGCCATTACCAGCGTGTTGACCAGGCCGAATGACAAAGCAAGAAAAATGACCACGATCCATACCAGTACAAAACCATCCATCATCGCCAGCATGGCGCCGAGGTAGGTATCGGCCTGGTACCATGGCAGGGTCTGTAGATTTTCACCCGCAGCTTTTTTGATAACGGGATACCAGCCTTCGACATGACGATAATCATTACCGGTTATCGCTATTTCTGAAACCTTGTTCTCGATATTGAGTAATTTTTGTACCGTGGTAAGACCGGCATAAGCGTAAAGTTCTTCGAGGCTGGCCATTTTGGCTTTGTAGATACCGACGATGCGAAAGCCACGGTCGGCGATATTGTTGTCCGGATCCTGGCTCATAATAACAACACGTTTGCCAAGACGGGTTTCAAGGCGTTCGGCCATTTTAGCGCCGATGACCAGTCCGCTGTCATTACTGTCTTTCAGGAAGCGGCCTTCAATGATGCTGTCTACATCAAAGCCAAGTTGTGTTTCACTTTCTGGTTCTACACCCAGCAGGGTAATACCGCGACTGTCACGTTCACTTGATATTACTGCCGGTACGCGGACACGACTGGTCCAGGCTATTATTTCGGGTATCTGCAGTGCCTTTACTAATTTTTCATCAGCTGTGGCGATGCTGTTGTTGATGCCCGGGTCATCGCGATATTCTGGATGATGAATCTGTACTTCACCTGGCAGGTTACGAATGCCGTTTAGCAGCATGTCGTCGACCATGCCGCGCATCAGTGCGGTCATGAAAATCATTGCCCACACGCCTACGGTAATAGCTGCCAGCATGATCAGTGTACGCCGGTGATTGCGCCACAGGTTGCGCCATGCCAGTGTAAAAATTGCCCTGAAAGGCAGACGGCTGTTCATCATGCTTTTTTCATACCACCCTCATACCGCTCTCATTGCGCTAACGGGATGCATGGAGAGCAGTCTTAGTGCTGGGTATAGTGATGCTAGCAGGCTGCATAAAAAAACAATGCCGGGTCCTAGAAAAATCGATAGTAGCGACAGGCTGGGGTACATTCGATCAGGCAGATTAAACTTACCTGCCATCTCTTCCATGCCGGGATAGGAAAAACCAACGATGCTTAGGTAGTAAGCAAGCGTAGTGCCAAGCGCAGCTCCAATCGCCAGCCCCAGGCTGGACATGAGGAAAGTTTCGGTGAAAACAAGAAAGCCCAGGCGTACAGGTTTGAGGCCCAGCGCCATCATAGTGCCGAACTCACGGGTACGCTCCAGTACAGACATTAGTTGCGTATTTAATACACTGAATGCGACCAGTATGATTAGTACTGCGTACATAAACCAGGCGCCAGCCATATCAGCCTGGATCGCCTGTTGTAGGCCGGGCTGTAATTTGTTCCAGTCCAGTACCAGTAGATTGTTGTGTTCTGCAATAATGTTGCTGACCTGTTGTTGCCTTGCGGAGACTAGCGTCAGGTCCTCTGCATTAATTACGATGTTGTGGCCCTGATTACCCATGCTGAAAAGTGACTGAAAATAACCCAGAGGAAGCTGCGCCATAGAGCGGTCAATATCGTTAATACCTGATTCAAAGATACCAGTGACAATAACAACACCTGCTGCAAATGATCCATCACGGCCACTGCCGAGCAGGGTCAGTTCATCACCGATAGCAACACGCAGGTTACGTGCCAGAACACTGCCGATAACTATTTCTTCGGCGTTAATATCGGTGAAGTAACGACCCTTGTTGATCAGGCCGGGTAGTGTGGAAACATTCGATTCGAATTGTGGTTCAACGCCGATAATCTGCAGGCCGTAGGATCGTAAATCACTTGATGTCATGGCAAAAGCAACACCACGGGCGGCAACCATGTCGCTGTTTAATTGCTTACGTAACTTTTCTGCCAGCGGAATTATATTATCGAAGCTGTTGCGTATTTTGGGATCATCATTGTAGCCATCAAGCTGAACCTGCATATGGCCGGTATAAGATTTCAGGGTGTTGTCGATCATCAAACGATAACTGCCAAACTGCAGCGAGATCAAAAATACCAGTAACAGGTTGGAAAAAATCATTGCGCCGACGGTTAGCCAGGTACGGCGTTTATGCCGCCAAAGATTTCGCCATGCCATGCGAAGCCCAATACTCGGATTAGCATTCACTGACGCGGATTTCTCAGGTTGGAAAGCGTGAAAATGCTGTCGGCATGTGATTGATCGAACTTAATATCCTGTACCGACATTTCGGTCCATTCGTCGGGTGTATCTATTTTACCCATTCGGATAATACTGGCTACGGTGCGTCCGCCGAGCGTTTTTATTTCCCGTGTTTTCATGGCTTTTACCAGAACACCGTCCTGGTCCCAGAACTGTTGTTCCAGCAAAATGTAGTCATCACGTATTGCTAAAATTTCTTTACCCCAGACAACAGCGGCATCTTCGTGCGGTATTGATTCTATGAGATAAACAGTGTGGCCATCCTGTTGCTCCGTTTTCAGCAGCTTATGGTCATACTGGTCGATGATGTCAGTGGACTTGCTGATGTCCTTGTTGGAAAAATCACTACCCATCCAGTTCTGACTCATCATTGAAGAGGGCACCTTGATGATGCGGTTAACCTTTGGAGCAAAGGTCCACATGTTATTATCTTTGGTCAGCGTTCCATTTCCGGCATCTTTTTTTGGCAGGCTCACGCGTACTAATGAGGTTTTATCACCTTTGGTCCAGCTGCGCATTGACATGCTTCTTTCCCAGTCTGGACGGTGGATGGTCATGGTCATTTCCGAGTAGGAAGACAGGCCTCGCCAGTGGTCCATAGCCTGTTTAATTAAATCACGTGGAGTAATGTTATTTGCATCGGGCGTTATTGACAGAGCAAGGGTCGAAAAAAAACAGCTCATCAACATCAGAATTAAAGGTTTCATCATCATGCCCGAAATAGTAAAATTTTTACCAGTTTATACAGGTCAAAGCTGTAGAACAACAGTGTTGCAAATAGATAACAGGCTATCGTATAAATGCACGAAAACATGCCTGAGCTAAATAATTAGTCTTTTTATAACTACTCGGCGCATTATTTTCTGAAGGTATAGCTTGCTTATTTATCATGACGCGTAAATACGACCTGTATGAATGTAGATCGCTTTACGGCGCGTCGATGGTTGATGCGTCCGGTCATGTCTCGGCTTAGTGCAGCCCTTGTCCATGCCTGCTACATGAGCCTGTTTAGATTTTTTTTGTTATCGGGGCAGCAGCACGCTGTCCCACAAATATGAGAGACATGGATTGTGTGTCGCTGCCAAAGACCGTATCCCGCATGGATGCGGGGTTCGAGCCCCCATGGATGGGTCTACGGCGTGTCTTTGGCGGTGATACATAATTCATGTCTCGGTGCCAGTTTATGTGCCTAAAACCATTGTTTACAACCGACATGAACCGGAAGCACCTCGCTGAGACACGCCGTGAACCCATCCATGGGGGCTCGGCATCCGCGTCCCTACGGCTGACGGTCTCAGCAAGGTGCTTTCGATTCGTGTCTCCAGGTATTATTTGTGGTACAACAGAGTCTTTTTTTATAAAATTGTAAAGTGTTCCGCATGGCTTATAATGCTGACTTATCAAGAAGTCATAACTATGAACTGGTCAGCTGATACACAAAAAATTTGCACCGCACTAATGCAACAGATGCGTTTACCGGAAAGTTTTGAAGACATTGTCCGTAATATTTATCTGCCACTTGCGCAAATCATCATCAATAAAAAACAACAGCAGCCCTTACTGGTTAATATCAATGGTGCACAGGGTACAGGTAAGTCGACATGTACTACTTTTTTGAAAAAGATAATCGAATCTGAGCTCGGCTGCAAGGCGGCAGAGCTGTCAATTGATGATTTTTATTATACGCGCAGCGAGAGGTTGCAGCTTTCTTCGCAGGTGCACCCGCTATTTATCACTCGCGGTGTCCCGGGCACCCATGATGCTGCTTTGCTTGAAGAGGTAATGGATGCATTAATGAATCGACAGTCATGCAAGGTGCCGAGGTTCGACAAGTCGCTTGATGAGCGCTGCAGTGAACAGGGCTGGAGCGATTACAGCGCGCCGGTTGAATTTATTTTGTTTGAAGGCTGGTGCAATAACAGTCCGGTTCAAAGCCAGGCAGAATTAGTGCAGCCAGTAAATGAACTGGAAGCCGAAGAAGATGCCGAAGGTGTATGGCGTCATTATGCTAATGAACAACTAAAAGATTATCATCAACGTATATTTAAACACGCTGATATGAGCATTATGCTAAATGCGTGTGATTTCGAACGAATTTATGAATGGCGCAGCCTGCAGGAACAGAAGCTGAGGGCATCTTCCTGTGATCAGCAGCATGTTATGAATGCAGTTGAATTGAAGCGTTTTATTCAGCATTATGAGCGCATTAGTCGACACACCCTGGCACACCTGCCGCACACCGCTGATATCGTACTGCCCATCGCTGCAGACCATTCTATTGGCGGCATCATACAAAATAATGTCTAAACAGAAAGTACAGTGGCTGGTTATCACCGACCTGGATGGTACCTTGTTAAATCACCATAGTTATGACTTTGATGCAGCAAAAAATGCGATTGTCGATTTGCAAAAAAGAAGTATCCCTGTCATTTTAAATACCAGTAAAACTTATGCCGAGACAATAACGATAAGACAGGATCTGGATCTCGCTGATGCGTTTATCGTTGAAAACGGCTCATGTATTTATTTGCCAAAAAATCAGTTTGCTAAACCGGTGGCTGCCAGCTCTCGTGAGGATTACTGGGAGCTGGTCATTGGTGCATCGCAGAAAAAGATTGATGAGATATTACAACGTATTAAGCTGACAGAAAAAAACTGTATTCGTCTTTCCCAATGCTCTATAGAACAGGCCGTTGCCTTGACCGGATTAAGTGATGCACAGGCAGCGCAGGCCATTAACAGAGAGTTCAGCGAGCCGCTCATCTGGCAAGCGAATGAATCAACACTGATTGAGCTGCAGCAACAACTTGAATTGAACGCGATGACAACCCTGCAGGGCGGACGGTTTTTGCATGTTATCGGTGACTGCGACAAAGGCAGGGCGACATCACGTTTAATAAAGTGTTATGCCCATAATGTTAAAACGATTATTCTGGGTGACAGTGCCAACGATGCCGCAATGTTAGCTGTGGCCGATATTTCTGTGATAGTTAATTCGCCTTCTAATCATCAACTGCGTAAACTTGTTTCGCCGGATATACAGACAAAAGCAGCTGCACCGGAAGGCTGGCAAGAAGCAATAAATAAAGTGTTGATGCAAATAAATTAAATCCAGGAGTTTACTATGAGCGACTTTTTTCAAAATGGCCGCATCACAACGTTACATAATCTTTCAACGCGCAGTCTTGAGCAGATGGAAGAGGAATTAATCAATTTCTCGCATATACGACCCATGGGGTTGATACTGCCGTCACTTTATTCAGAGCTTCAACGTCCGGCATTAAGCACAATTGTTGATGAACTGGAAAAGGTTAAATATCTGGCCCAGATTGTGATTGGCATTGACCAGGCGACTAAAGCAGAATTTAAACAGGCCTTAAAATTTTTCTCTCGATTACCGCAACAGCATAGCCTGCTATGGAATGACGGGCCAAATCTGCGGGCCATCGATAAACAGTTACGAAAAGAAGGCCTGGCGCCAACCGAAGCAGGTAAGGGGCGCAATGTCTGGTATTGCATGGGTTATATGCTGGCAAAGCAAAACACTCAGTCGATAGCCTTACATGATTGCGATATCATTACCTACAAGCGTGATATGCTGGCAAGGCTGCTTTATCCGGTAGCGAACCCTCAATTTACTTACCGGTTCTGTAAAGGTTATTATCCCAGGATTGCCGCAGACTCTATGAATGGCCGGGTTTCACGATTACTGGTAACTCCGCTGGTACGTGCGCTAAATCATCAACATGGGCCACACGGTTATCTTGAATTTCTGGACAGTTTTCGATACCCATTAGCGGGCGAATTTTCCATGCGACATGATGTTCTGGAAACATTGAGAATGCCAACAGACTGGGGGATGGAAGTGGGTATTTTGATGGAGATGAAAAAAAATTATGCCACCAGTCAATTGTGCCAGGTTGATATTGCTGACAATTATGACCATAAGCACCAGGGCTTATCTTTAAAAGACAGTAAAAAAGGCTTGTCTAAAATGTCGGTAGAAATTACCAAGGCGATCTTTAAAAAGCTGGCCACTGACGGTATTAATTTTACTGAAGAAAGTCTCAGAACAACCAAGGCTACCTACTATCGCATAGCGCTCGACCTGATGGACAGCTACCGTAACGATGCCATCTTTAACGGACTAAATTACCAAATACATGAAGAAGAAGTGATGGTGGAAATGTTTGCTGAAAATATTAAATCGGCAGGCAGGCTTTTTCTTGAAGATACGGACAAAGTGCCATTTATTCCAAGCTGGCAACGTGTTTCTAGCGCAATACCCGATATATTTGTTCAACTGCTGGATGCTGTCGAGCTAGATAATAAAGAACTACTATGAAACGTGATCAGTTAGACAACACACTGGATGAAATAAAAGCCAGGATCAGCGACCATCTGTTTAAGCTTTATCCGGATGAAAATATCGGTGTTATAAGCGATGAGATTATCCGCATAATGGCGTTTAAAAATGACATTAGCGAAACCCGGTCACATGTTAATCTCTGGGATGAAACCGATATTGTCAGCATTACTTATGGTGACAGCATAAAAAAAGAAAACGAACTGCCACTAGAGACCTTGCAAAATTTTCTTTCCCGCTACTTGCATGATGTGATCAATACCGTTCATATATTGCCGTTTTATCCCTTTAGTTCGGATGACGGTTTTTCGGTTATCAATTATTCAGAAGTCAACCAGTCGCTAGGTGACTGGGAAAATATTAGCAGTATCGCCAAAGACTTTAAGTTAATGGCGGACCTGGTGATTAATCATTGTTCCAGTCGAAGTCTGTGGTTTGATAATTTTAAACAGGGGAAACATCCCGGCGCGGATTATTTTATAGAGTGTGATCCTGAGACAGATTTAAGTGCCGTTGTCAGGCCGCGTACCTCACCGCTGTTGCGTGAGACAGAGACACTAAATGGGAAAAAACATGTCTGGTGCACATTCAGTCATGATCAGGTTGATCTGAATTTCAAAAATCCGAAGGTGTTATTAGAGTTTGTGAAAATCATCAAGTTATACCTGGATCGCGGCGTTTTGTTGTTCCGGCTGGATGCAGTGGCTTTTTTGTGGAAACAGATCGGTACGCCCTGTATAAACCTGGTTGAAACACATGAAGTCATCCGTTTGTTGCGTTTATTGATTGAGCATAACAATAAAGACGCCATATTAATTACAGAAACTAATATTCCTAATCGGGAAAACCTGTCTTATTTTGGTAACGCCAACGAAGCGCACCTGATTTATAATTTCACTTTGTCGCCGCTTATTCTTTATACCTTATTGAAAGGTAAATCAGACTTATTAAAACAGTGGATGATGAGTATGCCGCCGGCTCAGACAGGTACCACTTATTTTAATTTCATCGCTTCTCATGATGGCATAGGGTTACGTCCGGTTGAGGGTATATTGTCTGATGATGAAGTGCGTGAACTGGCTTCGTTAATGCAAAGTTTTGGTGGTGACGTTTCGTGGCGCGCGCTTGCCGATGGCCAAAATCAGCCTTATGAATTAAATATCAGTCTGATTGATGCGTTTAAGGGTACATTCGATGGGGTAGATGAATACCAGCTGCAACGGTTTATTTGTGCGCATGCCATTATGCTTGCACTGGAAGGTATGCCGGCTTTTTATATTCATAGTCTGTTTGCTACGCCAAATGATCATCAAAAGCTGGCGATGACATCAAATAAGCGTTCGATCAACCGGCATGTCTGGGATTATGATGTCCTGGTCTCCGCGCTGGAAGATGATAACAGCCCGCATAAAGAAGCTTTTTCTCAAATCACAAAGATAATCTCGATACGCAAAAAACAATGGGCATTTCATCCGAATGCGACACAATTTACCATGCATTTTGGTGAGCCACTATTTGCCTTCTGGCGTCAAAGTCAGGACCGCGCACAAAGTATTTTCTGTATCTATAACATTACCAATGAGGTTCAGCAGTTTGCCTTGAAGGATGTTAACTTAATCGAACTGGACGACTGGCGAGATCTAATTAGTGGCCATCAATATGACGATCCCCGTGAAGATATAGTGCTGCAGCCTTATGCCTTTGTCTGGATTACGAATAAATAGTGTAATTACTCAGCGTACTATTACGGATCCTGTGTGATAAATTCTGAATAAGCTGAATCGATACTAAATAGTTAATTAGATGGCGTACAGAATTAATAGCGGTGCCCTAAATACTATGAAAACTTTGCACGACGCATCTTTTCCGCTATGGCTGCGTTAAAAATAGTCTCAAAATGCGGGGGCACGAAGTGGCAAACTGTGTGTAAACTGCGCTTTTTCGACGATTTTTGCCTTGCCATAACGAAAAATCTACATCGTGCAAAGCTCTCACTATGAATTATTTTTATCTGCAATAAAATTTTATGCTTAATTTCAAACGCGACGATATAAAGAACGAAACTGATACAGGCAGTTATCAGCGTGGCTTTCGCTATTTTAAGCAGGCTATGGTCGTCAGCCTGAAGGCAAGACCACTCAACGACAATGCTGTCACTTTATCCAGCGAAGTTGAAGGTAGTGGATATGCTTGCTACCAGCAAACAATATTAGTCAATAAAACACGTGGACGTATTGATATTAATGGCCAGTGCGACTGTCCGGTGGGTTTTAACTGCAAACACGTGGTGGCGAGTTGTTTAGAATATTTATCCAGAAATCCAGGTGGTACTTCCATCAGTACCGGTGATAGCCTGGAATGGTTAAGTGACTTTGTAACGGCTGGCAGGCCGGGCACGTCATACCAGTCTGCTGCTGGCAATGAGTTTATTAGTTATGCATTGCAAGCTTCAAATACAGGTGCTGAATTAAGTGTAAGAATTTTAATTAACCGTTACCTTAAAAAAGGCGGCCTGGGTAAAGGGCGACGTATTGCTCTTTATAATATAACCAATAACTATACAGACCCGGATTATTTACAGGATATAGATATTGAAATAGCACAAATAATTGAAACGCTAAATGAGAGCAGCTGGGATGATGACGAGCTATTACTTTCTGCCGACCTGGGAGCTTTAGCTTTATCCAAAATGCTCAACACCGGACGCTGTCATTGGCTAAGTCCACAAAATCCAGTTTTACAAATGGGGGAACCACGGGACTTACAGCTTAACTGGCAAAACCAGGCCGATGGTAATCATGTTCTTAAAATAACGGTACAACCGGAAGCCAGGGTTTTAAATACCCAGCCTGCTCTATATGTTGACTCTAATAGCAATGAAATTGGTGAAATTAAGGGCGCGGACTTTAACGCAAAACAATGGGCGATGTTATTAGAAATGCCGCCGATTCCAGTAGAAAGCTGTGCACAGTTCAGCCAGCAGCTATTGATAGCTTGCCCGGATACAGTCATTCCGCCTCCTCTAAAAATAGATAATATTCAGGTTGTTGAAGCTATTGTTCCGCGTTTGTTTTTATATGGTGCGGTCAACCCTGTCAACGGCTACCGTGCTCATTTTATGCGCCTGAGATATTGCTATGGGGATTATGAAGTCAGAGCAATACCTTGCCTTCCTGTTTCAAGTTTCATACAGGATAATAAGGCTATTAGTATTCATCGTGATTTAGTAGCTGAGAAATCTGCATTAGATAAGCTGGTAAATGAAGGTTTCCAGGCAATGCCAGATGAGCCGCAGGGCGATATGATATTTGTTACGGCACCTGGAAGTGATCATGCCCGGCCTGCTGTCCGCTGGCAGAATTTTTTACAGAAAACACTGCCCCAGTTAGAAACTCAGGGCTGGGAAATCGAAATTGATGCCAGCTTTCAGTTAGAATTTTTACAGGTTGATAACTGGGATGTGGAAGTAGAATCGGATAATGACTGGTTTGATTTACGTTTTGATCTGGAAATTGAAGGAAAAAAAATCCAGCTACTGCCGTTAATTGCAGAAGTGTTAAGCAGTCACGAACTCGATAATTTACCTGAAACCATTATTCTGCCTCTGGCTAATCACATGGACGGCAACACGGGCAATAGTAAGTATTTGCAAATACCCACAGAGCGTATCCGGCCCATTTTTAAAACGCTTTATGAACTCTTTAACACAGAATCAATCGATGAAAATGGCAAGCTTCGACTGAGTCGTTTTGATGCCACACGCCTGGCTGAATTAGAAGATAATTGCAGTAATGAATTAAAATGGCGCGGCGGCAAAGCAATGCGCCAATTAGGACGTAAGCTTAAAAACTTTAAAGGCATAAAAAAAGTCGCACCACCCCGGGGTTTAACAGCGATCTTACGTGATTACCAGCAACAGGGTTTAAACTGGCTGGCGTTTTTACGTGAATTTGAATTTAATGGCATTCTTGCTGATGACATGGGGCTGGGTAAAACCGTGCAGACCCTGACGCATCTGTTAAAAGAAAAAGAAGCAAAACGTTTGACTAAACCCTGTCTTATTCTTGCGCCCACCAGCCTGATGAGTAACTGGCGACGTGAGGCAGAGCTGTTTACACCCAGGCTTAAGGTGCTTATTTTACAGGGTGCGGAACGCAAACAACATTTTGATAAAATCAATCAATATGATCTGATATTAAGTACCTACCCGCTACTGGTGCGTGATCATGAAACACTGCTTGCTTATGACTACTATTATCTGATTCTTGATGAGGCGCAGGTGATTAAAAATCCACGGGCAAAAGCGGCGCGAATGGTTCGAGATGTAAATTGTGATCATCGCTTATGTTTAACCGGCACGCCGATGGAAAATCACCTTGGTGAGCTTTGGGCGTTATTTGATTTTCTTATGCCAGGCTGTTTAGGTGCGCAGAAATCATTTAATCAGCATTATCGACATCCTATTGAAAAACAGGGAAATGATGAGCAGCGTCAACGACTGGTGTCTCGAATTGCGCCCTTCATGTTGCGCCGTAGTAAATCGGAGGTTGTTAAAGAGTTACCGGAAAAAACAGTAATCATCCGTTCAACAACTTTAGATAAACAACAGGCGGCACTGTATGAAAGTATACGTTTATCTATGCAGAAAAAGGTTCGTGATGCGATTAAACAAAAAGGTTTTGCACGCAGTCACATTACTATTTTAGATGCCCTGTTAAAACTGCGCCAAACCTGTTGCGACCCGAAACTATTATCACTGGCGCAGGCTAAAAAAGTAAAGTCATCTGCCAAACTTGAAATGCTTATGGAGATGCTGCCGGAAATGCTGGAAGAGGGGCGGCGCATTTTACTATTTTCTCAATTTACAAAAATGCTGGCAATTATTGAGCAGGAGTTAAAAAACAGAAACATTAAATACACAAAACTTACCGGCCAAACCACGAAACGTGATGAAGTTATTGAACGCTTTAAACGGGGTGAGGCCGATGTGTTTTTAATTAGCTTAAAAGCCGGTGGTGTTGGTCTTAACCTGACGGAAGCAGATACGGTTATTCATTATGACCCCTGGTGGAACCCTGCCGTAGAAAAACAGGCCACTGACCGTGTCCATCGTATAGGTCAAAATAAAGCCGTGTTTGTTTACAAATTAATTACTGAAAATACTTTAGAAGAAAAGATACTGGACATGCAGGCACGAAAACAGGCTCTGGCGGATGGCGTTTACAGTAAAGATGGTTCTGGCAAGGATTTAAAATTAACCGCCGATGATTTGCAGGAATTATTTGCGCCTTTGGAAGTGAGTACAAAACCATAATGAGCCATAAAGTAAATCCATAGTTTATATGGGGTAGATAGTAATCACTGAAGTGGATTTATAAAGTGTGGCTATTATGCCTTCTTGTTCCAGGGTTATTGTCCTAAATAAATCAGTTGAACCTACTCGACAATTGCTCCTGCATTGTCCTACCTACGCCCATCCATGGGCTAGTGCGAACGACCAATGCACTGAAT
>RCNF010000889.1_pt1 | contig 15587 bp, 15 predicted proteins | sample 2041311 | NCBI WGS metagenome assembly RCNF01 (sample SAMN09708228, study PRJNA481090) | Marine sediment metagenome, whole genome shotgun sequencing project. | biome: marine sediment; feature: ocean; material: sediment; isolation source: Sewage treatment plant 2 marine sediment (STP2) ... | reverse complement strand
CCCCCGAGATCGAAGGTGCGGATTGTCACCGGGTTGGGTGCCATCTTCGAAACCATCTCGCGATAGATCTCGATGTGGTCGTTTCCCGTCGGCAGCGCCGGACTCATTTTCATGTAAAGAAACTCGGATCGATACAACCCGACGCCGGCCACGTTCCAGTCCATTGCTTTGTCAATTTCACTCGCCAAATCGATGTTTGCCAGCAACTGGATCGAGCGTCCGTCGCGAGTCACCGTCGGCACGTGCCGCATCTGCAACAGCGCGGCCTGCTGCTCCTTGTATTCACGTTGTCGCGATTTATATTCGCTGAGTTCAGCTGGATTGGGGTCGAAGACGATCTTGCCCTCGAAGGCGTCGAGCGCAATACGGCGGGAGCGTTTTGCTTCATCGCACGATCCGCGGGCCCCGACGATCACCGGGATGCCGAGAGAGCGGGCGATGATCGTAGTGTGGGATGTCGGTCCACCCATTTCCAATGAAAATCCCAAAATCTTGTCGAGCGGAAGCTGTACTGCAGCTGACGGCGGCAAATCGTCGGCAACCAGGATCACCGGTCTGTCGAGCTGTTCGAGCTGGCCAAGGTGGAGGCCTTGAAGGGCGTGCAGAATCTGAGTAGCGACGTCGAGGACGTCAAGCTTTCGATCTGCAAGGTACTCGTCCGGAAGTGCCTCGAATTTGGAAATCAGCTTTTCGAGGACCTGGTCGATAGCCCAGCCCGCGTTGACCTCCTGCTCGCGGATCACGTTTTCCACCGGGCCGGTGAAGGACGGATCAGAAGCAATCAGCTGATGAGCCTCAAAAATCGCAGCGTACTCTTCCCCCATTTGTTGCGAGGCCCGATCGCGGTTCTCTTGAATGTGTTCAACGGTGGCGGTCACCGCTCGACGGAACCGCTCGATTTCGGCATCCACCTTTTCGGTAGGTATCGTGATACGAAGGGTAGAGATCGGGCGCGTCTCGTGAACCACCGGCTCGCCGATAGCGATTCCCGGGCTCACCCCGAGGCCGCTGAGGGCTCGGCTCACTGCTCTTCTCCAAATTTATCGGCAAAGAGCTGGACAATCGCCCGAACCGCCTCCGCCTCGTCCGAACCATCAGCACGTACATTGAGCGGCGTCCCTTTGGTAGCGGCAAGAGTGAGAATCCCGAGAATCGACTTGGCGTTGACCTCCTCGTGCTCGGTACCCACATAGATCTCGGACTCGTATGCACTCGCGGCGTGTACGAGCTTGGCTGCAGCACGGGCATGGAGCCCGAGTTTGTTGGTTATCATTACCTGTTCCAGGGTCATTCAGTATTCCTCGCTTCCGCAAGCCGAAGATCTCCTAGGGTTTGGGAGATCAAGCTGAGTCGGCCCTCTATTGTAGCTGTTGATATCCGGGCGTTACCCCGTACTCGACGCTCTGGCGTGCAGGAATTCGCTCGCTACCCGAATGCTCTTCTGACCGGCAGCTGTGAGACCTGTCGCGAGTTCCTCGAGGGACATCGAGCGACCCTGGAGGGAACCGAGTTTGACGAGCATCGGCAGATTGACGCCGGTGACGATCTCGACCTTCCCGGGTTCGAGAAACGGCAGCGCGAGATTGGTAGCGGTACCTCCGAACATGTCGGTCAGCACCAGCGTTCCCTCTCCCTGATCGAGTTCGCGGAGCTGCCTTTTCAGAGAACGGGATGCCTCGTCGGAATCCACATCCCACGGCAAAGACATCGCCGCAGCGTGCCCACTCAAATTCGGGTCAATTGTTTGCGCAGCTTGCAACAACTCCGAAGCCAAGTTCCCGTGGGTCAGGATGAGGACCGGAATCATGAGTACCTCCAGCGCTCCTTGTCACGATGGTGGACGACTACCTCGTGACCGAGCTTTTTCAGGGCCTCGCCCACTCGGTTGGCCACGTAGACCGAGCGATGACGTCCACCCGTGCAGCCCAGTGCAATGCCGAGGTTCGTTTTGAGTTCCGCGGCATACCTGGGCAGGAGGTACGATATCAGGTCCATCACCCGATCGACCGCTTCGTCGACCTCGGGAAACGCTTTCAGCCAGTCTGCGACCGGTTGGTCCAAACCCGAAAAGGCGCGAAGTTCCTCTTCAAAGAACGGATTGGGGAGAAAGCGAACATCGAAAACCAGGCTCGCGGTGGCCGGAACCCCCTGTTGGTATGAAAAGCTCTGGACCTCCAACGTCATCGTCGGCCCGTCTCCGTCCCCGCCGGCCAGCGCCAGCACCTGCCGTCTCAGATCGTGCGGAGACAGCTCGGAAGTTTCGAAGATGATATCCGCCAGGTTGCGAACGCCCTCGAGCCCGTTGCGTTCTTCGGTGATCGCTTGCTCGAGGCTGAGCTCGCGGAGCGGATGGGGTCGGCGGGCGACGGAAAAACGACGCAGAAGAACCTGGGGCGAAGCTTCGACGAAGATCAGACGGAGAGTCTGGATCTGCTCTTTGAGCTCCCGGAAGAACTCCGGAAAGCGCTGGATCATTCCCTGGGTGCGGATATCGAGGACCACTACCAGACGGTCCATTTCTCCGTCGGTCCTTTCGAACAGGCGAGGTACCAGTTCGAGCGGGATATTGTCGACGCAGACATAGCCGATATCCTCAAGGCTGCGACTGAGCACTGATTTCCCTGCGCCGGAAAGGCCGGTGATCACGAAAGGCCCACTGAAAGGCTGATTATCGTTTGCTTCGTTCATCGTCGGCCCCTTGTGCGATCAGATTGACGCTCTCCAAGAATCCGCGCTCATCCTCGATACCGCGCTGCGCCAGGAGGCACTTGCGCACGGCAGTCTCGACCATGATTGCAAGATCGCGCCCGGGCGCAACAACCATGGTGTATTTCGGTATGTTGACGCCGAGAATTTCCTCCGTGGAAGTCCACGCGTTGGGCCGTTCCATCATCTGCTCACGCCACTTCTGCTCCATTTCGCGCGCTTCAGGTGTCAATTTGGTGAGCTGAATGACCAGCGACAGGGAGACCGAAGGCGAGGTCGCCGTCATTCCGAAGTGCTTGCGGACATCGATGATTCCGACGCCTCGAAGTTCGAGGTAGTTCTCGAGAAGCTCATGAGGGGTTCCGAGCAGGCCACGGTGGTGGATTCGACGGATCACGACGGTGTCGTCGGCAACCAACCGATGGCCTCGGTAGACGAGTTCCAATGCGCATTCGCTCTTACCGATTCCCGGATCACCGACGATCAATGTGCCGAGCGAGAAGACATCGATCAACACGCCGTGCAACTGGATGCGCGGGGCGAGGACATCCTCCAGGAAATCTGAGATCGTTTCGATGGCTTCTGATGTCTGAACCGGTGTCACCATCAACGGAACACCGGCCGCGTCCGCGGCAGCCAAGACCGCCTGTGGCGGCCGCGTACCCTTGGTCGACACGACGCAAGGTATATTCTGTTCCATCAAACCCTGAAGACGCCTTGCCGCTTCGTCGGCGGGGAAAGTGCGTAGAAAATCGTACTCTGACTCGCCGAGTATTTGCAGGCGTCCTGGTTTTACTGACGGCAGATAGCCAGCGAGCGCAAGGCCTGGTTTTTGAATCCTCGGGTTTGAGATTCGGAGCTTTTCGAGTCCTTCTTCGCCGGCGACGACTTCAAACTTGAGAGGTTCGAGCTGCCGTTCAACCAACAGCCGTTCCACAAGGATCGGCTCTGGGGCACTCACAGACCTTCCTCCTCCGCGACGCGACAAATGGCTCTGACGACCTCCGATGCGTCCTCCGCAGAAAGCAGCTCGGATCGGAGCTCGCGACGCTTCAGCACCCTCGCAATCTGTGACAGCACCTGAAGGTGGGCCGCTGGCTGGTCGGGTGGGGACAACACGACAAACATGAAGCGGACCGGGTCGTGGCCCGTACCCCCGAAGTCGATTCCGCCGGTGAACCTCGCGAGCGCGATCGCGATTTGAGTGAGCCCCTGGGTCTTGCAATGAGGGATGGCGAATCCCTCTCCGACAGACGTTGATCCAAGCTCTTCGCGTTCGACAAGAGCATTGACCACCTGCTCCGGCTCGAGCTCGAGGCCAGGTGCAAACACTTCCGACACCGCGGCCAATGCGGACCTCACCTCGGATGCTTCGAGATCGAGATAGACGTTTTCGGGACTGATGAGCTTGTGGATTTTCATCAGAACTCGGGTGTGATCAACCCCAGGTTTTTGTCCTGTCTCCGATACAGAACGTTGACCCGATCATTCGACGAGTTTCTAAAAACCAAAAAGCCCTGGCTCGAATCGTCGAGCTGAAGCACGGCCTCCTCAATCGACATCGGCTTGATCGGGATGCTGCTGCGTTCAACGATGCGCGGCTCCCCGGATGCGATGGACTCTCGCTCGAGTACGTCCACGGTCCAACCTTGATCGGTCTTGGCCTCTGATCCTGCCCTCTTCTTGTGGTCTTTTAACCGGGTTTTGGCTCGTCTCGCCTGGATCTCGAGCTTGTCGACCGCCTCTTGGATCGCGGCCAATACATCCTTGTTCTGCGCCGTCGATTGGACGACAAAATCCTTGCCTCGCACTGAAATATCAACGACATGAAGATGCCGTTCTTGTTCGACCTCGACCCGGACATCGATAATGTCGTTGAAGTACTTCTTTACCTTCGCCAGCTTTTTCTCCGCAACCTCTCGGGACTGGTCTGTGAGAGTGACCTTGCGGGCGATATACTCGACTTTCATTGTGCCCTCCCTAAAAAACCTTTTTTCGCTTATCGGATGAGGGAATCATCATCTCTTCCCGATACTTTGCAACAGTCCGCCGTGCGAGGCGGATTCCCTCTTTCTGGAGCATCCTCATTATTTTCGAGTCGGATAAGGGTCGTGCCGGGTCTTCGGCCTCGACAACCTTCCGTATCCGCTCTTTGACCACCACCGATGAAATATTCTCACCACGCGCCGAGTCCACGCCCGAGTGAAAGAAATATTTCATTGGAAACAAACCGCGCGGGGTATACATGAACTTGTTGCTGACGACCCTGGAAATGGTCGATTCGTGCATGCCGATGTCCTCGGCCACTTGTCGCAAAACCATCGGCCGCAGGTGTTCGATCCCGTGATCGAGGAAGTCTTTCTGAAAGGAAACGATGCTCTGCGCAACCTTATAAATGGTGCGTTGACGCTGATCGATGCTCTTCATGAGCCACATCGCTGAACGCATCTTGTCGCGGAGGAACTCGTTGGCCTTCGGATCGAGATTCTTTCCCTCGAGCATGCGTTGATATCGCGAATTGATGCGCAGCCTTGGGAGCCCATCGTCGTTGAGGGTGATGGTGTATTCCTCTTCCAGCTTTCGGACGTAGACATCTGGCTCTATGTACTGGTTGTTGTCCTGTCGGAAGATCCGTCCAGGCTTCAACTCGAGTCCCTGGATCACATCGAGAACCGGCTTGATCTCGGCCAATTCGGCGTACCCAAGGGCGTCGGCAAGCGCCTCCCACTTCTGGTGCAGGAGCTCGTCCCAGTGCTCGGTGATCACGAGGTGCGCTGTTTGGAGAAGTTCCTCATCTCCGTTCTCGGGCGCATCCATCATCAGATACTCGATCTGCGCAGCCAGACAATCCTGAAGGCCCGCGGCGGCGATCCCAGGCGGGTCCAAAGACCTTACAACTGCCAGCGCTTCAACGACGCGAGCGCCATCACATCCAGTGCCGCGAATGATCTCCTCGTCGTTTGCCCGAAGGAATCCATCTTCGTCGAGATTGCCGATGATGAACTCGCAGACTTCGATGATCAACGGGCTGAGATCGAGAAGATGGAGCTGCCATTGGAGATGCTCAGAAAGGCCGCCGGAGGTGGAGACGACGTTTTCGAGCCGGTTGTCCTGCTCGAGCGAGGGAGCTGCCATCGATGGGCCCTCCGGCCGACCGTCACCCAGATAGTCAGCGAAGAAGGCCTCAACATCGATGTCCTCATACGTCTCTTCGGCCGACGGAAGCGGTTCTTCCTCAGGCGCAGCGTCGACTGGCGCCTCCTCCGTTCTCCGCTCTTCAGTGGAGGTGTTCTCCTCTCCGGTCTCGGGTGCAACTTCCTCGGGCGAATCTTCGACATCGAGCAACGGGTTCTCGAGGATCTCCTGGGCCAGGGTTTCTTCAAGCTCGAGACGCGAAAGCTGGAGCAGCTTGATCGCCTGCTGCAGCGATGGTGTCATCACCAATCGCTGGGCCAACTTCAGTCTGAGTTTTTGTTCAAGAGCCATATGTCGATCGAATCCTCAAGATGATCCCCGAATTTCGATGGTTCGGAACCGGCCCATTATTGCATTGCGGCCGCTCCGCGAACTCAGAGCGTGAACTCCTCGCCGAGGTAAATCCGCCGCACGTCCCGGTTTTCCGATAGATCGACGGGGTCACCCGTAGCAAAAATCTTGCCGTCTTTGATTATATAGGCACGATCGGTGATCTTCAACGTTTCTCGAACGTTATGGTCTGTAATTAAAACGCCTATTCCCAGAGACTTAAGGCGACGAATGATTCGCTGCAGGTCGAGCACCGCCAGAGGGTCGATGCCCGCAAACGGTTCGTCCAGTAAGATGAAGGTCGGCTCGGTCGCGAGAGCGCGGGCCACCTCGAGCCGGCGCCTCTCTCCGCCTGAAAGAGTTTCTGCGCGCTGTGTCCGGAGATCGTCAAGACCGAAGTCGTCCAAAAGGCCGTCGATCCTGTCGTGCGCCTCACGCGTCTCGACGCCCAGCGCCTCCAAAATCAGCCAGATATTGTCTTCGACCGAGAGATGCTTGAAAGAGCTGGGCTCCTGCGCGAGGTAAGCGACACCCATTCGTGCGCGCCGATACATCGGTTCGGAAGTGATATCGCGGTCGCCCAGAATCACGTGACCTTCGTTTGGTTGGACGAGACCGACCATCATGTAGAACGTAGTGGTTTTTCCGGCACCATTTGGACCCAGGAGACCGACGATCTCACCTGGTGCGATCCCCAGCGTAATTCCATCCACGACCCATCGGCCTCGGTAGGCCTTGCGGAGGCCTTGTGCGACGAGATCGAGGGCTTTGGGGCTCAGGGTACTTCCTCAGGATAGTAAATGGTTTCGGTGCCTCCGGCGACCGAGACGGTACCATCGGCCTGATTCCAGGTCAACGAAGACCCCGAGACCACATTGCCCGCATCATCGGAAAGACGCACTGGATTGCCGGTGATTGTCACCGTCTGTGTTGCGACCTCGCGCCGAGCCCGTTGGCCGATCATTCGGCGCCCGGTTTCGAGCTCGACCAGTTCGACCGCACCGATCGCCTCGACGGCGGTCACTTCATTGTTATCGTCGAAGAACACCGTCAATTCAGCCGCCGCGAGCATGTGCTTGGGATCGCTGTAGCGAACGTTTCCGCGATAGACCGCTGTCCCTGTCGCCTGGTCGTAGTCCAGGGATCGAGCAACGACCACCACATCTTCCTCCGGACTGCCCTCGAGTTCCAGCTGTGAGGCAGGGAGGGTCGTTCGGACATGGCCTGCGGCGCGCACCGTGGTGAGTTCGTGCTGGTAGACCACATCATCGGCAAGAAGGAGGCGATGGCCCTGCCAGAACCTTGTGTTCTCGCGAAGGTGATAGACCGCACCATTGCCTCCGACCTCGAGGATCTCGGAGGCAAAATGGGCGGGATCAGACGCGCCCTCTCCGCTGTTGCCCATGATCGAGACGTCCGCAATGGATCCCTGGACGTTCCCTCGGGCTTCCACGCGGCCATCCTCATTGAAGATCTGCGCCTGGTCACAGCTCACGCGGCCTCGCTCGTTCAGCAGCAAGACCCTCTCGGGCCCGGTCGGATCTCCGTGCAGCATCGTCAACCCGGCCTGCGGCGAGAGGCGGGCCCGATAACCACGCCCCTCGATATCGCCGGCGCGAAGAACGACGTCCTCCAGAAGCTCGATGTCGGTTGCCTGTCCATCCGAGAACCAGACACGGGCTTCTTGTGCCTCGCCCCACCTCGGTGGGCCCTCGGCCGGAATCTCATGAATGCACACTCCCCGCTCGGCCCGAATGTTGAGAATTCCGTTGTCGGCAATTACGGCACGCAAAATCCAGGTCCGAAGCGTTCGCTCGAAATAGCCCTCGCCACCGTTGAAATGGATCGTAACCCAGGGCCCCGATGTGGTGGCATCGATCTGCCAGCGGCCCCCAGCATCGCGCTCTGCGACGGCACTCTCCATCCAGGCTTCAACAGCCCCTCCCCCTGACAAGCCGGCAACCCGCGCCTCAACGCCGCCACTGAGGTCGATCCTGGTGGGCGGGCCATCGTCCTCTTCGAGGATGACCGTTATTTTTGGAGCTCTGACTTCGGCATCTCTGAGTTGAACCTTGCCGCCATCCCGAAATATGATCGTTTGCTTCGATCTCTGATAAACGGCGGACGGAGCTGTAAGGGTGGTGCCATCGGCGGCAGTCAAAACCACCCCTTCAGACAGAATCACTTCATCGCGTTCAAGGTCATAGGCCGCGTTCCGGGCTCGCCCGAAGCTGGCGCCCGAGTAAAAATATACGTCCGAGTTGGCGGTAAAGCGTCGCGAACTGGCCTCGAATCTCCCTGCATCCGTCGTCAATACAGCACCATTTGGCATCTCGATCCGGACGCCACCCTCGAGACGCGCATCCCGGGTCTGGATATTGAAACTCGCACCATCAGAGATCAGGACCGGGCCTGGGCTTCCATCTCGATAGAACTGCAGCCTCACTCCTTCGATCTCGTGCCAACCCGACGAAAGCCCGAGGGTGCGTTTGGACATTAGCTCGAATATCAGTTTTCCCGCGACTCTCTCGACGAATTCAAACCCCGTGTAGATACCGATCGCGCGGTCTCCGCCACCACTTTCGACGTCTCCGCTGTCGACCTCAGTAACCGGGGTCCGAAATTTGCGGAATCGTTGACTGACGGTCACCGCCAAAGCCACCAGCAACAGGACCATCGCCGCGGTGCTCAGGCGCCGAATCCAGGTTCGCGACGTCACACTCATCGCGACGCCCCTTCAAGCAAATGGGCCATGACGCGACAATACGACATGAGACCGGGTATCTCGCCGTCATTCGTTACCGGGGGGGGGTTCTGTTGAGATACGCCGGCTTGGTCCGGATGACCTGAGGTGCCGCGGGCCAGATGGTCGCGAGTGGACATGAGAATGGTCGGTCAGCGGTCGGTGAAGACGCCCATCGACCGGAACTTTTTGTAACGTCGCGTGACCAGCGAATCTGGCTTAAGTTTCCGCAGGGGCTTGAGATTTCGCCGGATGGCGACGGAAATAGACTCCGCCATATCGCCCGGGTCCATGTGGGCGCCACCGGGAGGTTCGGGGATGATCTCGTCGATGATGTTGAATTTCTTGAGGTCTTTGGCGGTCAACCTCAGCGCGCGCGCCGCATCTTCAGCCCGAGCCTGGTCCTTCCACAGGATCGCGGCACATCCCTCCGGTGAAATTACCGAATAGATAGCGTGCTCCAACATCAACACCCGGTCACCGATCCCGAGACCGAGGGCGCCACCCGACCCTCCTTCGCCGGTGACAATGACGATAATCGGTACCGGCAAGGCGGCCATCTCGACGAGATTGTTGGCGATGGCTTCCGCCTGTCCACGCTGTTCAGCATCGATTCCCGGGTATGCTCCCGGAGTATCAACAAAGCTGATGATTGGTCGACGGAACTGTGCGCCGATCTTCATGATCCGAAGCGCCTTGCGGTAGCCCTCGGGCCGCGGCATGCCGAAGTTCCGGCGAAGCTTCTCGGCCGTATCCCGGCCCTTTTGGTGACCGAGGACGACGACCGGTTCGCCGTCGAAACGAGCGAGTCCAGCGACTACGGCAGGATCGTCAGAAAATGCGCGGTCACCGTGCAGCTCGGTGAAATCGGTGAAAATGCTGTGAATGTAGGCCATGGTGTAAGGCCGTTCCGGGTGGCGGGCGAGCTGGCACTGCTGCCAGGGCGATAAATTGGAGAAGACCATTTCGATCCTCGCCGCAAGCTCACGCCTCGCCTGAATCAGGTCCTCGTCGGTGGTCGAGCTCGACGTGCCTGCGGTCTCGAGCTCCATAATGCGAAATCGCATTTCTTCGATAGGTTGAAGGAACGGTGGGGTCGGAATCGCCATTTACGGACTCTAACAGAAGGCGGTGAACTGAGTCAAAATCTCACTCGACGAGATCAATCAGTGACGGGAGGTAATCGGGAGGGGGCTTGAATCCCATGAGTGTCAACAACGTTGCGGTGATGTTGGCGAGTCCAGGGGTCGTCACCGAGGTGTTCAATCTAAATCGATCCGCATCCGTCCCTACCAGACACCACGGCACTGGTGACAGGGTGTGGCTCGTCTTGACAACCGGGTTGCCGTCGCCGTCGAGTTTGGTCAAGCCGGTCTCTCGGTCAACCTCCCACATCAAGTCGAGATTTCCGTGGTCGGCCGTGACGACCATCGTCGCTCCAGCCTCCCGGACCGCGTGCTCAATTCGCCCTATGCATTCGTCGACGACCTCCATCGCCTCCACCGCGGCATCGAGCGAACCCGTGTGACCAACCATGTCACCGTTCGCAAGGTTGACGCGAATGAATCGGTGGGCCCTTTTCTCGAGATCTTTGACCACCTCGGCACACACCTCTCGCGCCTTCATCTCCGGTTTTCTGTCGAATGACACATTGTCGGACGGCACCTCAATCCAGTCTTCGAGGTCGGCATCGAATGGCACCGAGTTGTTGCCATTCCAGAAATATGTCACATGTCCGAATTTCTGGGTCTCGGCTACGGCAAGCTGTTTGACGCCGTTATGGACCAGATATTCAGAAAGAGTGCGAGAGATTGCCGGTGGACTGACCAGGAAGAGGGGCGGAATCTTGAGATCGCCGTCGTACTCCATCATGCCGGCGTACAGAACCTCCGGATTGGGCGCGCGCTCGAATACCTCGAAATCTGGTTCAGAAAATGCGCGCGAGATTTCGATGGCGCGATCGCCACGAAAGTTGAAGAACACAACAGAGTCCCCGTCACCGACAGGGCCCAACGGCAAACCGTCGCTGCCGATGATCACGAAGGCCGGCAGGTCCTGATCGATCACGCCCGGATTTTCACATCGCAACGCCCCGACCGCCTCCGCGGCGCTCGTAAAACCTCTCCCCTTCCCGGCGACATGCGTAGTCCACCCGCGCCGCACCATTTCCCAATCGGCCTCGTAGCGATCCATCGTGATCCGCATCCGTCCGCCGCCCGATGCCACCCGCGCGTCGGTGCCATCTTCGCCGACATCTTCCAGTATCTGTTCCAGCCGTTGGAGATAAGAATGGTAAGAGACCGGATCGACGTCCCGACCATCGGCTAGAACGTGCAGCCTGACTCTACGGGTTCCTTCGCTGGCAAGACGCCGAATCAGGGCTTCCAAGTGGTCGATGTGGCTGTGGACATTCCCGTCCGACAGCAAGCCGATCAAGTGAAAAGTACTGTCGTTGTTCTTGACGTTTTCGACCAGGCGCCGCCATGTCTGTCCCTCGAAAATAGCGTCGCTCGAAATCGCCTGGTTGACCAGTTTCGCGCCCTGCTCGAAGACCCTGCCGGCTCCAATTGCGTTGTGGCCAACCTCGGAATTGCCCATGTCCTTTTCGCTCGGCAAACCAACCGCCGAACCGTGGGCCTTGAGTTCGAGAAAAACAGGCGCCTCTGCAAAGAGACGGTCAAGATTCGGGGTCTTGGCGAGATCGAAGGCGTTCCCGTCGTAGCCATCGGCACGCCCTCGGTAAAGTCCCACTCCATCGAGGATTACCAAAAGGAGTTGCCCTGGAACACCGCCGTACTGAGAGGAAACTTCGAGTTTGAAATCAGACATAATCATCGGCTCCACTCAGATTCAACAACGCGTTCGCACACCACATTCTCGGCACCGGATAAATTCAGTATCGGTGTCTTCAGGAAGGATGGGCCGGTTCGTTGCTCCGTGGGCGCATGAGGACTACGCTGATGTTGTCGTTACCGCCCCGTTCGTTGGCCTCGGAAATCAGGCGGCTGCACGTCTCGTCCAATGATCCACCCGTTTCCAACACCGCTGCAATCTCGGCATCAGTCAACATCGAGTTCAACCCGTCGGAGCACAGCAGGTATATGTCGTCATCGTCGATCTCGTCCTCGAGGACGTCGACCTTTGGTTCGCTGTTTCCGCCAAGGGCCTGGGTGACGACGTTTTTTAGAGGGTGAGTACGCGCCGCCTCCTCGGTCAGAAACCCGGCTTCGACCTGTTCGTGAACCCAAGAATGATCATTGGTGAGCAGTGAGAGCCCTCCCCGTCGAAAGCGATACGCCCGACTATCTCCGACGTGGCAGATTACGATTTTGCGATCTCCCGGGAGGTGGACCGCCACGACAACGGTTGTCCCCATCCCCTTGAGCTCGGCGTCGTTGTTCATCGCTGTTGTGACCTGATGGTGGGCGGCTACGATCGCATCGACGATGAGATTGGAGACCGCACTGCGATCTGTGTCCCAGTGCTCGGGCCATGTTTCATCCGCGTCGTTCGACCCCTCCTTGAACGCTCGAAGGATCTCGTCAGTGGCGACTCTCGAAGCGACCTCTCCCGCCGCATGCCCGCCCATGCCATCGGCAACAAGATACATGCCGGCATCGGAGTCGACGACAAACACGTCCTCGTTGAGGCGCCGCTTCATCCCGACATCGGTCGCACCCGATGCCTCTAGATCGAATCGATCATCAATGGTCACATTCACTATGGTTCAGCTCTTTCCTCGGAGACGCCCCATGAGGCCTCCCCCCTTGTCATTGTCCACGCTTCCAGCCTCGTTGACGATTTCCGTCGCTTTCAGGTTGGTCGGATCCAACCTGAGTGCAGCTTGAGCGTGGCGCAAGGCGCGGGTCTTCATCCCCCCTGCCAGGGAAAGCATTGCGGCCTCAGCCTTCATCGTTGCGTTGCCAGGCTCTAGGCTGACTGCCTTTTCGACGTGTCTCAGGGCGTCACGCTCCTTGCCCGAAATGCGGGCGATGACCTGGGCGTAGAAGTAATGGGCCCGCGCGTTGTCTTCATCGTGGTCGACCGCCGTTTTGAGGCATTCAACCGCTTCCGCCATCTTGCCCTCACGCATCAGCTGCGACCCCTTGGCTGCCAGCCGGCGCGAAATCTCCTTGGCGTCCATCTTTTTGACGTCGGTGCCGTGTGAAGTTTCCTTGTCGTATTTTTCTCGACTCTCAGGATGGCTGAGGACATTGAACGCCTCGGTGATGCCCTGGAAACGCTCCTCAGCATCCGCCCGTTGATCGCCGGCAAAACGATCCGGGTGATACTTCAGGGCCAGCCTGCGAAACGCCTTCCGAATATCTTGATCGGGCGCATCCCGCTCGACACCTAGTGTGTCATATAAAGTGACTTGCTTTCGCATCCTCGATTACTCCATCGGCACCACGACGAAACTACCACGTTCATAATACCTTCGCAATGACTGAGGATGAGTCCGGTTACGGCGGCGCAGCGCCCACCTACCGCCTCGTGTCGAGTAGTTTCTCAGCGATTTTCCGAGTGACCGGAGGAAGGTTCCGATCACGGGAAACCCGCATCTTGTCGCGGTAGTTGAGGCGCGGGAGAATTGACTTGGCCGTATAGACCGGAGTTTTGGGATTCATTGCCAGGGCCATGATCACGGGATATTGGCGCAACCATCGGGTGTTGTCGGCGATCTGTTTGATCACCTCCTGCGCAACGCTTCGGGAGGAGGCGAACTGTTCGATCTCACTGTCGCTGAGCTTTGGACAGGCCAACACTGACCTTTGAATGAGCCGATTTCGGCTGTTGATAAGAAGCGTCCGTTCCTCGCGAGTGCCCCTGAGGGCACAGATAATACGCTCGTGAACGCTCATCATCAGGAGCCGGGAATGAGCTGACTCCCCCGCTCTCTTGATCGCGTCCCGGAGTTCTTCATCTTCGGTGAGCGGATACGGCATCGTGGCTTCTTTGGGGATATGGGCTCCGATTGCGTGCAATGCCTCGATCGCGTTTTCGACGCTCGGTCCCGCTCTGGCCGCAGCTTCCTCTTCGGCTAACACCTTTTGGATAAACTCTTCCTCGAACTCGCGAACCCTGCGTAGAACGACTTGATTGACCAGGGTGTTTTGGCGCAGGTCGTCGAGGATTTCAAGGCAACCGAGGACACGCACCTGGTTGGTGATGATGATGTCCTGTACCAAGGGTGTGGCATTCTTCGCGATGACGCGCAGAGTTTCGTCGGACACATTGGGGTGGGCCGCCACCATTGCCCAGATTGCCTCTTCCTCCCGTACCCGGATGAGTTGATCCAGCACCAACGACTCCGGAGGTTGGTCCCGAAGCCAGTCAAGAATAGTATTCAGCTCTTCGCCTCGTACCGTTTCAGCGGCGACCCTGGCGAGATCATCATCGGGGTCCGAACTGAGAACGCACTGAAGGGCCAGGAGCTCCTCACGCGAAATCGGGAGCAGACCCTGAGCGGCGAAGAGACGGACCTGACGCGGCACCTGACCTTTGACGATGCCGGCAATCAGGTCGGCACCGGAAATGGGTTTTCGGTCATTCATTTCTCGCCCTTGGCCCGAGGACGACCAGACCCTCGCTGCTGACTTCGGTGTGGACGACCTGACCCGGTCGGCCAAGGCCCTCGTACTCGATCCCAGAGACTTCGATCACGACGGCGTCCGCATCGCCCAACGTGAGCTTCACCGGACCCATGAGGTCGATACGTTCCTCTGTTCCTCCGATCAGCAGTTTTCCGCCGGCAACGCCGTCACGATCGCGAAAGTGAATCCAGCATTCCATCTCCGGCTGGACCCGCACCAGGATGGATACACGGTCGGCCTCATCCACTGTTTCTGTTGCTGTGGGGAGCATCGATGGTGTCACTGGAACCGACTTGGTCACGGTGCGCGGCATTGGAGTGGATCGGCCTTCCGCAGCGAGATGCTCTTCAGGCGCCGAACTTCCCAGAATTACAAAAGCCGCCACAATCAGGATCGCCGCGGCGATCGTCACTGGCAGCCAGAACCGCCAACGAATCGCCTGAATGAAAGGGGCTTCATCGACATCGATTTTCAGGTGGGCTCCCGAAGCAAGCAGAAACCGCTCCCAGGCGGCCTCAAACGCATCGGCCAGCTGCTCCGGATCCGCCCCAACAACCGCCGCGTATTGGGTGACAAAATTTCGACTGAAAACCTTCTGCGGGAGATAACGGAAGTCGCCAGTTTCAAGGGATCTGAGTATTTGCCTCGAAATCTTGGTCTCTTCCGCGATATCTTCCAAACTCAACCCGGTGCTTTCGCGAAGCCTCTGCAGCTCCTCACCGAAAACCTTCGGGTGGTTGGGCACACCCTCCATCGCTGTCATCACCGCTGAAGTCTATCACCCTTCGCAGTCCTGAAGCTTCCCTTTCAAGCAGGGACTGGGCCGCCTCACGCACTTTCTCCGACAAGCCGGGAAGCTCCAGAACGCGACGGAGCTCCGTTACCGATAGCTGGACAAGGACACTCAAGGCCATTGGAAGCGGCGTGAGTGGACACACGACGACAGCACGGCGGACCCGGAGGTACGGCCCCCATTTTTGGTGGTTCACCAGTTCTCCGAAGAATTCCGGGGCCGGTTC
>RCNF010000888.1_pt1 | contig 15597 bp, 16 predicted proteins | sample 2041311 | NCBI WGS metagenome assembly RCNF01 (sample SAMN09708228, study PRJNA481090) | Marine sediment metagenome, whole genome shotgun sequencing project. | biome: marine sediment; feature: ocean; material: sediment; isolation source: Sewage treatment plant 2 marine sediment (STP2) ... | reverse complement strand
ATTTGGCTCAGGCGGGAAGCGAGTTTGAACACTCGAAATCTTGCCAGAAGCGAGATCTTCTTCAATAATTTTTTCGATGAAATTAAGTGGTTTTTCGTTTTCAGTCATAGCTAAAAGTGCCTTATTTATATAACTGGAATTAGAACGTCACGATGGGCAGTTGTCCAGATGATTTATCATAAATTTACCACCCCCCTACTTTTAGGCACTTTTTATTTGGTTTTTACCAATTTTTTACCAAATTTTCACCAAATACAGTCATTCAATGATCGTATTCTATGCTGTCTTTTTATTAGCTATCATCGGGGGATTTTGATTGATCAGATTGGATTCTAGTTGTTCAAGGCGTGCTAAAATTGCTTTAGTATCATCGTGAATATGCTTAATTTCAGAGATTTCTCCTTCGTCATGCTCCAGATCATAAGCGTTTTGTTCAGCTTGCATGCGTTCAATCACAATGCCTATCATCATATTCAAAAATACAAATGCATTGAGGAAAATAAACGATAAATAATATATCCATGACAGTGGGTAAACTTCCATCGTCTCATACATGACATCCGTCCAGTCCTCAAAAGTAACTACACGAAATAATGTCAGCATAGATACGGCAATATCGCCCCACAGAACTTTATTTATATCGTCAAATAACAAACTACCCACGGCGGCGTAGATGTAAAACATAATAAACATCAACAGCAATACGTAACCCATTGGCGGTAACGCTTTGATTAACGCTGAAATCAATATACGCAATTCGGGAATGATCGAGATAAGACGTAACACGCGGAAGATTCTTACCAAGCGTGCTAACAGCACCATTTCTGAATCTTCTATCGGGATTAAACTAATACCAACGATGAGCGTATCAAACACATTCCAGGCTTTTTTGAAGAAGGCGAAAGAATGCCCTTCAGCGATAAAACGTACGACAATCTCAAATAAGAACAAGTAAGTAATGGCCTTATCCACATAACCCAACAAAATAATGTACTTAGGGTCAATATCATAGGTTTTTGCCCCTATCATCAATGCAGAAATGACAATCACAGCGATAATGAAAAACTGAAAAAGTTTATTACTGTTTATGTTATTGATATTTTGTATAAGTGAATTGGTTTGCATCTTTGGCTCTGACATATTGACCTGGAATTAATATTAGCGCGAGATTATATACGATTGAAAAAAGGTAAGGAAAGTTCCCCCAGTAATTCTGTTTTTGTAACTTTCTAAAATGAAAAAATCCCAAGCCGAGACAACGTTGGAACGCAGTGACGACGGCCCGAAGGGTGAGGTTTACATTTTAAATGAACAAAAACCTCATAAAAGTAGGGGGGTGTCAATTCACGAAGTATGTTTTTTATTTTATTTAATGATTTATGACTAAATAATTGAGCAGATCAAGCCTTAAGCTCTGTCAAACCACCCATATATGGAATTAACACTTCTGGCACTGTGATACTGCCATCTGCTTGCTGATAGTTTTCAACAATCGCAACCAACGTCCTGCCTACAGCTAATCCTGAGCCATTCAATGTATGCAGTAATTCTGGCTTATTGGTTTCAGGATTACGGAAACGCGCTTGCATTCTGCGCGCCTGAAAATCTTTCATGTTAGAACAAGAAGAAATTTCACGATACGTTTCCTGAGCAGGTACCCATACTTCTATATCGTAGGTTTTATTCGATGAGAAGCCGGTATCGCCCGCACACAATACGATTGTGCGGTATGGAAGTTCTAGTTTCTCTAAAATAATCTCAGCATGTCTAGTGAGTCTTTCTAATGCATCTTCTGAATCTTCTGGTTTCACAAATTGCAGTAATTCGACTTTTTCGAACTGATGTTGGCGAATCAAACCACGAGTATCACGACCATAAGAACCAGCCTCAGAACGGAAGCAAGGTGTGTGCGCGGTGTACTGCATGGGTAGTTTATCGGCATCAACTATTTCATCTCTAACCAAATTGGTAACAGGAACTTCTGCCGTCGGAATTAGATAAAAATTCTGCTCACCTTCTAGCTTGAATAAATCTTCTGAAAACTTAGGTAACTGCCCTGTTCCATAAAGGCTATCTGAATTAACAATATACGGCACATAGACTTCTTCATAGCCATGCTCGGTGGTGTGAGTATCCAACATAAACTGAATAAGCGCACGGTGCATACGTGCCATCGCTGAACGCATAACAACGAAACGAGAACCCGTTAGCTTGGTTGCAGATTCAAAATCCATCCAACCATTTGTCGCCCCAAGGTCAACGTGATCTTTAACCTCAAAATCAAATGATTTGGGCTCACCCCAACGTCTGATTTCAACGTTTTCTTCTTCACTTTTACCATCAGGAACAGATTCATTCAGAATATTAGGAACCCCACTAACAATCTCATCGATTCGCCCTTGTAGATCTGAGAGTTGCTGCTCCCCTGCTTTTAGTTTTTCACCTAAATCGGCAACTGCATCAAGCAATGGCTGAATATCTTCACCATTTGCTTTTGCTTTACCAATCATTTTCGAGCTGGTATTTCGCTCGTTTTGTAATTCCTGTGTGGTCATTTGTAATGTTTTACGCTGATCTTCCAGAGACTGGAATGCCGCTACATCTAATTCAAAACCACGACGTGATAATTGTTTAGCAACTGCATCAATATCACTTCTTAATAATTTTATATCTAACATCTAATTTTCCCAAAAGACTCATTTAACTTATTATTTTTCCAATGATAAACCCTAGCCAAACGGCTAGTACGCTTAACATCACACTGATGATCATATTAAACAAGGCTCGCATATGAAGTCCTTGTTCGAATAAATTCATGGTTTCCATAGAGAATGTTGAAAAGGTTGTGAATGCACCAAGAAACCCAACAAAAATACCCAGCCTTAAAAGTGGATCTAAACCCATTCTTTCAACCAACACAATCGCTAAAAAACCCATCACAAAGGAGCCAATAACATTCACCGAAAGTGTGCCATATGGAAAGCTACTTCCAAGTTTTTCAGTCACCACAGACGACAGTACATAACGAGCTAAAGCGCCAAGTGAACCACCAAGCATAATGACCAATGCTTGCGAGCCAGAAAGTGTGAGTGAAAGTGCCAAATATATCTCCAAAGAATTGTGCAATAGTGTATATGAAAGGTTAGAATTGGGAAATGTCTCTAGATACAAATACACGTAATAATTTAATTTTTCAATTAGGTGAAATTCTCTCCGAAGAATATTTACTCACCAGTGAAGAAGATATCAAACCGTATGAATGCGATGGCTTATCTGCCTATCAAAAACTCCCTGTAGCGGTTGTCTTGCCTGAAACGATTGAGCAAGTACAAAATATTGCCAAAATATGTTCGCAATTAAAAGTACCCATTGTTGCTCGTGGTGCGGGAACTGGCTTGTCTGGCGGTGCCTTACCCCATGAAGGTGGCATTATCCTTGGGTTGTCTAGATTTAATAAGATCACCAAAATCGATACTAATAATCAAACTGCAACCGTACAACCTGGCGTTAGAAATCTGGCCATAACAGAAGCAGCAACACCATTTGGTTTGTATTACGCCCCTGATCCGTCCTCTCAAATTGCCTGCTCTATTGGCGGCAATGTCGCAGAGAATGCCGGCGGAGTGCATTGCTTAAAATATGGTCTGACCATTCATAATGTCCAGCAAGTCACGATTGTGACTATCGATGGTGAATTAGTCACCCTAGGCTCTCAAACGCTAGACACACCGGGCTACGATCTTTTAGCATTGATTACTGGCTCTGAAGGTATGCTGGGAATTATCGTCGAAATAGTGGTTAAACTTTTACCCAAGCCACATGCTGTAAAAGTATTAATGGCCTCATTCAAAAAAGTTGAAGATGCAGGCAATGCGGTTGCCAGTATTATCGCGGAAGGCGTAATACCTGCGGGATTAGAAATGATGGATAAACTTGCGATACATGCCGCAGAAGCTTTCGCCAAAGCCAATTACCCACTGGATGCTGAAGCTATTTTACTTTGTGAACTAGACGGCAGTGAACAGCAACTAGAAGAGCAAGTTGCCACCGTTACAGAAACACTGAACAAAGCAAATGCAGATGATATCGTCATCGCCGATTCTGCTGATCAACAAGCGCGACTTTGGGCGGGAAGAAAGTCTGCTTTCCCAGCTGTCGGTAGAATCTCTCCCGATTACTATTGCATGGATGGCACCATTCCTCGCAAACAAATAGCTTACGTACTCAAGCGGATCAGCGAACTCTCAGAGGAATATGGCTTACGTGTAGCCAATGTTTTTCATGCTGGCGATGGAAACCTACACCCATTGATAATGTACGATGCAAATATTGAAGGCGAACTTGAAAAAACCGAAAAATTTGGTGCTGATATTTTGATACTCTGTGTAGAAGTGGGCGGAACCATCACTGGCGAACACGGTGTGGGACATGAAAAAATTGACCAAATGTGTGTGCAGTTTTCCCCTGAAGAACTCACCCAGTTTTTTGCGGTTAAAAATGCTTTTGACCCAGATTCACTACTAAATCCAGGAAAAGCTGTACCCACATTACATCGTTGCGCAGAACTTGGTGGAATGCATGTACATAATGGCCAACTACCACATCCTGAAATCCCTCGTTTTTAGAAACAACCTAATAACGGCATGAATTTAGTTAAAATGACACCCCCCTACTTTTAGCGTGTTTTTTGAAACGTAAAATACAACGACAAGGTTTTTTAATAATTCACCCTTTTGTGACACAAATGACAATACAAGATAACGACATTAGTTCTGATTTACAAAAACGCGTTCAAGATTCTATCGCGAATAAAGAACCACTCTATATTCATGGAGGTAATAGCAAAGCATTTTATGGGAATACTGTGGATGCTAAACCTCTGGATATGAGTTCACATACAGGCGTTATTAGTTATGAACCGACAGAACTTTGTATTACCGTCAGAGCCGGCACCCTACTATCTGATATAGAAGCATTACTAAGCGATACACAGCAAGCCTTGCCATTTGAACCACCACAGTACTCACCAGAGGCAACTATTGGCGGCGCTATAGCGGCAGGAATCTCAGGACCACGACGCGCCTATACAGGCTCGGTTCGAGATGCCATTCTAGGTGTAAAAATCATCAATGGTAATGGCGAGATTGTTATCTTTGGTGGACAAGTCATGAAGAATGTCGCGGGATATGATCTATCACGCATGATGGTTCGTTCACAGGGAACGCTTGGTGTAATACTTGAGGTGTCTCTGCGCCTTCTACCCAAACCTAAGCAAGAAATCACTCTCACATTTGAAGCAGACCAAGAATCTGCCCTCAAGTTTTTTCAAGAATCAAGACTGCAACAATTACCCATAACAGGAAGTGCCTGGTTTAATGAGCAAGTCTATCTACGTCTATCTGAAAGCGAAACAACTCTAGCCCAAGCACAAAAGAAGCTGGGTTATGATTTATTAAGCGATTACGATGATTTTTGGACAGACCTTCGTGATCACCGTCATCACTTTTTTGGTCGTACGGATAAGCCACTCTGGAGACTTTCATTACCTCCAGCTACAAAACAGATTTCAAGTATCGATGATAATCAATTAGTAGAATGGGGTGGTGCTCAACGTTGGATTAATAGCAACGCACCAGCCAATATCATCCAGAATATAGCCACTTCAAATAACGGCTATGCATATATGTTTAAAGGCGACCTGCCCGAAACACCTTGTTTCCCTGTGTTAGATGAATCGCTAATGGCATTACATAAACAACTCAAACATAATATGGATCCAAACGGCATTTTTAGTCCTGGACGAATCTACTCTGGTTTATAACCTGAGTTTAAAACTTTGGCTTATAACTTTTACTTAAAACTATGAAAACTGATATCACACCTTCTTTATTGAGCACAGCCAAAGGCAAACAAGCAGATGACATTCTTAGAACTTGCGTACATTGTGGTTTTTGCAATGCTACCTGCCCTACCTATCAATTACTAGGCGATGAAAATGATGGCCCACGCGGGCGCATTTATCTAATTAAGCAGTTATTAGAAGGCAAAGAAGTTACTGAATCAACACAACTTCATCTGGATAGATGTTTAACGTGTCGAAGTTGTGAAACAACTTGTCCTTCAGGTGTAAAATATTCTCAGCTTCTCGATATTGGACGAAGCTTAATAGAAGAAAAGGTACCAAGAAGTTTTAAAGAAAGAGTAATTAGAAAGCTCATTTTAAACGTACTTCCTTATGAAAAACGTTTCACCCCATTATTAAAAACTGGCCAGTTCTTCAAACCGTTCACACCAAAAGTATTACGCAAGAAAATTCCAAGAAAAACCATCAAAGGAACAATTCCCACGAATTCTCATAACCGTAAAATGTTAATTCTTGATGGCTGTGTTCAACCTGCACTATCACCAGACATCAATTCAGCTACTGCACGCGTATTAGACAAGCTTGGAATATCCTTAATAGCCATCAATAAAGCAGGCTGTTGTGGAGCAGTTAACCAGCATTTAGGTGAAGAAGAAAAAGCATTGGTTTTTATGAAAAACAATATCGATGCCTGGTGGCCAGAAATAGAAAGCGGAGCTGAAGCGATTGTAATGACAGCAAGTGGTTGTGGTGTGATGGTAAAAGAATACGGACATCATCTACAAAATGATCCTACGTATGCGAGCAAAGCACAACGCATTTCAGAATTATGCAAAGACATATCAGAGATTGTTAGTGTAGAAGACTACAGCAAATTAACAGCCCCAGAGAAAACCAAAATCAGCTGGCACCCGCCCTGCACGCTACAGCATGGACAAAAAATCACTGGAGTAGTCGAAAAAATACTGAGTGATTGTGGATATGATTTGCTATCTGTTGAAAATTCTCACTTATGCTGCGGATCAGCAGGCACTTACTCAATTTTACAGCCCGAGATTTCTTCAAAACTTCAGCAAAACAAGATAGCAAGCTTACAAAAGCACACACCAGACATGATCGTCACAGGAAATATAGGCTGTCAAACTCACTTACAAGAAGCCAGTGATGTGCCAGTTATACACTGGATTCATCTATTAGATAACTAAACAGGGATTCTTTAAGTACTTTTTTCTGCTAAAGCATGTTTAACAGATCTTGCGCCTGCTTTCTTTGAGTAGAGTTACCCTCGTTTATTAACTTATTTAGAATATCTGTAGCTGAATTAGTATCACCAGCATCGATATACGCCTTCGCCATATCAATTTTTACCGTATTTTTTGATGACACTTCTTCAGACTGCTGATTAAGAAAGTCTACATCATCAAGATAAGCCTGCTCGACCTCTGGCTGGATATTTACTTCTTCCGCTATTAATCTATTTCTCTTATTCTTATTCCAGAAAAACCAACCCAACACAAACAGTAAGAAGGCCAATATTGGTAAGTAGTATTGTTCGAGAACTGCCATGATCGGCCTAATACCAGTCTCTTGGCTACTCACTCCTATTGTATCTTTTTGATTACCCGAAAGATTGGAATTCGTTGCTTCTTCTCTAGCATTATTACTAGATGAATTATCTACCTGATCAGACATTTCCTCTTTCAAAGGGTTTAAAGCTACAGCCTTCTGAGCGTTAATACTTTGAAAAACATCAATTTTTTCTTTTACTTGTTCATTTAATTTTTTTTTATCTAACTCTGCTTCTGACCCTTGGGATTCAGCGCCACTTTTAGATTTAGAAGTATTATTCAAGGTATTTTGCAAGTCTTCTTCTACTTTACGTAGTTTCGCATCACTCTCGTTCTTTGCAGTTATTAGCTTATCTAACTGATTGCGTAAATCCTCGCTTTCTTTCTTAAGCTGATCAATCTTAACAGTCTGTAAAACCTGTTTATTTTCAATAGCACTTGTTGTTTTCTTGCTCCTACTCACCAAATAACCACTGGCAATAGGAGAGCCGAAGTCACCTGTTTTACCTCTTCTAAAGTAACTAGAATGACTAGCTAATACTTCTTTTGCTTCTTCATCAGATAAGGTTTCTATATTTGACTCATCAGGTAGTAAGAGTTGCTTACCCCTAAGTAAGAAATTGATATTTCCACCACGAAAAGCTTGTTGATTTTTAGCTAAAACACCGATTAATAACTGCGATCTTGTTAAATCACTTTGCTGATAATGCTTCTCAATAATTCTATTCAAATTATCTGATGATTTAACTTTGTATCGTGTTTCAGCAAACGAAGGAGTCATTATAGCTAAAGACAATATAGAGCTACTTATCATCAAGGTGTTTTTATTTGCTTGCATCATATTAGTTTTAGCGTTTTATTTGAGAGAGTTGCATTGTACTTATTTATTTTACTTTCTTAAATGTCAAAATTTAACCTAAATATTAAGGTGTGTATTGATGTAATTATTTACTAAAGACATTCAAGCATTTATTTCAGCCATAAAAAAGGACGCCGTAAAGGCGTCCTTCTTATTATGCTTATGTTATGAGACTAGATTAGAATTCTAGACGCATACCTGCACCGTAGCTAAGTATATCATCTACGCCATTTATGTCAGCATCAGCATTTTGTACTGCCGCAAACCAACGGAAGTTCTTGCTTAGCTTGTGCTCGTATTCAGCAGAAACAACCAATGGGTTGCTATTAACATTATCCTCATCTGCATATCCAAGACCAAGATTGACTGCACGTCCACCACCTAAGCCAAAACCAACTAAGCCATTAAGTGTAGTCGAGTCATTACCTCCTAAATCAGAATCAGAAAGTACAGCAGAAAGACCTAGATTTACCATGCCGAACTTAGAACCAGCGTGTAAACCAATCTGAGATCCTACATCTGTTACATCGCGGTAAGCAACACCAAGATTTACAGGACCTGCTTTGAATCCAGCACCAACTTGTAATTCGTCAACTGCGTCATTACCAACATCATTTTCATCCATTACTAACTGAACGTGCATACCTGTAGTGCCAAATTTGTTTTTGTAGTTAACAGTGTCAGCACGACGGTAAGTAGAATCATAAGTAGTAAGACCAGAAGTTCCACCTAAAAGCTGGAATGGGTCAACTGGACTCATTACATAGCTATACATTGGAGACCAACGTGCACCGATAGATACTTCACCGAATCCACCTTTAAGACCAACGTAAGCTAGACGATTAGTTTGAGTACCGTTATTTAGTGCACCCTCATCAAGATCAACACCAAACTCGTACTTACCAAAAGCCGTTAGACCATCAGAAATCTCTTGGTTTACTTTAATACCGAAACGTGAAGAACGGTTCTCTAAAGCACAATCTGTATCTGTACCGTTATCAGTACATACAACACCTGCACGCATACGACCGTATAATGTAGTGTCAGCTATAGTTGTAGCTGTTGTAGCAGCAACAATTGCACCAGCAATTGCACTTTTAATCATAATATTCTTATTCATCGAATTAACCCCGAAAATTAATAAAAACCTGCAAAAGACTAATTCAGACCTCTGCTAGGACAGGGATACTTTAGCCTAATTTAGAATTTTTGCAACAAATTTGTTTAAAAAAAACAACAGTTGGGGAAAAAGTGTATCAATTTTACAACAAAACATTTTCTACACACACAATAGTCTAGCTATCAATAAGGCTGATTTGCAGCTTATAATAATGCTTTCACACACTCAACTGATTACAAGAAAGAGTCATAAGGATTTAGTAATAAATGGCACAAGAAACGAATAAAATTACCTGGATAGCTAGCTTCCCAAGAAGTGGCAACACATGGGTACGCGCATTGATAACAGCCTACTCAAACAATGGTGAGGTCGAAATAAATAGCATTATGCAAACGGGCGATAAAAATCCAGAATACTATGATGGAATAATACAAAAGCCTATCCAAGACTGGTCAACATCTGATCAGGCATTAATAAAACCAGCTGCGATGATGCGAATGCTTGAAGATGCTGGTGGTAATTTGATGCTTAAAACACACGATTGTAATATCGACCTCTCTGGTGTTGCACAAATTCCACATGACATTAGCAGAGCAGCCATTTACATCATTCGTGACCCTAGAGATATCGCACTTTCGTTTAAAAATCATTACAACACAAAAACTAATGAGATCGCTGTCGATAAACTCCTCGATAATAAGTTTGTGACACGCTTCCCTAATAAAGGTTTATTCGTGCCGCAACTCTCCTGGAATATTCACGTCGCCTCATGGATGCGTAACCTACCCTACCCGGTTTATGCACTACGCTACGAGGACCTACTTTCTAATCCTTTTGAGGTGCTCAGTGAAATAATTAAGTTCCTTGATCTTGATTATGACGAAAATCTAGTCAAAAAGAGTATTGATGCTTGCGCCTTCGACAAACTAAAAAAACAAGAAACCAAGTCTGGATTCCGTGAAGCTGTAGGTCAGGAGTTTTTCCATAAAGGTCAAGCACAACGCTGGAAGACAGAACTAGAGCCAGAACTTCAAAGCCGTATAGTTAAGGCATGTGAAAAAGAAATGAAGATTGCAGGTTATATTTAAATATCTGCAGCAATAGAAAAGGGCTTAAAAGGCGGGGGGTGCATATTGCTTTTGTGTCATTGATAATTCTAGCGCCTGCAATGCTCTACCCGGGCTTGAGAATCGATCGCCCGGACACTTAGCCATCATCTTATTCAAAACCGGTTGCAAATGTTCTAGATGCTTACTTAAAGTTGGTACAGGTGCCATCACATGCTGCATCATGAGTTCCGTGGCGCTATTACCCGAATAGGGTTTCTTTCCCATCAACAACTCATAAAAAATCACTCCAAGACTATAGATATCAGATGCCTTGGTGCAATCTTCTCCAGCCACCAATTCAGGACTCACATAATGTGGCGAACAATGTAATTCGTCAGCTTTCAAAAAACCGGCATCTAATAAGATTCTTTTTGATACTCCATAATCCGTAAGGGCAAGGGCACCATCGCTTCTGAGCATCACATTATCAATTTTTAAATCTCGATGAATTAAGTCAGCTTCGTGAACGCAATTTAATGCAGAGGCAATTTCTTTAAACCATTCCAGAGCATGTAATAAAGGAAGAGATTTTTCGCAACCATTTAGAGCCTGCCTTAAAGTACCAAATTTCAAATACTCCATAACCAAGTAGAAAGCATGATTGCATATCCCACCATCATAGAAATGCACCAAACCTTCAGAACGAATAGCGCATTGCTTTTCTACACCTTGTAGAAATTTCTGTATCATTTCTCTGGATAATTCATTTGGCTTGAATTTGAAGCGCTTTATGGCAGCTGATTCGCCAAATTTATTAATGCCGCGGTAAATAATGCAATCTTGACTATTATGAAGCACTTCTACCAGCGTCCAGTCTTTTAGATTTAGAGGGAACTGGGACAAGCACCTCCTAAGTTGCATATGCATATCTAGCTTTGAAGATAAATCTGATATGTTTTTCCAATGTAGACATCTATTAGACTGCAAAGATCGTTTTTTACACTCCTCTTCATTATCGAAAATGACCAATTCATAGTCTGTAAATATTTGAAGAAGCTGCTCCCTACTGATGAGATTTAAGCTGGAGTATGCAAATTGAGTTAATGAAAGTTGCGGTATTTTAGAATCAAGCAATGCCTTAATGTCCTGAGAGACACCTTCATTTTGGATCATCATTACTGACAAACTCATTTTTATTCACTTTCCTCCTAGAGCATAGTCTAGGACATAAGCGAATAATTGACCGAAAAATTCTGCGACAAACACTTGATTTTATATTTTGATTAGAAATACTCATACAAGTAAAACTCAAGATCAAATAAGAAAACACGGCTACTGATTGACATTTAATTTGCTTTACATAATAATGCCGCGTTCCGTGGGTCTATGACCCCTCCTTGCTATGAATTTTGCAGTTATTTACAGAGTTAAAAACGCAGAATTTATGGCCAACTTGTCCATAAGGAGATAACTATGAGACATTATGAAATCGTTTTTCTGCTACACCCAGATCAAAGCGACCAACTTCCAGCCATGCTTGAGCGTTACCGCAAGCTTATTGAAGATAACAAAGGCACAATCCATCGTCTAGAAGACTGGGGTCGTCGTCCTTTAGCCTACCCTATCGTTAAATTACACAAAGCGCATTATGTTCTTATGAACATTGAGTGTGAATCTGCCACATTAAGTGAGCTAGAAGATCAATTCCGTTTCAATGATGCCGTACTACGCAATATGGTTATTCGTCGCGAAGAAGCTGACACTGAGCATTCAATTCTCAGCAAAGAGAATGAAAAGAAGCCAGAAAGAAAGCCATTTAATAACAGGAGCTAATCATGTCATCACAACGTTTTCGTCGTCAAAAATTCTGTCGTTTTACCAAAGAAGGTGTTAAGGAGATTGATTATAAAGATCTTGATACCTTAAAAGCATTCATTACTGAAACAGGTAAAATTGTACCTAGCCGTGTTACAGGCACAAAAGCTAGATATCAGCGTCAATTAGCAACTGCTATCAAACGCGCACGTTTTCTCGCTTTAATCCCTTATACGGATCAGCATAAATAAACTACAGTAAAAAAAGAGATAACATGATGGCCGGCTTTATAATGGCAGGCCGGATACAAGCAGCAATATTTGTTGTTTTATCCACCCTGATTTCATTACTATTCCCACCCCTAATCGTTTTTAACAATGCTGCTATAGCATTGATAACATTACGTAAGGGTTGGCAACAAGGGGCCATCTACACTCTACTTGCTAGCATTACACTTTTAGTAATTAGTGTTTTATTAGAACAGCAAGCAAGTAGAGGCTTTTTAGCCGGTTTAGCTAACTGGTTGCCAATGGTAATTATCGCAAGCGCACTTGCAATAACACAATCATGGAGCAAAACCTTACAGCTAATTCTGCTAACAGCAACAGCAGGCGTTTTATTGTTTCATTTCACGCATCCAGATGCAGCTGCATATTGGAAGCCTGTTTTAGAACAGTTCAAACCACTGCTTAAACAAGGCTATCAACTTAGCGATGCCAAAATTGATGAAAGCATCAATGACATCGCCAAGTGGATGACAGGAACATTTGCCGCAGCACTTGCACTGATCTCAGTATTATCATTGATCATTGCAAGGAACTGGCAAGCAGTATTGTATAACCCTGGAGGTTTTGGAGAAGAATTTCGCCAAATCAATCTGGGTAAACAAGCTGCTATCGCCCTACTTGTAGGTATAGCGATAGCAGTACTAACCATGAATCAGCTAGCTGTTGAACTTATTATGGTTGGCATTGCAGTTTTTATGTTTCAGGGATTATCTCTGGCACATGCCTTGGTAAAGCGCCATAACTTAAATAAAGCCTGGTTAATCGGCTTGTATGTGATGATGTTTTTACTGCTGATACAAATGATTGTATTGCTTGCAACCTTCGGCATAATCGACACCTTTGTTGATTTTCGTCGCAGTAAAACAGGTAATAATACTTAATTAATTAGGATAACAACCGGCCTTAGGGTCGAAAAGGTGATAACCATGCAAGTTATATTAATGGAAAGAATAGAAAACCTAGGGGCTATTGGCGATATCGTAAACGTAAAGTCTGGTTATGCTCGTAACTTTCTCGTTCCTCAGAAAAAAGCAAAAACTGCAACTAAAACAAATATTGCAGAATTTGAAACTATCCGCTCTGATCTAGAAAAAGCAGCAGCAGAAACGACTAAAGCCGCCGAAGATCGCCTTGTTGCGGTTAACGGTGTTGGCGAACTAACGATCGAAGTTAGAGCAGGCCAGGAAGGCAAGCTATTTGGTTCGGTTTCAAACCACGAAATTTCCGAAGCAATTATTGCGACAGGCGTTAGTATTGAGCGTCGTGAAGTACGTATGCCAGAAGGCCCTATCCGCGCAATCGGTGAGTATGACGTACTCATTCACTTACATACTGATGTAGAAACAACCGTTAAAGTAATTGTAGTTCCTGATGCCGACAGTGATATGGAAGTTGTTGAGAAACAGCCTATTGGTACTTTTATCGACGAAGACGACTGATAAATCATAGAAACATACTAGTTTCATAGAGCCCATGATGTTTTATCGTCATGGGCTTTTTTTGTCTGACTTTACTGCCTTTTTCCCACCCTCCCACAGATACTACTGCCCACCTTTTACATTAGAAGCTTGATTTATATCGCTAAATTATGCATAAATCGATGCACAATCATAAGAATGGGTCTACTATCATTATTGAATACACCCCCCTACTTATAAGGGGTTTTTAAATATGTGAATTTAAAGTCGCATTGCGATTGCACGTTAATTTAATTATTAATGCCAACACAAATAAAATATAGGAGACAATAATGTCTGTTAATTATCCTTCTCTTCACGAAATGGGTATTAAAAACCCTGAAGATGTATCTAGATACTCATTACAAAATGTTAATGATGTAGATATTTTACGCGTTGTCTATAAACGCAAAAAGGGGTCTTTATTACCCCACAGCAAAAAATTCAGATTTGCTCGATCAAAAAGAATGGTTGTGTCAGATGGTGGAACGAATAGCACGGAGATCCTTAGTGAGATTTCTCCATTTTTAAACAAAGTCATCGATGAGCTACATCAGGTTGTAGAACTTAAACATACGCACAAAGAACATAAAGTAATTATCCTTGATGAAATCAGTAGACTCGAAGAAGAAGTTCATACCAGAATGACCTACATTAAATCCCTAGTAGAAAAATTAGACTAATAAAGAATTGAGTACTTCCTATAGAAAGCCCATGCAATATAAAGCGTGGGCTTTTTAGCTTTTGCCTAACAGAAATTGGGATGCTAATAACTTAAGAATTACAGTCGTTAAAACAATTGATACACAAAACCAGATAGCAACGATATAAGCAAATATTACAGGTGCCTTCATCATGGTACTCATTAGAGAATCTTCATAATAAAAAAACCATTGATGATCATCTGGAAACGCCCAAATATGCAGTTGGTTAAATATTTTTTCTGGACCTAATAGCAACACTACAGCACTTAAAAAAACCATCACCAGCGCGCTAGAAATAAACTGACCAGCACTTGGTAAGCCTACCTTTTTTCTTAAAAAAAGAATAATCAATATCAGCCAGATTAGAAACAATATAAGAACCACTGGCTTTAACTTCTCCAAAAGAATCGCCACATCTTTTAAATGAATCACCTCAGCTTCAGTCAGAAGTAAAGCCGATTGAGTTAGCCCTTGGTGAACGGTTAAATAACTTAAGGTAGAAAGACCCTCGCCTTTGTTGTGAATCGCATCAACAATTCCCTTAAAGAGCCGAGACCTATCATCTTTAGATGTATTTTCGAAACCCAATCTATTTTTTCTGTTCTTTGGTGCATAGGTTTCGATATGTTTATCGATGCCTATAACGTCATGCAAAGTGGGATAAAAAAAATTAGCTTTAACCAACACCCCCCAACTTATAGGCAGCGTTATGAGAAAAGTCAGGAGCAAAAATCCTCCCCATAATAATTTACTTTTCATCAATCAGAAAAGCCTTCCACTGTTCAAATAGATTTTTATCTGGAGAGATCAACACAGAACGCGGCTCCATGGATGCCTTAAATACTTTTTCACCTTCAAGCGTACAAGCATAGCCA
>RCNF010000887.1_pt1 | contig 15598 bp, 10 predicted proteins | sample 2041311 | NCBI WGS metagenome assembly RCNF01 (sample SAMN09708228, study PRJNA481090) | Marine sediment metagenome, whole genome shotgun sequencing project. | biome: marine sediment; feature: ocean; material: sediment; isolation source: Sewage treatment plant 2 marine sediment (STP2) ... | reverse complement strand
CCTCGAAGCCTTGATCTCTCTCTGATCTCGCCGTTCACTGCCAATGTGAAAGAACCGGCCAGATCAGAAACACCAACGACAGCAAGATGAACATCCCCTGCATCGGCAAGTTCCAACGAAACCACTTTTCGTAGGGAATCTTCGCCATGGCCAGTGTGCCGACCGTGACGCCCGACGTCGGAATAATCATATTGGTGAAACCGTCGCCGAGCTGGTAAGCCAGAACCGCGGTCTGCGGGGTGATGCCCGAGAGCTCTGCAAGAGGGGCCATGATCGGCATCACCAGCGCGGCCTGGGTCGATCCCGATGGAATAAAGAAATTCACCGCCAGCTGCATCAGGTACATGACCTGTGCGGTCACAACGCCGGGAAGTTGCGAGGTCACTGAGCTCATGCCCCAGAGAATCGTGTCCATGATGTTGCCGGCCTCGAGGATCTCGACGATGCCACCCGCAAAACCGACGATCAATGCCGCCCCCGCGATGTCCCTGCAGCCGTTGACAAAGGTCTTAGCGAGGTCGTTGGCGCTCATACCGGAAATCAACCCGGCGGTCAGACCCATCGCCAGGAAGAGGCCGGTGAGCTCGATGATGTACCACTTGAAGACCACCACACCGACAATCATCACCACGATTCCGCCGAGCAGAATTCCCAAACAGAGTGCGCGCCGCGGCGTCAATTCGGTTGTTGCCTGCTGCTCTGCGAGAACTTCCTGCCGCCGAATCGTGTCCAGTTCGAACATCGGACTGCGTGCGGGGTCCGCCTTGACGCGGGCCGCGTACACCATGACCCAGGTGATGGCGGCCCCGGTGGCAATACACCAGACGATGAGGCGGTAGCCCCACCCGGAGACCGGCTGGATTCCGGCGATGCCCTGCGCGATCTGCACCGTGAACGGGTTCAAAAAGGCGCCCGCAAAGCCGACACCGGCGGCGAGGAACGTCAAACTGACACCGACCATCGAGTCATAGCCGAGGGCCAGAGCCATCGGCACGAAAATGAGCACGAACGGGATCGCCTCTTCGCACATCCCGAATGTCGCGCCAAAGAGCGAGAACACTGTCATCACCGTCGGAATGACCAGAAACTCACGCCCCTTCAGCATCTTGACGAGCCGATAGATCCCGGCTGCGATGGCCTTGGTTTCGTTGAGCACGTAGAAGGAGCCGCCCACCATGAAAATGAAGAAGATGATACTGGCCAGCCGCAACGCACCTTTGATCGGCGCCGTGAAGACCTCGAGCACCTGGGGATACGACTCTGCGAAATGAAATGAACCGGGCACGACGATTTCTGCTTCGACACCCCCACGGGACACATCTTCTCGATCAAATGCTCCCCCAGGCACAATCCACGTCGCAACTGCAGCCAATAGAATTAAGCTGAAAACAATGACGTAGACATCCGGGACCTTCTTGAACACCACCGCCCTCCAGTTATTTGGAGTATAGACGGACAGTTGAAAGCACCAAATTCGGACCGTCCGAGAAGTGCCGCGAGGCCCCACGGGTCAGCGAGCGTCTTGCACCTAAAGTAGCGCGAGGACCGTGTGATAACTTAGTAGTCAGGGTTTGAACCCTGTCCTGTCGTGGTGTCTGTTCAACAACCTGACGAAAGAACTCTGAGGCCCGAAATGACGCAGAGTCAAAAGAGTGGTGACTCCATTGGCGGTCGGATCACCGGATTAAACGACGCCACCGCCCCGAATCTCGAGGCGATCTCGAAACGACGACTTCAGCTGTGGTCTCTGACCCACTTTCTCCTGGTATCGGCAGTCAGCATCCTGACTCTTGGGCTGGTCGCGACCCTCATCGAATTTCCGTTTCTGTCGTCAAAGGCCGTGATGTTCCTCGGCATCGTGGTTCTCATTGTCCTGTTCAGTCTTTATTCACTCAAGAAGGAAATCGAGCTGAGGTCTCTGACCGAAGATGTCGTGGACGAACAGGTGCTTGCGACGGCCCTGGCCAACACCGTCCGTGAAGCGCAACTCTTTGCCGAGGGCGGCGATGAGATCCACGGGCGAGTCGACCTCAACCAGATGGTTGATGCGATGCTCGATTCATGCCTCGAGTTGGTAGGTGGCCAGGGTGGCTCCATCATGCTCCTCCAGGGTGAGGACGAGCTCCACAAAGTCGCGTCGAGCGGGAGAAGCGCCGCGAGAGGCGCCAAAGTACCGATCAAGCAGGGCATTGCCGGACAAGTAGCCGCGAGCCATGAACCCATATTGATCATGGGCGTCTTTCACTGGAAGCACTACCACGAAGATAGTGAGGACGCCCAGCCCGCCTGCGCCATGTGCGTCCCGCTTCTCGATGGCGATCGCCTGGTTGGCGTTCTCAACCTCAACGCCACCCCACAGCAGAGCTACACCGAGCGCCACCTTCGAACAATGAGTGTGTTTGGCAACCAGGCCGGTAAAGCCATCGCCCGAGCCCAGGCCGGAGAGTTTCAACGACGGAGGAATGACCACGGAGGCCTCCGCGTCATGCATGATCCACTGACGGGGCTGCCAAATCGGGCGCTCCTGTTCGACCGGGTCGGCAACGCCCTGGCCCGCCGCCGTCCTCCCGGTCACGCGGTCGCGGTCCTCTTCATCGATCTCGACGATTTTAAACGGGTCAATGACAGCCTCGGTCACGCCGCCGGCGATCAGGTCTTGATCGCGCTTGCCAAGCGCCTCCGAGCGAGCGTCCGCATGGGCGATTCAGTCGCCCATTCCGGCGGCGACGAATTCGCGATTCTCCTCGAGGCGTCCGATGCCGAAGAAGCGAGCGCCGCGGCCAACAGGATTCTCGGTGATCTCAACGAGCCGTTTCCTCTCGAGGGACGCGAAGTTCGCTTTTCCGCCAGTATCGGCATTGCGCTTGAATTCTCCAGCGATGTCGGCGCCGAAAAGGTCATTCGCAATGCACTGATGGCCCTCCACAACGCCAAGGCCAGGGGCAAGGGCCAGGTGGCTGTTTTCGAACAAAGCATGCACTCGAGCGCCCTCGACCGACTCGATCTCGAACATGACCTGAGAAACGCGCTCGAGGACAAGGGGCTCGACGTCTACTACCAACCGCTCATGCATATTCCGGACATGACGGTGTACGGTTTTGAGGCTCTCGTACGGTGGCACCACCCGCAAAAAGGTCTGGTGTCGGCGATGTCGTTTGTTCCGTTGGCCGAGGAGGCCGGCCTCCAACCAGTCATTGACCGCATGGTGTTGCAGCGGACCTGCGCCGAGGTCGTGCAACTCAACGCCGGGATCTTTGTCGGCAAACCGGCGGCCGCCCACGTCAATATCTCGCCCAACTCCCTCAACGAGGCCGATTTCGTCGCAAACCTGGCGACCGATATCATGGAGTCCGGGATCGAACCCAGCCACCTGGTGCTTGAAATCACCGAGGGCGTCATCATGCACGATATGGAGCAGGCCGCCAGCAAGCTTCGTGCGATCAAGTCCCTCGGCGTGAGGATGGCTCTCGACGACTTCGGAACCGGTTACTCATCTCTCAGCTATCTCAGACGCTTTCCGGTTGACATTGTCAAAATCGACAAGATCTTTGTCGACGAAATCGAGACGGACAAAGGCGCCGCGGCACTGGTCCAGGCCATCCTTCGCCTCGGAGAGGGCCTCAGTTTCGAGGTTGTGGCCGAGGGCATCGAAACCGAGGGTCAAATGAAAAGCCTGGTTGAACTCGGGTGTGGGCGCGGCCAGGGCTACTTCCTAGCCAGGCCACTTTCGACCACCGAACTGCACAAATTCCTGGGCGGTATTAGACAGGTGTCGTGATATCCTGACAGACGAGACGTCCTCTCAGGGAATAGCAATTGCGGTTCGTCCTCAACGACCGATTGGTGGAAACCAGACACTCGCCGGGAATGCCGGCTTTGGACTATGTGCGCCGTGTCGCTGGGCTCACCGGCGTCAAATATGCCTGCCGTGAGGGCGACTGCGGATCGTGTACGGTGCTCGTCGGGCATCGTCTGGGTGATGGCCTCCAATACCAGGTGGTGACGTCTTGCCTGGTGCCTCTCGGCGCGCTCGCCGACCGTCACGTTGTGACCGTGGAAGGCCTCAACCGCACTGAACTCACCCCCATCCAACAGGCATTCGTTGACAGCGGCGCGTCGCAGTGCGGCTTCTGCACGCCGGGATTTGTCGTTTCACTGACTGGGCATCTCCTCGAAGCCGCGAGTTGGGACGTCCAGGATGCGATCGAAGCCGTGGCCGGGAACATATGCCGCTGCACCGGCTACGCCTCCATCATTCGTTCCATCGAGGGGCTGCTCGATGTTCTGAGAGACAGCATCGATCTGCAGGAACCGAGAATCCCCGCTCTGGTCCGCGGGAGATTTCTGCCCGATTCATTCCTTCGCATCGGCGACTTGCTCCCCACACCGGTCGCCGCAGATCTCGAACCGCCGTCCGAATCAGCGATCGTCGTCAGCGGCGGCACCGATCTCTACGTCCAGAGACCTCACCAACTCGAGGACGGGCCGGTCTATATCGTTCCCGGTCCGGTCACCCCCGCCATCAGCCAGGACGCCGGGTTTGTAAACCTCGCAGGCACTGCCACCGCCGAGGACATGAAACAGTCCAAGATCCTCGAATCTACGGTAGGGGGTGTCGATCGCGCCATGGAGCTCATGGGTTCGCTCCCGATCCGCAACCGAGCGTCAATCGCCGGCAACTTGGTCAATGCCTCTCCCATCGGCGATATGACCATCACCCTTTTGGCCCTCGACGCCGAGGTCGGATTGCTCGCCGGTGGTGATCGTCGTGTCATGCCGCTGCACGAGTTCTTTCTCGGGTACAAAAAACTCGACCTTCGCCCGGCCGAGATGGTGGAGTGGGTCAGGTTCGCCATCGACGGAGATCGCCTGCTTTTCAACTTCGAAAAGGTCAGCAAACGCACCTATCTTGATATCGCCTCCGTCAACACCGCCATCTCACTCAAACACTCCGGTGGAAAGCTCACTAACGTTCACGTGTCCGCTGGGGGTGTGGGACCGGTTCCGATGAAACTCGAACGGACGATGGCTCTTCTTGAAGGCAGCGAGCCGACGACCGAAACCGCGCTTGCAGCGGCCGAAACGGCGCGTACGGAAGTCTCACCAATCACCGATGTCCGGGGATCGGCGGCCTACAAGAGGCTCCTCCTCGGCCAACTGGTGCTCGCCCATTTTCAGGTTCTGTTCGAGCTGGACGCCGGACTCGGGGTGGAGGCATCGGCGTGAGTAACCACGAGATCGCCCCGCACACCCGCGGCGAAAGCCTCTTTATCGGTGATCTCCCGGATCCTCCAGGATTGCTGCACGCGGCGGTCCTGGCCTCGCCGGTTGCGCACGGGCATATCGTGCGACTCGACACCTCGGCGGCCGCGGGGATGAAAGGCGTGGCCTGCATCCTGACGGCCGCCGATATTCCCGGCGAGAATCAGATCGGCGGTATCGTCCAGGACGAACCCCTTCTCGCGGAGGGCGAGGTGCATTTCATCGGTATGCCGATCGCTGCGGTGGTGGCCGACACGCCGCGGCGGGCCCGCGCAGCGGCAGCTGCCATTGTGCTCGAGATCGAGGAGGCGCCGGGTATCTTCGACGCCCGGCAGGCGGCTGCGGCGGGCCAACTCATCGTCCCTTCACGCACCTTTGCGCTGGGAGACGTCGAATCCGCGTGGGACGGTTGCGCGGTGGTCGTCGAAGGACAGACAGAGTCTGGCGGACAGGAACACCTCTACCTCGAGACCCAGGCCGCGCTCGTGATTCCCCAGGGCGGGGACAGGTTGCGGATACTGTCTTCGACCCAGGCGCCGACCGCGGTTCAGCGCGTCGCGGCCAAGGTCCTTGATCTCCCCATGAACGCTCTCGAAGTCGATGTGGCCCGGCTCGGCGGGGCTTTCGGTGGCAAGGAGGACCAGGCGACGCCTTGGGCGGTACTGGCTGCCCTCGCCGCCCGCATCCTCAAACGGCCCGTTCGGATCGAACTCGAACGCGGCGAAGACATGCGCATGACCGGCAAACGCCACCCCTACTCGTCCGATTTCAAGATCGGGCTCGCCGAGGACGGCCGCATTCTCGCCTATGAAGCGACCTACTACCAGAACGCAGGCGCCGCAGCCGATCTCTCGCCGGCGATTCTCGAACGGAGTCTGTTCCACTCCACCGGCAGCTACTTCGTGCCCAACGTCCGCGTCACGGCGCTGAGCTGCCGCACCAATCTTGCGCCGTTCACAGCCTTTCGCGGCTTCGGAGCGCCGCAGGCCATGTTTGTCATGGAAAGCGCCATCACCACGGCCGCTGAGATTCTCGGGATCGACCGGCTCCTGATCCAACGGCGGAACCTCCTCGCCGAAGGTGACACCTTCCCTTATGGCATGAAAGCCCAACAAGGGAACGCACAGCGGGCCTTTGCCGAGGTCGAGAGGCGATTCGATGTGGCGGCGCTCCAGCGTGAAATCGCCGACCACAACGCTGCGAACAGTCGCTCCAAGCGAGGCATCGCCATGATGCCGGTGTGTTTCGGCATCTCCTTCACCTCGACCTTCCTCAACCAGGCCGCCGCGCTCGTCCACGTCTACACCGACGGCAGCGTCAGCGTGTCGACCGGGGCGGTTGAGATGGGGCAGGGCGTCAACGCCAAGATGCTCGGCGTGGCGGCACACACGCTGGGGATCGACCCCTCCCGCATCACTGTCGAAACCACAAACACGCTCAGGGTTGCCAACACCTCCCCCACCGCCGCGAGTTCCGGTGCGGACATGAACGGCGGCGCCACCGAGATCGCCTGCCGCACCCTCCTCGATCGATTGCGGACGGTTGCGGGTCAGGTTCTCGAAGCCTCTGCAGATTCCATCGCCATCCGAAACGATCAGGTTCTGGTCGACGGTGTTGTCAGCGATTTGACCTGGGAAAAGCTGGTCTGGGAGACCTACTTCCGCCGCGTCAGCCTCTCCGCCCAAGCCCATTTTGCGACACCAGGAATTCATTTCGACCATGAAACCGAGAAGGGCGAGCCCTTCGCCTACCACGTGTATGGCAGTGCCGTCGTCGAGGTCACGGTTGACGGCCTCAGGGGGACCTACACCATCGATCGGGTGCGGGCGGTGCACGACGCGGGCCGCAGCCTCAACCCAATCGTCGACATGGGGCAGCTCGAGGGCGGTCTCGTACAGGGTATCGGTTGGATGACGATGGAGGAACTGCTCTTTCGTGACGGCAGGAATCTCACGGATACTCTCAGCACCTACAAGATCCCCGACATTCTGGCGACGCCGATGATCGAGGGCCACTTTCTCGAGGACGCCGACAACCCGAACGCGATCCTCAAATCAAAGGCCATTGGCGAGCCGCCTTTGATGTACGGCATCGGCGCCTACTTCGCCCTCCTCGACGCCATGAGGGCCTACCGCCCCGACCGCGAGGCCTTCTTCGACGCCCCCATGACACCCGAGAAAGTCCTCATGTTCCTCCACGGCGACCGCTGACACGCGGCAGGGAATTCAACGCAAAGTCGCCAAGGCGCAAAGGCGCAAAGACTGCCCGCAGATGACGCAGATAACGCAGATCCATCGCACCCATCCCAAGAGAACGCAAAGTCGCGAAGGCGCAGAGACGCAAAGAATGTCCACAGATCACCCAGATTGACCCAGATAGCCACCCATACGAAGAAACCGCAGATAGCGCAGACAGACGCAGATTTTCCTGCCGAAGTGAACATCATGGTTTTCATCCGCCACCCGCTCACACGGTCGCCCGCGGAATTCAACGCAAAGACGCAGAGAAGTAGAGGGCCAGTGGGCACGGGAGAAAGGGGGAAAGGGGGACCGCGCGGATACGTGCCTCGTGCGGCGGAGGTGCCATCTTTTGCATTGTTTGACGCCTCTGTCTTCAACAGACCCGTGGGGCGTCTTGGGCAAACAATGCTAAAGGTGGCTCCTCCCGGGAACCGCGCTCTGAAAGGCGGGTTCACTCGAACGCCCAAGAGATTTCTCCACTCGCTACGCTCGGGCGAAATGACATGCCTTTATATTCAAACGTGATAGAGGACGTGTCTACCCTGCTCCCCTGCTCCCCTGCTCCTTTGCCCCTCTGCTTCCGGGTCCGTATCTGCGTCATCTGCGTGATCTGCGGGCAGTCTGCGATGGTGGCCGGCCTTTGCGCCATTGCGTTTCCTTCCGGGTCCTGATCTGGGTCAATCTGGGTCATCTGTGGACAGTCTTTGCGTTTGTTTTCTTGGCTATCGAGGTCACTCTACCGAAAAGAGATCCTTCGACTCGTTCGCTTCACTCCCTCGCTCAGGATGACATTCCGACTGGGCTGCCAAGGCCAACCCGTCGTCATGTCATCTGCGTGTTCTGCGGGCAGAACCGTGTGCGCTCCCTTTTCCCGCTCTCCGCTACAATCCCTGCATGGAACATCGTACCGACATGCCGGCCGATCCCTGGGCTCACGCCCTCGAGTCCCTACGAGCAGGCCACCGTACGGTGCTGGTTAAGGTCGTCGACCACTCGGGCTCGGTCCCCGGGGTCACCGGAACAATGGCCGTGGTGTCCGATCTCGGCATCGCCGGCACCATCGGCGGCGGCGCCGCGGAAAAGGAACTTCTGGAAAGGGCTCGAGGACACGACACAGGAGCGGAGATCATCAGTTTTCGCCATACCCCGGGCGAAGGTGGAACCCTGTGCTCGGGTCTCCAGATTTTCGCGGTCATGTTACTGACGCAGAATGATATTCCCCAGCTTCAGAAGCTGGTCGACACAATCTCCGATCACCGCAACGGTACGCTCCACCTTGGCCCCGGAAAACTGAAATTCGAGACCGTTGTCGGCGATGACACGGCATTCGTCGAGAATGAAGAGGGTTGGAGCTTCACTGAGCCACTCGGTCTTCTGGACACCCTCACCATCATCGGCGGCGGCCACGTCTCCCTCGCCTTTTCCAGGGTGATGGCGACCCTCCCCTTCCGGATCGTTCTGCTCGACAACCGTCTCGAACTGCCGACCATGGATGCCAACACCTGGGCCCACGAGCGCCGGGTGGTGGAGTATGACGAGGTTGCAGGACTTGTCCCCGACGGCGACCGCTCCTGGGTGGTGATCATGACCTACGGCCACATCCACGACCGGCGTGTGCTGGCCGGGCTTCTCGGGCGGGACTACGCCTATCTCGGCGTCCTGGGCAGCAGGGCCAAAATCCACTCAATGTTTGCCGACATGAAGGCAGAGGGGGCATCCGCAGCTGCGTTGAGCCAGGTCCATGCCCCGGTCGGGCTCTCGATCGGCAGCCACACACCCGAGGAAATCGCCATCAGCATCGCGGGTGAGATCATCGCGGTCCGCAACGGAAAGGAGACATCGTGCCGACCCTTTCCTTCGTCCTGAACGGCCTCGATACCACGGTAGAGTACGATGAAGGCATGCGCTTGCTGGCGGTCTTGCGCGAAGTCTGCGGCATCACTTCGGCCAAAGACGGTTGTGCGCCCGAAGGCGTCTGCGGTTGCTGCACCGTCCTCCTTGACGGCAGACCCTCGCTTTCGTGCCAGACTGATCCCCAGAAGGCCGCCGGCCGCGAGGTAGTGACCCTCGAAGGCCTCCCGGAGCGGCAGCGCCAACTGCTTGCCGCCGCGTTCGTCCATGAAGGCGCTGTTCAGTGCGGATTCTGCACACCGGGCATCGCTGTCCGCACCGCCCATCTCCTCGCCAAGAACCCGACCCCGGATCGAAAGCGCATCCATAGGGCCCTGGCCGGTCACATCTGCCGCTGCACCGGCTACAACCGCATCGTCGACGCGATCCAGACCGCGGGCGAAGCATGGAGTGGAACCGGCGAAATCGGGAGCGGCCCGCCCCGAACCCGTTTTTTCTTCGGCGGATCAGAGGGAATGGAACGGGCCTCCGATGTCCCGACGGACAACGGCGTTGGCGCCTCGAGCCGCCGCTATCGGGGTCAAGAACAGACGCTTGGTGCCAAGGATTTCGTGGCCGATCTCGAGGTCGAGGGCATGCTCCACGCTGCTCTTGTCCTGGCCGAACATCCCCGAGCTGTGGTGAAGCGGATTGACGTTGCGCCGACTCTCGCCGCACCCGGCGTGATGCGAGTTCTGACGGCCCACGATATCCCGGGCGTCTGCAACCACGGGCTGATCGTCCATGACTGGCCGCTATTGGTGGCGGAGGGTGCAACCACCCGCTATGTAGGGGACGTACTCGCCGTCGTGGTAGCTGACAGCCAACACCGGGCGCGGACCGCCGCCGCGCTGGCAGCCATCGACTACGATGTCCTCGAACCCGTGCGCTCGCCCGAGGCTGCGCTGGCGCCCGAGGCTCCCGCCATCCACGAGAGCGGCAACCTCCTTGAAGCTTGCGCCTTCGCCCGAGGCGACGTCGATGCGGCCCTCGAAGATTCAGCTCACGTCGTTGATGAGACCTTCACCACCCAACGCATCGAGCACGCCTTCCTCGAGCCCGAAGCCTGTCTGGCAGTGCCGAATAACGGGCACTTGAAGGTGTTCTCGCAGGGGCAGGGGGTTCACGATGACCAACGGCAAATTGCCGCCATTCTCGGTATCGACAGCGACCGGATCGAAGTCGAACTGGTGTCCAACGGAGGTGCCTTCGGCGGCAAGGAGGACCTCTCGGTCCAGGGCCACACGGCGCTCGCGGCGTGGCTTCTGCAGCGCCCCGTGAAGACAGTCCTGACGCGCGAGCAATCCATCCTGATTCACCCCAAACGCCACCCTCTCACACTCCACTACACGGCGGGGTGCGACGCCGAAGGCCGGCTCACCGCTGTTCGCGCCGACATCGTCGGCGATACCGGCGCCTACGCCTCGGTTGGCGCCAAGGTCCTCGAGCGCGCGGCGGGACACTCGTGCGGTCCGTACCGGGTTCCCAATGTCGACGTAGTGGCGCGGACTGTCTATACCAACAACCCACCGTGCGGTGCGATGCGGGGTTTTGGCGCCAACCAGGCCGCATTTGCCATCGAGGGGGTCCTCGACCGGCTGGCGGAGAATGTCGGGCTTGACGGCTACGACATTCGGGAACGCAACGTGCTCGATCCCGGAGACCGCTTTGCAACGGGCCAGTTGATGAACGCCAGTTGTGGTGTCCGCCAGACTCTGGAGGCTGTTCGGGATGTCTACAAGTCGGCTACCAAGGCCGGGATCGGCTGCGGCATCAAGAACACCGGTATCGGCAACGGCATGGCGGACACCGGGCGGGTGGCGATCGAGGTTCTCGAGGACGGCCGTCTCGAGATTCTCACCGGCTACACCGAGATGGGCCAGGGGCTGCACACGATCCTACGCCAGGTCGTGAGCCAGGAGACCGGGCTGGCGCCGGAGACCATGGATGTCCGAACCGTGAGCCTCGCCGAGGTGGAATGCGGGATGACCACCGCCTCGCGCGCGACCGCGCTGTGCACCGCCGCCGGCCAGATCGCCGCGCGTCAGTTGGCCGGGGCCCTCAAGACGTCCTCTCTCTCGGGTCTTGGGGGACGCCGATTCAGCGGTGAATATGTCTGTGATTTTACGACCGCGCCGGGCGCAGCAGTCGCAGAACCGATCACCCATATGGCCTTTGGTTTTGCCACTCAGGTCGTGATTCTGGACGATGATGGCATGATCGAGAAAGTAGTCGCTGCACACGATGTCGGGCGGGCCATCAACCCGTTGTCCTGCGCCGGTCAGATTGAAGGTGGCGTTCACATGGGCCTGGGTTACGCACTCTCCGAGGACTTCCCCTGTATCGATGGCCAACCCGTCCACCGCGGTTTGCGCGACCTCGGGATCCTCCGCGCCGCCCACACGCCCGAGATCGAGGTGATTCTGGTCGAGGTTCCAGATGGCGTGGGTGGTTACGGGTCCAAGGGTGTCGGCGAGATCGGGCTGGTGCCCACCGCGGGGGCCGTTGCCGGGGCCCTCAATGCCCACGACGGAATCTGGCGGAATCAACTACCCATGGCTGATGCTCCAGCCGCGCAGCCCTCTCTGCCCCGCTCGCGCCGTCCTTGAGGCACCGGGTCCCGCCGAATCGATACACTGAGCAGCACTATTCACGCTGCGGGCGTCCCTCTCGACTCAGTACGCGAATGAAACTTCACCACCGCTCTGGCCGGATATCGGGTCTGTGAACTGCGACCGTACGTACTGCCCGGTACTCTCGCTCGACGTCATCGATCGCACAAACAGTTGAGCCGCGGTAAAATCTTCGCAGGAGGGCATCCCGTGCACGCAGCACCGAAGGACTCGAAGAGTCGTGTGTTTCGTCTCCACGGTGATTTGCAGGGCGAGCCGAGGGTTTTCGTTCTCAGAGAGGGCAGAAATCCGGTGGGCGCCGACCCGACAAGCGCTGTCCACCTTCCGATCCGCGAGGTCTCACGACAACACGCGTTGATTCATGTCGATGGGGCACGCGTTCGTATCGAGGACCTTGGCAGCACGAACGGTACCTACGTCAATGGGGTCCGCGTCCGCAAATCGAGACTCGGCAAGAACGACTGGGTCCAGTTCGGGCCCGTCCTGTTGACGTTTGAATCGCTGGCGGCCGAGGAACACGAGCTTGCGATCAACCTCGAAAACGACAACGCCCCTACCGGACGAGTTATTGACGACTCGGGCATCACGACTGCAATCGGTATTCCGCGACAGACCTCGGTCGCCTGGGCCGACGTTCTGGATCAGTGCGCCTCCCGCCTCATCAGCCGTTGGTCTCCCGACGTCGGAGGGGCCCTGGAGTATCTCGCCGCCGCGACCGACGGCGGGACGGTGGCCCTCCTGACACGCACCACCTCAGGGGACGTGATCGTGCAGGCCGCCTCCGGCGATCTTGCCGCGCTCTCGCCCTTTACCGAGTCAGACGCACTCGAGGATCTCTTGCCTCCTGAGGAGAATCGAAAGCCGACAACGGCCCACCAGGTTTCCTCGAACCAACCGATCGCAATCGCAATCGCCTGGGGAGACGCCAGTTGGGAGACGGCGCTGATCGTCGCCGGTGTCGAGATGCCTTCTTCAGAACTCAGCTTTCTCGAGGTGGCGCTCCGTCTCTTTCAGTCGGCAACCGTTCCGGTCCCGGAAGACGGACGAGTTGTTCTCCCAGACGAAGGTGACCTCACCTTTCCGGCCTGGCACATTGTTGGACGAACTCCAGCGATGCGCACGATTTATCACCAATTGGCGACCCTGCTCAGAGGCACCATCCCCGTTCTTGTCACCGGTGAGACCGGGGTCGGTAAGGAACACGTGGTCCGAATTCTCCACTCCTCCTCCGACCGCGCCGAGGGTCCTCTGCAGATCGTCAACTGCACTGCAATCCCTGCAGATCTGCTCGAGGCCGAGCTCTTTGGTATCGAGGCCGGTGTCGCCACCGGAGTGACCCGCCGCACCGGCAAACTCCGACTCGCCCACCGCGGTATTCTCTTTCTTGATGAGATCGGGGATATGGATCCGGCATTGCAGGCCAAGCTCCTCCGTGCCCTTCTGGAGGGCGAGGTCCATCCCCTCGGCGCCGCCGCGCCAATCACCGTCAATGTGCGGGTCATCGCGGCGACCAATACGAATCTCGAGCAACGGGTCCGCGACGGCCACTTCCGCAAGGATCTCTATTACCGGATCGCCGGGTGTGAAGTCCACGTACCCGCTCTCCGCGACCGCCGCGAGGATATCCCTTCCCTTGCGCATTACTTTCTCTCTCGTGCAGCCACCGAGAATGACAAAAAGGTTCGCGGACTCTCAGTAAGCGCGCTCGATGCGCTCCAGCGCGCGGCCTGGCCCGGAAATGTACGGCAGCTCCAGCGCGAACTGACCCGGCTGGTTGTCAGCTGTCCGACAGCACACACCATCGAGAGCACCATGATCTCGCCCGCCATTCTGACCGAGGAGATCGACGACGGCGTTGACATCGATCCTGAGAGCCTCGACCTCAGAACGCACCTCGGCATTCTCGAGAAGAAGCTCATTGAACGAGCCTTCGAACGTGCTCGCGGGAACCACTCCGCGGCCGCGCGCCTGCTCGGAGTCACCCGCAACGGGTTGACAATGAAAATCAAGCGGCTGGGGATCGAGCGTGGGCCGGAAAATTCCAGTTCCTGAAAAAATGGTCCGGCCGAAGGAGGGATGGCCGGACCAACGAGCACCAGGAGGTATGGGCTCAACCATATCTGAAGATCCTACCGAACGACCCGAATGAGTGCCTATTCCCACCCTGGCCGCAAATCAAATCCACGCAACTCCCGGTTGCCTCATGCCGAAGCACACTTCGTGCCATACCGAATAAACTCGAGGTCGATTTCAAAGGTCTCCTTTTTACAGTATTTTACGAAAGATCTGGAGATGGCGGTGGAGGCAGGTCTTTCTCCGGATATGCATACTTAATATGCGATATGTGAAGTTTATGAGCAGGCCGGTATATAAAGACCCGAAACCTCACCAAAGAACTCATCGAGGTCGGCATCAACAAGAGAGCGATGAGGCAACGGCGGCAACCCGACTTCGCCCTGATTGACTACGAGGACATCGCCCCCTGCCAGATCGGGAAGAAGCGCTGCCGGATACACGTTAAGAGACGACCCGAGAACCAGAAGGTAATCGGATTCAGCCACCACCGCAGACGCCCGATCGAAGCTGCAAACCGGTTCGCCAAAGAAAACGACATCCGGCTTGATCAGGCCGCTACACGGGCAATGCGGTACCTCTTCTTCGACGACCGCTCTCGCCAGGTATTCAAGATTGAACTCGGCGTGGCAGGAGAGACAGTGACTGGTCCAGTAGTCGCCGTGGATGGCTACGACATTCCTTGAGCCTGCCTTCTGGTGCAGCGAATCGATGTTCTGAGTCACCACCGCAGTGAGCTTCCCCCGTCCTTCGAGATCAGCGAGAAAACGATGCGTCAAAGTCGGTTGCAGGGTGTGAACACTTCCCAGAAAGTCCCGGGTGAAGTCATAGAACGGCACCGGATTGCGGCGAAAGGCGTCGATGTCGAACACGGTCTCAGGGTCATATCGCCGAGTAACGTACAGCCCGTTCGGGCCACGAAAATCGGGAAGACCGGCGGCGGTGGAAACGCCCGCACCGGTGAGGGCGACAACGCGGTTCGACGCCCGGATTCGTTCCGCGCAATCGGCAGCATCGATCGTTTGATATCCCACCATGATCGACGTCAGGATAGCAGGGGACGATCGAGAGGGTGCAGTGGAGAAAGGGAGAGGATGCAGGAATCTTGGTACTGGATGCTGGATCAGACGCCCGACCGGAGTAACCGCAGATCACGCAGATGAACGCAGATGTTCGCGTGCGGCGGAGGTGCCATCTTTTGCATTGTTTGACGCCTCTGTTTTCTGAGGGCCCATCAGGCGTCTCGGGCAAACAATGCTAAAGGTGGCTCCTCTCGGGAGGAGCGCTCAAAAGGGCAGGTTCGCTCCAACGCCGGAGAAAGCGACGGCTCTTCCCTTCAAGAGATTTCTCCGCTCGCTTCCGGCCTCGTCCTACGGACTTCGCCGTGACTTACGCTCGGTCGAAATGACAGGTTTGCTGTCGGATCATGATAAGGAAGGAGTCTCCCCTGCTCCCCTGCTCCCCTGCTCCCCTGCTCCCCTGCTCCCCTGCTCCCCTGCT
>RCNF010000886.1_pt1 | contig 15602 bp, 9 predicted proteins | sample 2041311 | NCBI WGS metagenome assembly RCNF01 (sample SAMN09708228, study PRJNA481090) | Marine sediment metagenome, whole genome shotgun sequencing project. | biome: marine sediment; feature: ocean; material: sediment; isolation source: Sewage treatment plant 2 marine sediment (STP2) ... | reverse complement strand
CTTTTGTCCTCAAAATGATATGTGGAGTTTTTGCCTGCTCCCCTCTCCAGGAAATACCAAGTGGAGGAGATTTGAAGCTTATGCTCAAGATCGGTCATTTCCTTGAAGGTCCAGTATGGATCTGTGCGGAAGGAAAAGAGTCCCCAAGTATATGTAAATAGGTCCTTCAGTCGTTCCAAGAATCCAGCTGGAACAGATCTGATTCCAAACATCTCCATACCTGAATTGACCAGGTTACGTATGGTATACTTTTTTAATTTATCGACATCATGTGAAAGAAACAGGATGGGTGCCTCTCTATTTTTCCTCTTGAACTTCAAGTCATTTAGATTACAAAATTCACTAAATGCTTCAAGTATAACTTCAAAGTAGTAGTTAACTATGGGTTTTTGAGTGATCCCCAAACTATACTGAATGGATGAGCTCCAGGGGAATCGCTCTTGCTTATCCAATTTGCCGGAGTGATATTCCTGGAATCCTGAGAGCAGGTAAAAGGCCGATTTTAAAATGTCATGGTGGAAATATACCTGCTTCCCATCGGTGGAATACCACTTCTTTAGTTTTGCACAGGGGAATAGAACAGGGATATCATCGATAATTATTATATTGCTCTTATCCAGGGGTTTATCAGATGAAGGTATATTAACTGATGGATGCTTCGATTGCTCATCGGTGCTTAAGTATTGCCTGAATTTGACCCCGGTATACAATGTATCCAAGTGATCAAGCAGGTAGAGAATCTCTTCATCAGATATCTTACGATTCATCATTTAACTTTTGATACAGTAACTCATCTTCGTAAGTGCTGCCATTAAATAACCAATCTTTCTTTCTCCCGCACTCCTCGAAGCCCGCTTCTTCAAATAGCTTGATACTTGCGCCGTTACCGGCAGCAATGTTGCAGTAGACCTGGTGCAGGTGGAGCACATCAAAGCAATAGCTGGTCATGGTCTCAAGTGTTTCCCTTGCATAGCCCTGCCTTCTGTCCGAAGGGTCAGCAATCAGGATCCCGATACCGACACGGCGATGGTGCGGCTCAAAGTCAAAGAGGTCAACAGCACCAATTGGACGGTGATTGTTCTTTAACTGGATCATCAGCCTGAGTTGCTTTACCTGGTATATATCCTTACCTGCATTTTCGAGGTACTGTTTCAGGACATACCTGGAGAAAGGGGTGAGGGTACCGCTTACCTGCCAGATGGACGGCTCGTTCTCCCAGATGTAAAGTAGGTCCAGGTCTTCAAGTTCAGGAGCTCTGAGGGAGATGGTATTATTCTCCAGGATATTCACGCTACTTCTGCTTATAGGAGATTACCTTATAGCTTGATTTTTCGCCAGCCAGAGCCTTGAAAGAGTCGGTGTCGGCATCGTAGAGCACTTCGATCTCCTCGCCGGTCTCTGTATTTACAAGGATGATGGCAAAGTCCTTCTGACTTATTTCGGGGGGATCCACCGACAGGGTGAGTCCTTCGCTTACAAAGTCCTCTGCATCAATAATTTCCACGTACCACAGATCCAGCTTCCCGATGGCCTCATTGGAGAAACGGGTATAGAGTGCCTGCATGCCGTTGTTAATGGGTACATAGAAGGTATTGTCACTGGTTGTATTTAGGGGATAGCCTATGTTGGTGGGCTGTGACCATGTTGCATCTTCCTTCAATTCACACCTGAAAATATCATATCCCCCCATGTTAAAGTGTCCCTTGGAGGCAAATATCAAGCGTTCTCCAGAGGGTGCTATAAAGACAGAGCTTTCGTCTTTATCTGTATTGATCTGATCACCCATATTTACAGGCTTGCCCCATGTTCCGTCTCGCTCTCTCTCAGAATACCACAGATCAAGGCCTCCCTCTCCACCACGCCGGTCACTGGAGAAATAGATGTATCGTCCATCCGGACTGAAAGAGGCGTGGTCCTCGTTGGAACCGGAATTAATTTCTCCCGTGATCTCTTCGGCCGGGCCCCAGATTGAGCCATTGAATTGACTGATCCAGATATCGGTATTGCCCCTTTTGTCACTTTTAACCAGCAACAGGCTTGTTCCGTCGAAGGAAAGGCCTGCAGGCAGTAGGTTGCCGTCCGATACGATCTGAGGGGTGATCAGCTCTGGGACTCCCCACTGATTATTTTGCCGGATCGACATGTAGACCGCCTCATAGAAGGTCTTGGTATTGGCCCAGACCATTACGTTGCCATCTCCTGAGATCACTCCGTTGTAATCATCAGCGGGACTGTTGATGGGCTCATTGAAATAGAGTCCCCGAATATTGATTGCAGCATCCTTGATAATTTTGGCTCTTTCAACTGCCAGCACGGCCTCTTCAGTGATCCGTGCATTGTATTTGGAATCAAATTCTTTCAGCTCCTTGAAGGTGGTCAGGGCCGCAAGAGCTTCATCCATCTGGTTGGTTTTGCTATAGGCCTCTGCCAGGTAAAACCAGCTGTGGTGCGGGGCCCTTTTTTCCGTGTATTTGTTCTTTTTGTATTTCGAAGTGATGCTATGGGTGGCCTCTATGAAATAAGGAATCCCTTTCTGTTCCTCTCCCCGGATGTTGTTATAGCACATACCAATTAAGTATTTGACATTGGCATTATTGGGCTCTTTGCTGAGAACCTCATAATACAGATATCGTGCCTCCTGGAAATCTTCTTCCTCTTCGTAAAAATAGAGTGCATCATAGAAGGTGTCCTCGGTGGACTGGGCCAGGAGGGGAATCGCAAGCATGCACAATACTACAGATAAAGACAGGTGTCTCTTCATACCTCTAGGATTTGGGAACTACTCATCCAGCTTTAAATGGTCAGGAATCTCCACTTTTACCATTTCGATGATCACCCCCTCAATGAGGCTCACCTTGAATTCGGCTCTCCGGTTTAGCATCCTTCCATCGGGAGCATCTCTTTGATCCCTGGTGGTATTTCTCGCCACGGGGTCATTTTCGCTCAGCCCGGTTACATTCATGCGGTCCCTGGAGATTCCATTCAGAATCAGGTACTTGTACACGGATTCTGCACGGTTCACCGAGAGGCGCTGGTTGTAATCAAAGGCGCCCTTGGCATCGGTGTAGCCGGTAATTTCAAGTTTTAAGCCTGGATGCATATCCAGTATGGAAGTGAGAATATCAAGTTTTGCCATGCCATCTTTGGAAAGTGTATAGCTGTCAAAGGCAAAATAGATGGGCCTCAGGTAGTATTTTTCTGGTGTAGGCTCTGGTTCCGGTTCCGGAATATCCTCTGCCACCACTTCTGCCACCACTTCTGTTTCATCCATGCTAACAGGGACCGGTGTCTGCTCGCGACCTATCATCTCAAATTTAAAGAGATCATATCCCGCTATCTTCCCATGGGAAAAAATAAAGGAGCTATTCTCCTCAGTTGCCCCTTCCGGTGAGTAGGTGTAGTCATCATCGGAGGTGTTCAGCGGGTAACCCAGGTTCACAGGTACACTGTGAAAGCTGCCATCGGCAAGTAGTTCTGAATAAAATATATCGAATCCACCCATGGTACTGTGACCCTGAGAACTGAAATAGAGCCGCTTCCCATCCGGACTCATGGTCGGGGCTTCCTCATTCAATATGGTATTGATACCCGGTCCGAGGTTTACAGGCTCGCCCCATGTGCCATTTCCCAGCTGTTCGCTACGGAAAATATCCATGCCACCCATGGATTCCTTGCGGTTACTTGAGAAGTAGATCGTTTTGCCATCGGGGGAGAAGCAGGCATGTGCCTCATAATACTTGGAATTGACAGGCTTGCCAAGGGAGACAGCCGGAGTCCATCGTTTGTTCTCGTAGGTCGACATGTAAATATTACTTGTAAACTGGTCTGTAACAGCAAGCAACATCTTTTTCCCATCGTACGACAGGCCGACCGCATCCATATTTCCATCGGAGGCAACAGAAGGGGTAATATTCATGGGTTTGCCCCATACTTCACCCTTTTTGACTGCCAGGTAGATGCCATTGTAAAAAGGATTTTTTCCCATAAAGGCCATGGTCTGAAGGTCGCCGGAGACCTGCATGTTGTATCTCGAAGCGTGGGTTTCCTGGAGTTGACCCAGGTTTCCAGTAGTAATTTCAACGGGATTGGCAGTACCCACCAGCGCATTTCCGCAGGCAAGGATCTGCTGGTCTACATAAGCCAGCAGGGTTACATCCTTGGGATCGATGTATTTGGCAAATGCATTGTACTTTTCAATGGCTTTGTCAATTTCCATATTGATCCTGTAAGCGTTCCCCAGGTACAAAAGTGCATCCGGGGGAGCATCCTTCTCATCAAATTTCCCCTCCTTCACAGAGGTGGAAATGCTCTGTTCAGCTTTCTCAAAGTAGGGAATTGATTCCGTTTTTCTGCCGGGAATATTGATCAGGCAGAAGCCCATTCGATAGTTGATATATGCATTGTCTTGGTATCCCTTATTATACACTTTTCCGAAGGCAAACAGAGCTTCCTCGTAATCTTCTTCAGCAAGGAAGAACTCACCATCGTTAAAGTCAACCTTGACGTTTTGGGCAAGGATAAGGGAAGATAGAAGACAAAAAGACGTGAACAGGAAAAGCCTTCTCATTTCGGTGGATTTAGCGTGAATACTACAAATTTATAAATTTAATTGACAGTACAATAAAAATTGGAGTATAGAGATGCCTATAAAAACGGTGATTAATCCCCCTGTTTCTCCTCCTCTTCACGACGCCTCCACCAGGCGATGATAAACCAGATGATCCCGGCTCCTGCTAAAGCAAGCAGCACCAGTAGGGGCCAGGGCGTTTTACGCTTCGGGGACTCGCTCCCGCCATACTGTTCCCCAAAGAGCTCCTTAAGTATCTTTTCTCTCTCTTTTTTGCTTACACCACTTTCTTCCAGTTCCCTGGAAATCAGGCTAATTAATTGGTCCACAGTATAGATTTCTTTCTCACGAAGATCCAGGGATTCCAGGATCTCCCTGACGGTCCCATCACTGCTTTGGAGCAACTCTTCATATAGACTGCAAACCTCAAGCGGCTGCTCCAGGCTTTCCAGCATTGCCTTTCTGACATCATCCATGGAGAATCCTTCTGCTTCAGCCACCCTTTCCAGGTGCTTGAGTAAGTCCTCACTGTTTTGTATACCTTCAGCTTCCAGGTCCAACTCTTTCAGGTAGTCCTTCAGCGGACCAGAGGCCTGTTCCTTCAGCTGCTGAAGCAGCAGTTCTGCATCACCACCCGAAACAGTATTAGCAAGCAGCAGATCAATATCTTTTGGGTCAATACCCTGGGCATCGCTCTCTTCATAGAGGTAGTTGAATAATTCCTGCTCACTGTCTATTCCTTCTTTCTCAGGATCCAGCTCCATCAGGAGTTCGTGCAGGGGGCCTTCGGATGCGTCCTGCATCTGCAGGAGCATGATCCCCACTGGAACTTCATTGAGGGGATGATCCTGACTTATCTCCTGCTCATCGCCAACTTCCTGCATCAGCACTTCCTGAGAGGCTTCCTCTGCGGCAATACTTCCCACCACAATCAGGCTGTTCCGGTGAATGTTTCCATCCTTATCGATGAGTTCCAGTTCCACCACACTGATGCCAGCCACAGGGACTATCTGCAGATCGGTTTTTCGTTTCTCTGTCACCAGTGTATCTGTGCTGATCAGCACACTATCCTGGTAGGTTTTTACCACAAGTACACTCCCTTTGGGCGCAATTATCGGCACAAGAAGTGCTGCCCCTGCCACCTCTTCGAACTGCGTCTGCTTTAGTTTAATATCGCTTTCTTCGCCCACAAACACTTCAGGCTCTTCCTCCTCTTTAACTAAAGATAGTACCAGATTGTCCTCAAGGCTGATCCCCTGCTTATTCGATACGCTTGTGATTTGAAGTGGCCTGATCAGCTCCTCATACCCTTCACCTTTGAAATGGAGCTCATAGATGCCATGTTTAAGTTGGAAGGCAAATGCTCCCTCTTCTGTGGGTGTGGTAATCATGAGGGTATCACCGCTGTCGGTATCGATTACATAGATGGCCGTCTGGGTGGAATCGATACTTCCGTCTTCAGTTCTGAGATTGCCGGTAACATAGTATAGCCTCGGATTGTTTGCCGAGTAGATATTCATGTAATAGATGTCGTGGCGTCCAATGCCACTGGGGCTGTATATGGAGAAATAAGCAGTGTTGCCATTATTAAAGGGCTGGAAATAGAGATTGTCGTCCGTTGTATTAATGGGGTAGCCTATATTAACGGGTTCAGCCCAGGTCCCGTCTGCATTTTTCCTGGAGTAGAAAATGTCATATCCTCCCATGTTGTAATGGCCATAGGAAGAAAAATAGAGTGTCTGTCCGTCCTCGCTGATATAGGGACATTCCTCGTTGTAGCGAGTGTTGATAGTGGTTCCAAGGTTTTCAGGAGGACCCCACTTTCCGTCAGCTTGCTTCTCAGACAGGTAGATATCGAGTCCGCCTTGGGTTCCCTTCCGGTTGCTGGTGAAATAGAGGGTCTGGCCATCTTTACTGAAACAGGCATGGGATTCCCAGTATTTGGTGGATATGTGTTCGCCCAACTTTGTGGCAGGTGTCCATAACCCATCTTCCATCCTGCTGTAATAAAGGTTGCCGATGTAATCATCGTCGTAATAGAGGATCATCTCGGTCCCGTCGTAGGAGAGGGCAACCGGATAAACATCTTTGTCAAATCCCAGGAGCTGTGTAATCATCTGGGGATAGGACCAGCCATCCTCTCCCTTTTCGGTATAAAAGGCCCCATCAAAAAAGGGCAGTTCGGTCACGAATGCCAGTTTTGTTCCATCGCCAGACACCACCGGGTGGATATCCGAATAGCGCGTGTTGACAAGGGAGTCAATCAGGGTCAGGTCGATATCCACAGGCATGGTAAGGAGACGTTGTGCATTTCTACAGGATTTGATCTGAGCCACAACAAGCTCTTCGTCATACACATCGTGGTCCATCACATCCAGGAACTCTTCATAGGATTCAATGGCACGTTCGAGCAGCTCATTCACCAGGTAGGCACTGCCCAGGTAGTAAAGCACATCGCTTGGGGCTGTACGTTCCTTTAAGCTGTTTTCTTTATAAGATGGGTTGATATTGTGACTTGCATCGAGCAGGTACTGGATCGCCTTGTCCTTCTGGTAGGGATCGTTCAAGAGGCAAATTCCGATTTTATACTTGAGCATGTCATTGCCCGGGTCCGATTTAAGAAGCGACTCGTACAGGGGAAGTGCCTCGGTATATTCTTCGAACAGGAACCAGGATTCTGCATCCAGGAATACATTACGCAGGGAATCTCTTTGTGCAAAAATCAGGGCGGGGGTCAGCAGAAATATCAGGAAGGATGAAAACAGAACTCTTCTCATACAGCTAGCAATTTTGATAAATTTAATCAAAAATTCCTTTTATATCTTCCTGAAGTTCCGTGCGATTATTAACAAGTCATTGAGGGGTCGGTAATCTTTGGAATAGACTACGTTAATCTCATTTATTTTTTCGGAGCTAAGTCTTTCAGTTGAGAGGTGGCTCCCGGGATTAAGAATGCCTTTTTTAATTCGAGGCAAGGTGGGTTGTTCCCGATGCTCTGCGTTCAGGTATCCGACCCAGGTGCGGAATCCCAGAAGGACCCAGAGTGTGTCCCCCACACTATTGAAATGCCCCTTCACAAACAAGAACCAGAATGGGAAGGTGATCAATAGCAGGAAGGAAGATACCACGTCAAACAGCCTTTTGTTGCGGCGATTTGACTCCTTTCCAATGGAATTGAAGTGAATGGTGTAGAGGTCGCCCGAGGTATTGATGGAGTTACTACCGATGACCGAAAGACTTTCAGGAGGAGCGATCTTGAAATCCACGGAACTTCCTATGAGCTGTGTCATGATCTTGATGATCCGTGTTGAGCTTAGATCCTTGGAACAAAATACAATTTCATCCAAACGGTGGATGGCTGCAATCTCATCGATCTGGTCTATATATCCTACATAGTCAGGATTCTCCTCTCCGTAAGGAATCTCCGATGATGGGGAAACGAAACCTATGATCTCGGGCCGTGCCTGTGTCTCTCTCAAAAGGCCGCTTACACGGCGTGCTTCTTCCTCCATACCCACGATCACCATCCGTTTCTGCCTGTTCAGATCGATTTGATAGTCGGCGACTCCTGCCAGGTGAAGAACCAGTCTCAGAGCCAGTGTGCCAACAACGGCCCATAGCGAACCAAGGAAGATCAATGCCCGTGAGTACCTCCACTCCATGGGCAGCAGGGCGTATATGACCAGAATAAGCAGTGTGCCCGCCAGATGCCCTTTCAAAAAGGATAAAATGCGCATCGGTTTATCATACACTCCGCTGTAGTACAGGGAAAGCAGCCAGATGAGAATGTAGGCTGGCACCACCATCCTGAGAAAATGGGGCGGGTAGTAACCCACCGTATCGAACCTGATCTGTTCCCAGAAGGGGAGAACAAACAGGTAGCCCAGGAAGATGATGAGTCCATCCAGCAAAGGCTTGTAGATGCGACTAACAAAGCGCCTTACCAGGGAGAGTGCTGCCCGGAAATAGATGGCAATATTGATCAGAATGCTGAATACACGGGCCTTCCTTGAACTAAAATGCTTAGCGGCAAAGATTATCATGGCCTGGTAAAAAATCTTTACATAATTGAGGGTTCCTTTTCTGGTACTCTCTCCTTTGTAATGAATGATTGTGCTGTGAGGAAAGTAATAGTTGAGGTACCCTGCCTTGGTGATTCTGTAAGAGAGATCGATATCCTCTCCGTACATGAAGAAGCTTTCGTCCAGGTAGCCGGTCTTTTCCAGGGTCTCCTTTCGTAAAAACATAAACGCACCTGCCAGTACATCTACAGGATGGGTGCTGTCCTTGTCCAGATGACCCAGGTAGTATTTCCCAAATCGCTTTGACCTTGGAAAGAGAGATGCTAGCCCGAACATTTTATAAAAGGAGACCTCAGGTGTGGGAAGCGCACGTTTTGATTCGGGAAGATATAAGCCTTTTCCATCAATCATCTTAACCCCCATGGCCCCTGCATCGGGGTGTGAATCCATAAAATCAACACAAAGCAGGAAGGTGTCCTCCTCCACCACGGTGTCGGGATTCAGCAGGAGAACATAACGGCCCGTCGATTGGGCGATGGCCTGATTATTGGCTTTCGAGAAACCTACATTTTCCCTGTTTTCAATTAACTTAACACCGGGGAATTTCTGGCGTACTTCAGCCACAGATCCATCCACCGAATTGTTATCCACCACGCTTATTTCCGCATCGTAGCCCTCCTCATTCAACTTGACAATGCCCTGTTGCACAGCGTGCAGGCACTGTTCCAGGAAATACCTGACATTGTAGTTGACTATGATGATGGATAGATCCATGCTTGCTCGCTGCGCTCGCAGTTAGTGGTTAAGGGTTAATTGTTATTGCTATTACTTATTGGATAACGATACGTGAACAATGCTTAGTGTGTTACAGGCTATCGAGTTCCAGCTGGTTGCGGAGCAGATCCTCCATATTCTCCCTTCTCCTGATCAGGTGGTCCTTGCCATTGTGCACCAGCACTTCGGCGGGACGGAACCTGGAGTTGTAGTTGGACGACATGGCATAGCAGTAGGCTCCAGCATTTTTGAAGAGCAGGTAGTCTCCCTCCCCCGCCTCGCTTATCTTGCGGTTCCAGCCAAAAGTATCGGTCTCACAGATATACCCTACCACCGTATAGATACGGGTTTTTCCTCCTGGTTTGCTCACATTGACAATTTCATGATAGGAATCATAGAACATGGGCCTGATAAAGTGGTTCATTCCCGTGTCGAGTCCGGCAAAAACGGTGGAAGTGGTCTGCTTGATCACATTAACCCTGGCCACAAAATAGCCCGCTTCACTCACCAGGAACTTCCCCGGTTCAAAAACCAGGGTCAGTTCTTTTCCATAGGCATCGCAAAACTGGTTGAACCTAAGAGAGAGCTCTTTACCCAGGGCCTCCACGTCGGTAGCCACATCGTCGGCCTTGTAGGGGACCTTGAATCCGCTGCCAAAGTCCACATAATCCAGCTCCTTAAACTCTTTGGCTGTTTCGAACATGATCTCTGAGGCACGCAGGAAGGTTTCCATGTCGAGGATATCCGATCCGGTATGCATATGGATCCCCTCCACTTTCATTTGATTGGTATCCACGATACGATGCACATGCGGCATCTGGTAGATGGAGATTCCGAATTTTGAATCGATATGACCTGTGGAGATCTTATTATTGCCGCCACCCAGTACATGTGGATTGATGCGGATGCATACAGGAACATCTCTCCCATATTTGTGCCCGAATTCCTCCAGAATGGCTATGTTGTCGATATTGATCCGCACACCAAGTTCAACCGCCTCATCGATCTCCTCGATGGAGACACAGTTGGGTGTGTAGAGGATGTCCTGTGGGGCGAATCCCGCCTTGAGGCCCAGCTCCACCTCCTGCACAGATACTGCATCCAGGCCCGAACCCAATCCTTTAAAAAGCTTTAGTACGTTGATATTGGTCAGCGCCTTACAGGCGTAGTTGATCTTTACCCTGGTATGGGAAAAAGCACCGGTGATCCGCTCATATTGCCTTATCATAACAGCAGTGTCATAGATGTAGAGGGGCGAGCCATGCTTGCGGGCCAGGTCGATGACCGGAAGACCAGCAATGGTATATTTATTCTTCTTAAGTTCCATGCTTGCTGTTTTTAAAAGTTTCCTCAAAGGAGGTCCGGTTCAGCAGGGAGCGTCCCAGGGTCACCTCATCCGCATATTCCAGGTCGTCTCCAATGGCCACACCCCGGGCCAGCGTGGTGATAATTACCGGATAATCATGGAGTCTTCTGTAAATATAGAAATTGGTGGTATCACCTTCCATGGTAGTGCTGAGAGCCAATATTACCTCCTTACATTCTCCTGTCTTCACCTTCATCTCCAGTGATTCAAGCGTGAGGTCGGCCGGACCAATACCATCCATGGGGGAGATGATCCCTCCCAGCACGTGGTAGGTCCCGGAAAACTGTTGTGTGTTTTCAATGGACATCACATCACGTATCGATTCCACCACGCAGACAGTCTCTTTGTCGCGGTACGGGTCCGTGCAAATGTGACAAAGCTCACTATCAGAAATATTGTGGCACACTTTGCATGTGACAATCTCTTTTTTCATGCGCAGGATGGTTTGACCGAAATGATCCACCTCCCTGTCTTCCTGTTTGAGCAGGTGCAGGACCAGCCGGAGGGCCGTTTTCCTTCCGATCCCGGGAAGTGTAGCGAATTCCTCTACAGCTTCTTCCAGTAGTTTTGATGAATAGCTATGCATGTGGGATCAAAAATAGCACTTATAATTTTCATCTTCGTGCGATTTTATTCACTTTTGCCACACTGAGAAACCTTTGATACCTCATACCCTTTGTCGGCAACACTGATCATATCCATTATCCTGGCCTACTTCCTGCTTCTGCTGGTCATCTCCTGGTTCACGGGTCGTAAAGCCGGAAATGAAGCTTTTTTCCTGGGTGAACGCAAATCGCCCTGGTATGTGGTGGCCTTCGGAATGATTGGGGCATCGCTTTCAGGAGTTACTTTTATCTCCGTTCCAGGTTGGGTGGCCGACAGCCAGTTCTCTTATATGCAAATGGTTCTGGGTTACCTGTTTGGTTATGCGGTGATTGCCAATTTGTTGATGCCACTGTATTATAGATTGCAGTTAACCAGTATCTACACTTACCTGGAGGAGCGTTTTGGCAGATCCTCGTACAAAACCGGAGCCTCTTTTTTCCTGCTCTCCCGGATCATCGGGGCATCTTTCAGATTATTCCTTGTAGCCAGTATATTGCAGCTGGCCGTATTTGAAGCATGGAACATCCCTTTCTATGTAACTGTCACAGTGACCATCGCCCTGATCTGGCTTTACACCTTTCGTGGCGGGATCAAGACCATTATCTGGACCGATACACTGCAGACCTTCAGCATGCTGACTGCCGTTGTGGTCTCCATCCTGCTGATTACCCGTTCCATGGATCTTTCGCTGGGAGAGATGATCGGCCGTGTGGTGGCCAGCGATGATGCAAAGATCTGGGTCTTCGATGGCTGGCAGAAGGAGAATCATTTTTTTAAGCACTTTCTGAGCGGAGCCTTTATCACCATCGTGATGACCGGACTGGACCAGGATATGATGCAGAAGAACCTGAGCTGCAAGAATATCAAGGAGGCCAAAAAGAATATGTACCTGATGAGCATCTCCCTGGTGCCCGTCAACCTGGTTTTTCTCTTCCTGGGTGCAGTACTGATTCAGTTTGCAAACTTCCACGGGATGACTATCCCGGAAACCACTGATAATTTTTTCCCCATGATAGCCACCGGAGGATACCTTCCCCAGGTGGTGGGAATCTTTTTTATCGTGGGACTGGTCGCTGCGGCTTACTCCAGTGCCGACTCGGCACTTACGGCGCTGACTACCTCATTTACAGTGGATATCCTGGAAGCACAGAAGTGGGAGGAGCGAAAACTGACCCGTACACGCAGGATAGTGCATCTGGCTATTTCGGTGGTGCTGGGACTTGTGATTATGTTGTTCCGGGCCATCAACGACGAAAATGTGATCTCGGCCATCTTCCGGGTAGCCGGGTATACCTATGGGCCCTTACTGGGACTCTATGCCTTCGGATTATTTACCAGACTTCAGGTGCGCGACCGGATCGTGCCCCTGCTGGCCATTCTCTCTCCTGTGCTCTCTTACCTCCTGAGCCACTTTTCGGAGCAGCTGTTCAATGGCTACCAGTTTGGTTTTGAACTCCTGATTGTGAATGGCGCCATAATGTTTGGAGCTTTGCTCCTTACAAGTAGGAAAGTGACAGGCAGCAGCTAAACTGGCCAAGCTACTGACGACTAGCCAATGGTTTCCTTGATTATTTTATTTGCTTTGGCCAGGGCTGTGTCAATGCCCTTTGGATTTTTTCCGCCGGCAGTGGCGAAGAAGGGCTGTCCACCCCCGCCACCCTGGATCTCTTTGGATACTTCCCGGATCAGGGTAGAAGCGTTGAGATCATAGTTCTTGATGGCAACATCGGCCAGCATAATTGCCAGATGGGCCTTTCCGTCTATTTCTGCCCCCAGCACAAGGCATATCCTGGGGTATCTGGAACGAACCTGGAAGGCCAGGTCCCGTAAGAGGGCCGGATCATCAAGCTCAACCCTGGAGGCGGCAAGGGCAATATCACCAATGATCTGCATCTGGTCCTGCAGGTTTTTGGCTATAACACCCAGCATATTCTTCTGGAATTTCCCCACCCGTTTGGCAAGTGAACTATGCTCGTCAAGGACAGAACTTACCGCCTTGACCAGGTCTTTCTGGTTCTCAAAGTTGCCTGCGATCTGCTTGACTATCTCCAGATGTTCATCAATATAGCGTTCTGCAACCTCGCCGGTAAAGGCTTCAATGCGCCTGATACCCGCAGCTATGGAGGATTCCCTGAAGATTCTGAAAATGCCGATCTGACCGGTGGCTGCCACATGGGTTCCGCCACAGAGTTCCACTGACTCGCCGAATTTAATGACCCTGACGGCATCGCCATACTTTTCACCAAAGAGGGCCAGGGCTCCCATCTTCTCTGCTTTACTCTTGGGAACCATACGATGCTCCTCGATGGGGCTGTTGAGGCGGATCATCCGGTTGACCATATGTTCCACCTTTCGAAGCTCTTCGTCGCTAACTTTCTGAAAATGGCTGAAGTCAAAGCGAAAATAATCGGGTTCCACAAGCGAGCCTTTTTGCTCCACATGTGCGCCCAGCACTTCCCTGAGGGCATAATGCATCAGGTGGGTTGTGGTATGGTTATTGGTGGTTCGGGTTCTTCGGTCCTGGTTCACTTTTGCTTTGAAGGCGGAAGCAGGATCCTCAGGAAGCTTTTTTGCCACATGGATGATCAGTTCATTCTCTTTACGCGTATCGATGATCTCCACCTTCTCCTTTTCATTTTCAATGATCCCGCGATCGCCTACCTGTCCGCCGCTTTCAGCATAGAAAGGAGTTAGGTTGAATACCAGGTGGTACAGCTCTTTCTTTTTGGACACCACTTTGCGATAGCGAGTGATTTTTACCTCTGTGCTTAGCCAGTCATAACCCACAAATTCTTCTGTGCCATCGGCCATTAGTACAGTCCAATCGCCCGATTCAGTTTCGGCCGCTTTCCTGGAGCGGTTCTTCTGTTGATCCATCTCTGCGTGAAACTCCTCCCGGTTCACTTTCATTCCCTGTTCTGCCAGGATCAGCTCCGTCAGGTCCAGGGGAAATCCAAAGGTGTCATAAAGGATGAAGACCTCTCTTCCATGAATGGTCTGACTTTTTTCAGCTTTGGCTTTCTCCACCAGGCGATCCAGCAGTCCCATGCCCGTTTCCAGGGTGGAAAGGAAGGACTGTTCCTCCTCCTTTATCACACGCTGAATCAGATCCTGCTGTGCTACAAGCTCTGGAAAGGCTCCTCCCATGGTATCCAGGAGGGCAGGGACCAGGCTGTGAATAAAGGGTTCTTGCTGCTCCAGGTAGGTATATCCGTAGCGGACAGCTCTGCGCAGGATCCTGCGAATCACATATCCGGCCTTGTTGTTGGAGGGAAGTTGTCCGTCGGCAATGGAAAAGGCAATAGCCCTCAGGTGGTCGGCCACAACCCGCATGGCCACATCGCTACTGGGATCAGATCCGTAAGTGGTTCCGGAGAGTAAGGCAATCTCTCTGATAATAGGCTGAAAGACATCCGTATCATAGTTGGATTTCTTCTGCTGTTTGGCCATGCACAGCCGTTCAAATCCCATACCGGTGTCCACATGCTTTTCGGGCAGATTCTCCAATTCTCCGCTGGCTTTCCGGTTAAACTGGATAAAAACCAGGTTCCAGATCTCGATCACAAGAGGGTGATCGCGGTTAACCAGGTCTGCACCAGGTATCTTTTTCCGATCTGCTTCATCACGGAGGTCCAGGTGAATTTCAGAGCAGGGTCCACAGGGTCCCGTTTCACCCATCTCCCAGAAGTTGTCCTTTTTGGAGCCATCCAGGATGCGATAGGGAGGGAGAAACTCCTTCCAGTGGTCATATGCCTCCTGGTCACGTTCCACTCCGTCTTTAGGATCCCCTTCGAACACGGTGATATAGATTCGGTCAGTTTCCAGCTTCATTCGTTCGGTGAGGAATTCCCAGGCCCACCCGATGGCCTCTTTTTTAAAATAGTCTCCAAAGGACCAGTTGCCGAGCATTTCAAACATGGTATGGTGGTAGGTATCGTGACCAACCTCCTCCAAATCGTTGTGTTTGCCGGTTACCCGCAGGCATTTCTGAGAATCAGTCACCCTTGGATCAGTGGCTTTGAGGGTTCCAAGGAAATAGTCCTTGAACTGGTTCATGCCCGCATTGGTAAACATCAGGGTAGGATCGTTCTTCAGGACCATGGGAGCAGAGGGCAAAATATGGTGCTGTTTTTCCTTGAAAAAATCCAAAAATGCTTGCCTGATCTCCTGTGAACTCATCTGCATATTTATTAAATATTAAAAAAAAGGTAACCCAGGGGCACAAATTTCGTAAATAATATCATTGACTGGGCCAAAAATAAGTTTT
>RCNF010001436.1_pt1 | contig 15610 bp, 16 predicted proteins | sample 2041311 | NCBI WGS metagenome assembly RCNF01 (sample SAMN09708228, study PRJNA481090) | Marine sediment metagenome, whole genome shotgun sequencing project. | biome: marine sediment; feature: ocean; material: sediment; isolation source: Sewage treatment plant 2 marine sediment (STP2) ... | reverse complement strand
ACCATTGGCGATACGAGCCCACTGGCGCTGGGGAGAACTGGTTCTCGTTTGGCTGGTCGGCCTGGCTGCCGTTCTCGACGTACTCCGCTTCCATCACCTCCAGGGCTGGGCCGCCTGGCTCAACTTCATCATCATCTGGGGTCTGGCCCACCAGCTCGGCTTCTTCTACGACCGGCTGGTCGCGGCTCCGCGCCGGATGGCCTGGATGCTCACTTGGGCGGGACTGTTTGCGCTAATTGCTCTAACCAATATGGGCTTCTACCCCCGTTCGGTCGTCGGCGTACCTGGGGAACGCTTCTCCAACATGGGACCACCGACTCTCGCAATCGTTGCTCTAACCTTCCTCCAGATCGGGCTGGTACTACTGGCGAGAGATTGGGTGCAACATCGTCTCGACACCAGTCCCGGCTGGCAACGAATGTTCCGATGGGTCAATACGAACTCGTTGCCGCTGTATCTGCTCCACACCACGGGGATGGCAATGGTTATTGCAACTTTGTTTGTGGTGTTCGACTACCTGCCACCGGACGAACCCAACATCGAGTGGTGGATATCGCGACCGCTCTGGCTCATCGGCCCGGCACTGGCTACCTACCCATTCCTGTTGCTGTTTACCAAGGTCAGCGGGCGCCGCAAGGATCCAGTCGGCGCCGACGAGTTAGGCACTTAGGGGACGGTATCCGCCTGGACACCGTCCCATGGCTCAGCCCCTATTCGGCGGTTGGTGTCAAAGCTTCCGTGTCGCTCGAGGAGTTCGCCGGCAACCGCCTAAGGTCTCTTCCATGAGTAGACCCTTTGCCATCGGCGTCCAGTTACCAGAGGTCGAGCGTGAGGTGAGCTGGCCCGAGCTGCGGCAGATGGCGATTACCGCTGAGGCCGTGGGATTCGATTCAGTCTGGGTGGGCGACCACCTTCTCTATCAAACCCCCGAAGGTGCCAAGGGACCGTGGGAGGCGTGGTCCCTACTCGCCGCCATCGGAGCAGTAACAGATCGCGTCCAAATCGGCCCGCTGGTGGCGGCGACGTCATTCCACAGCCCGGCGATGTTGGCCAAGAAGGCGGCGTCAGTCGACGAGATCTCAAACGGGCGACTAATCGTTGGCCTAGGTGCCGGGTGGAATCGGACCGAGTACGAAGCGTTTGGTTTCCCCTTCGATCATCGAGCAAGTCGATTCGAAGAGGCGTTCACCATCATCCGCACCCTGCTGCGTGACGGGGCCATAGACTTCGATGGCGACTACTACACGGTCCGTGATTGTGAACTGGTCCCCCGTCCACGCCCCGGTGGCCCACTGCTGATGGTGGGTTCGCAGGGACCGCGGGTGTTGCGGGCAACTCTGCCCCACGTCGACATGTGGAACGCCTGGCATGCTTGGTACGGCAACACCCCGGCCGGTCTGCGCAAGATGTTGGACACGCTCGATGCAGCCTGCATCGAGGTAGACCGCGACCCGCTTGAGGTGAAACGGACTGTCGCCATCATGATCCAGGCCCCAGGCGGTCAGGGACGCCAGTACGGCGACAGCGAGCATAAAGGGTCAGACGCCATCGCCGGAACACCGGCTGAGGTGGCAGAGGCACTGCTCGGGTTCGCTGGACTCGGCCTCCACCATGTGCAGTTGGTCGTCGATCCGATCACTATCGAGTCCATTGAATGGCTCGCAGGAACGCTGGCCATTCTCGATGCTGGGTAGCTGGAAACGTCTCTAAAAGACTCCCTCGCACAAAAGCATGCTTGGTCTGGTCCAAGGTGTGGCTACACTTAGACTTGCGTGCGCACAAAGCGCACAACGCCAGCTCCCACGTTACAGTCCGTCTGAGGGAGTACCGCAGAGTCTGCAGGCCGAGATCACCTTGTTTGTGAGCCTTCGATTGCAACCAGGCGGGGCGTCTGCCCCCCGACGGGTCCAACGCTTCTGAAGGAGCAAAACAATGTCCACAAACATCTACGTAGGTAACCTCACATTTGGTACCTCGTCATCTGACCTCCAGGCCCTCTTTGAGGAGCACGGCGAGGTTGTCAAGGCTCAGGTCATCTCGGATCGGGATACCGGCCGCTCCCGCGGTTTCGGCTTTGTCGAGATGGCATCCGGCGACGACGCAGCCACAGCTATCCAAGAGCTAAATGGCAAGAGCGTCGACGGACGCGACCTCACTGTGAATCAGGCTAAAGAACGCTCCCGTTGAGCTCAGCTCGGCCGAGACCGGTCGACGGCGGACGACAACGATGTGTCGGATGCGGTCATCCAAAAGTGGAGCATCGCGGCGATATCGGGTGCACAGTGCCCAGATGTCCATGCGCTGAATATCTTCCGCCGGAAGAAAAGCTGGCGAAGAAGAAGACCTAGGTTCGGCTTGACAACTATTGAGAGGCCCCTGCTTCGGCGGGGGCCTCTTGCTATTGCGGCCCCGGCCTATAGTCAACCGGGTCGAATACACCCCGCCGAGGATGGTCGATGAGCGATACCAACAGCGAGTTTCGTCCCGAAAGCGGTGAAGACTGGTGGGCCGTCGGTGAGCTGTTCAGCCTTGCCGTTGACCAGCTTTCGGCTCCCGTCGAAGGAATGCATCGGGCCATCGCCGATCGCTGGCTCGGCCTTGCTGGAGAGTCTGCAGATCCGGTGCGGCGTGGCTACGACACCGTCACCAAAACGGTCTACAGTGCCGTGCGGATCGGTGGTCGGGCACTAGGGGCAGTCGTCCCGATGATGGCCTCGCTGATCGGGCGGAAGCACACCGCATCGGAACAACCGGGCTCTCACATTACGAGTGGTCTCCGCGCCTGGGCAAACGGTCTGTGGGGTGATGAACTCGAGGAGCGCGGCAGCAAATTGGCCGTACCCATGAGTTTTTGCGATGCGGGTGGAACGCAGGTCGACCCAACTCCTTTTTCGACAGCCAAGGCCTTCCCCAATCCAACCGGCGATGTCGTCGTCCTGCTCCACGGCCTTGGAGAATCCGAACGGAGTTGGCACAGCCGAACTGACGTACATCCCGACCTAGCCGACGTTCTCGCAGCCGAGTCGCTGGTTCCTGTCTTTGTTCGCTACAACACGGGGGACGCCATGTCTCGGACAACGGTGCACAGCTGGCAGACCTGCTCGACCAATTGGAACCAAGCTGGCCCGTGCCCGTTTACAGGATCAGCTTCGTCTGCCACTCAATGGGCGGCCTCGTCGCCCGCAGCGCCATTGCGGCCGGCCGTTCCGCCAGCCATGGCTGGGCGGCACGGGTTGCGCACCTCGTGACTCTCGGAACACCACATCTCGGCTCTCCGCTGGAGAAGGGAGCAAATCTGCTGGCTTGGGGGCTCGATGTCACCCCCGAGACCCGCCCTCTTGGTGATTTCCTACGGGGCCGGAGTGTCGGTATCAAAGATCTTCGTTTTGGCTCAACCAGTGAGCACGAGTGGGCAGAAGTTGATCCGGACACACTGCTCAATGCCGCAATCGGAGACGTCGCACCACCATCGGGGGTGTCGCAGCATTTCATTGCTGGTGTGGTGACCAAAGACGAGTCGCATCCGGTCGGTGCCCTGCTGGGCGACCTCGTTGTTCGGGTCGGTAGCGCAACCGGGAAAGGGCGACAACGGCGGGTTGAATCATCCGATGCTTTGGTGGTCGGAAGGCAGCGCCATTTCGACCTACCTACCGACCCGGAGGTACACAAACAGGTTGCGGTCTGGCTACTCACCGACCCGGTCTGAGGGGTCAGATGTCCCCGATGGCCCGGTGGAGAAACGCCGCCATTTGGGCCCGAGTCACCGTGCCGGCTGGACAGAAGCGGTCGTTGTCCGGCGGGTTGCATCCCTTGGTCACGCCCGCCGTTGCCAGCATGTCGATTTGATCCTCAAAGATCGATTGCTCATCGTCTGCGAACAGATTCCCTTCGCCGGCATCGTCATAACCAAAGGCCCGAACCAAGAACGCAGCAAGTTGCCCGCGCGTGACCGGTTCATCGGGACAGAAGGTGTCTTTGCCACATCCTTTGGTTACTCCTTTGGCAGACAACCATTGGATGTCCGCCTGGAACACCGAATCAACCGCGTCTACAAAGGGAGTCGATCGCTCAGTCACCGGTCCAGCATCGCCCAGGGCCCGATGGAGGAATGCCGCAAACTCTCCTCTCGTGACATCTGCGTCGGGGCAGAATCGATCGCCCAAGGGTTGGTTGCACCCTGATGTAACGCCGCGAGCAGCCATCCATTCGATGTCTGCCTCGAACAACGATGTCCCGTCATCGCAGAACCTATTGCCGTCTGTTGCTGAGAAGCCGTGACACCAGATGTTGTCCATGCCGACGTAGGTGAACTCCCAGGCCTCGGGGCGCGGACCCTGCAGGGTGGCGTTGGGCGGGTAGCTCGGTACCCATCCGTGCTTCTTTGCGTTCGCATAGTTATTGGCCGCCAGCCAGGCATAGGCGGGCGAATTCTTGAAACTGGTGAAGGCGTAGCCCGGCTGGGTGATATCGATGGCGTATCCGGTGTGGTGCTTTGAATAGCCTGGAACAGCGACAGATCTGAGGCGATAGTCGATCGCCGCCTCGGTGTAGGAGCTCAAGCGCCGCAAGAGTATGTAGACCTGGGTGCTGTGGCTCCGGTATGCGGAACGTAGGACAAGCGTGTGCCCCTCCGCCGTTGCCGCCGTTTTGAGTTCTGTCCATGCGGCTACTGCAGACGGCTGCATCGATAGTCCACTCACACTTGCCAGCGGACCGGCCGGAAGGGGTCGACGGACATACCCTCTGGCCTCCCCTACGGCCCTGATGCGAGCATCAACAGTGCCGTTCCCGGTCATTGCTGGCGCAGGTCCGATCGGTGCAAGATTGTCAAGCGTTGCATTGGTGAATAGATCGTTGAACTCGTCATCGGTGAAGACCGGCAATTCTTGCGCAAGGGCAGCTGTCCCTGACGCAAGAATGGTCACGACTAGCCCGGCGGTGAGGTATCGCCGCCACTTTCCGGATATGAATCCCACCTGCGAACCACCCACCTTGACCTACGGATCGACGGTACCGCCCAACTTCGCCATCATCAAAACGAAAGACAACTGACGATATTCCGACGTTTCTACGTCGCTTCTGGACCAATCGGTCCGAATTTCGATGTCATGACCGCGGGACGATCACTTAGCCACAGCACCGATCAGGTTCTGGGCGATGCGATGTTTCTGCTTTGGCAAAACGGCTACGAGGCAACCTCGCTCCGCAAACTCATCGACGCGATGCAGCTTCGCTCACCGATTGAGGACCTACGCTCCTGAGAACAGCTTCTTGTCGTCTCCGGTAAAACGAGCAATCCAGAGACCGCTGTTCATGTCGCTTATGTACAGCCGATCTCCATCGACGAGGACGTCCCAAACCATCGGGAAGCTCTTGGTGCCGTCTGGTGCCGTCCAGTAATCCTGCGGGTCAACGCTGGGAGGAGGCACGAAATAGCCTATCTCCACGGGGTCTGCGGGGTCAGCGAGATCGACAATGCGCACCCCGCCCGAATACCACGAGCTGTAGAGAAGTCCGCCGCTGATCTCGAAGTCATGAGCGGAGTAGAACCCGTCCATTGCGATCTCTTCGTCGCCGTCGGGATCGCCGGCCGGGCCGTAGAACTCGCCGATTGGTTCCCCGGTGAGATCGAGGACAGTCTGGTGGCCCCAGCCATCGGAATGGATCCCTCGGTCTCGGGGATGAAGGTCCTCGGAGCTAACGACAACAATTCCGCGCCCTGCATCTGACACGACCGTATGCAGGTTGCCTTCGTCACTGGCTACAGCATCGACCCGATCGACAATACGGGGCCGCGCCGGATCATCGACTGCCAGCAACGTCGCGCCGGCATCCCAGTTGCCAACCCAGAGCCGCCTCCCGTCAGCAGCGAACGCAACGCTGTGCGAGTGGATCTCCTCGTCGGGTCCGCTCTCGAGCAGCGCCGCTACTTCCTCGGCGGGCCCGTCGCGACGGAAATCCCAATCACCGACAGCGACGGGGTTAGTGGGGTCTGTGATCTCGATAAGGCGGACATCGCCGGCTTGACCCTCGGTGTGGAGATCTGACTGGATCACCGTTGCCGCGACGATGACTGAGCCGTCAGAGCGAGAAGCGACATCGACCTCGTGGACACCCTGGGTTCTGTCGCCCGAAGCGTAGGTACTCAGCAGCATTGGTGCGGTGGTGTCGCTGACATCGTAGATTGCCAAGCCACGGAACTCGTCACCGAAACGGGCTCTCTCCCTGTTGTCGCACAAGCTGACCGCAACCACAGCCACGTCACCACTGAACGTTTCTGTCTGCATCTCGCCGACCCAGACGCTGTCGGTGTCCGTTTCGGGGAATTCACCACCATCCGCAAGTGTCCCCACGACGACCGCCTGTGCCGGCTTGGCAACGTCGATCATCCGCACCCCCGACGCCGGGCAGGCATCAGGGCGACCCCAAGTACCCATGTAGGCAACGTCGTTGTGGAGAGCGAGCCCGGCGGCAAATCCGTCGCCGGGGTCGACATGGCCGAGGACCTCGGTGTTTCTGGTTTCCGGTGCTGGCCGTGCGGCAGCCGTCGTTGCGACTGTCGGAGCGAGGTCGATCTCGTCCGCAGGCACTCCGGTAGCCGCCAAGAGATGGGGAGTCGGGTTAACCACGGCACCACCGGGCTCGTGGAGTTCGAAATGGAGATGAGGCGGGGTCCCTTCGGCATTGCCGCTGTCTCCGACAAAGTCGATCACGTCGCCTGCAGCCACCCTGGCGCCACGGACGATGCCCTCGATCCTCTGGTCGGCAAGACCGTCATCAGTCCCTGGCGTGTCGTTGTTGAGATGGAGGTAATACGAGCGCCAACCGTCTTCGTGCTCGATCACTATGTACCGGCCAGACCGTTTGCCGATCGCGACGCTGACCACCGTGCCATCGGCTACTGCCAGAACGGGAGTGAGCTTGTCCGCAAAAATGTCGGCACCCTGGTGCCTCCGGTTCTCAGGACGGGCAGCGCCGAAGGTATCGACGAAGGAGTGAGGCCCTCCCACCGGGAACAGCATTGGGTAGATCTCTGTGACCTGCGGAACCTCTGCTCTGGACCCGTCGGTTTGGGCGAGGGCGGGGGGCGTCGCGGCAATACCGGCGACCGCCAGCACGATGGCCATAGCTGCCCTGCTGAAGCCACGACGCGTCAGTACGTTTTTCCCCACGATTCATTCCCCGTCAATCGCTCACACCCACGATATCTGGTCGAGAGCGTAGATGGGGTCCCCCTATCCGTGCATGACGTCGGGACTAGACATCTCAGTCCCGGTCTTCTACTCCTCTGCTGAGTAGAACCGGTGACGTGCCCACAGAGCTACGTAAACGAGGCCAACCAATACGGGCACCTCAATGAGTGGTCCGACCACGCCGGCGAGGGCTTGGCCGGAGGTAACACCGAACACGCCAATCGCGACAGCGATTGCGAGTTCGAAGTTGTTGCCTGCTGCGGTGAACGCCACTGTGGTGTTCTTTGCGTACGAGAACCCCAGTCGGAGGCCGAGCGCGAATGAGATTCCCCACATCAGCGCAAAGTAGGCAAGCAACGGAAGTGCGATGCGGACGACGTCGGTCGGCTGGGAGGTAATCGTCTCACCTTGGAGAGCGAACAGGATCACGATTGTGAAAAGCAATCCATAGAGCGCCAGAGGACCGATCTTGGGAAGAAACCGGGTCTCATACCAATCGATACCGTGCGTTCTCTCGCCCCACCGGCGCGTGAGATATCCGGCAGCAAGTGGTACGCCAAGGAATATCAACACGATCTTGGCGATCTCCCACATCGAGACGTCGAGCGACGCGGTGTCGAAGCCCAGCCATCCAGGGAGGAGCTCGAGATAGAAATAGCCGAGAACGGCGTACGCAAGGATCTGGAACACCGAGTTGAGGGCGACGAGGACGGCTGCTGCTTCCCGATCGCCGCAGGCCAGGTCGTTCCAGATCAACACCATGGCGATGCATCGGGCAAGGCCAACGATGATCAACCCGGTCCGGTACTCGGGCAAATCCGGCAGCATGAGCCAAGCCAGCGCAAACATAAGGGCGGGCCCAACCACCCAATTGAGAACAAGCGAAGTGGCCATGAGCTTGCGGTCGGCGGCGATCTCGCCGACCTGCGAATAGCGAACCTTCGCCAGCACCGGATACATCATCGCCAGCAAGCCGATAGCGATCGGCAGCGAGACCGTGCCAATCTTGACCGCGTCCAACCAGTCGTTGAGGTCCGGAATAAGACGTCCGAGACCAAGCCCAACAGCCATTGCCGCGATGATCCAAACAGGCAGGAATCGATCGAGACGCGACAGCCGCTCTAGAACAGGTGCTTCAGTTGCGGTGGCCATCAGCGTGCATTTCCGATCGGATTTTGGGGGTCGGTCCATGCTACTGGGCGTTCCTCGACCCCTTCGATGCATTCTGATCACGTCTAAGTCCAGGCGTGCCAGCAATGCGCTTCCCATGCTTCAAGATCGCAGATCCAGCTGACGTTCTCCACCCACAACCGTGAGCTGTCATCGGTAGTCTCGATTCTCAGGGAATGGGAGCTGCGAGGAGGACGGTTGGTCAAGGATTCTCACGAGCCCGCTACCTGCGATAGAACTGCCGAGCCAGGAGATAACGCCCTACATCTTCGAACGGGTCGACAAGCTGACGGACAAGACCATGCTCAAGCCGGGCCACCATCCAGAGGCACAAGATGTAACGGACCATATCGCCGAGCATGTTGCCCATTACAAGCGCATCCGGACCCTTGAATTCATGGCAGAGATACCGAAGTCGGCATCAGGGGAAAATCCTGCGCCGGGTGCTGCGTGATGCGGAGCGCACCCGAACCGACAGCTAGCAGCGGAATGTCCGGCTCACCAAAAGAACGGCTGGAGCCGGCGTTGTAGTCGGCGGCCGCCCTTCGGCCCCGCACAAGTGGTCCACGGACGCTCTCAACTTCGTACTAGGGGTATCTAGACGGAGAACCCCCATGGCAGTCCCAATAACAGACCCCCGCAGCCTCAGGGTCACCCTGACCAACCTGTCGTCGTTCCACCGCACGAAGCTCGTCTTCTTGCTGGCTGCGTTTGTCTCCTTCCTACTCTCAGTCGGTCTGTGGTTCTTCGCCGATCGTGAACTTGGCCTTTTCGTTGGCCTGTGGGTTCCTGCCATCCATTCGCTGGGGACCCTTGTGCTGACGGGAGAAGACTCGTGAGCGAGGTCACTATCTTTGGGATCGGCTCGGTCATGTTCACCATGACAACCTGGGCGACGCTTGTGTTCGGGATGCGCCGAATCCACCTAGTCCAGATGAGAGACCTTGAATCATCGGGTCGGATCGCACAGACCCAAGCGACGGGACTCACCGAACTCCATATGAAGATCCCTCCGGCAGCCTCGCCGCACGTGGCGTCTGAGCTCGACCGTCCCTGATGCCTACACGAATCAATCTTGCCGGCAAGCGTGTGCTCGTTATTGGTGGTTCCGGAGTACTCGGAAGCGCGATCGCACATGAGCTTGTAGCACACCACTCGACGGTGCTGCTTGCGGGACGAAACGCTACCCGCCTTCATCAGCGTGCGACTGAGTTGGGCGCGAAAGTACGCTCGGTAGTGTTCGACATGACGGTCGAAGGCCACATCGATCATGTCATAGCCACAGCAATCGATGCATTGGGCGGAATTGATGGCGTCGTCAACGCCGCCGGCGTTGTTGCATTTGGTCCCCTCCGCGATCTCGATTCTGCGGCCCTCGACCAGATGACAGTCACCAACCTGATTGCTCCCCTCAAGCTGATCCAAGCCGCTCTCCCCCATCTATCCAACGGCTTCATCGTCAACATCTCCGGTGGTGTTGCCGAGACCCCGGTTGCCGGAATGGCTGCCTACTCAGCTGTCAAAGCGGGAATGAGCGCAGCCACCATTGCCTTGGGACGAGAGTTACGCCGCGAAGGAGTACATGTGCTTGATGCTCGCCCGCCGCACACAGAGACCGGGCTCGCCGGTCGCTCAATCAACGGCACCGCTCCAGCAATGGCAGCGGGCTTGGCTCCCGTTCACGTCGCGAAGGTGATCGTTGATGGGTTGATGACGGGAAAGCGCGAGCTAGCGTCAACCTCGTTCTAGTCAGTGTGGGCGCGTTGGTCGTCTTCTGCAATCATCCCGCACTCGTACTGCGTTTCGCGGACTGAGGGCGGCCAAGCTGTGGCGGGGAACCTCTTGTAGTCCGCCACCGCAGAACTCGTCGAATCCGCCTAATTGCAGATAGCATGCGTTCATGAGCGCAGGTGGCGACCCTCATCACACAACCGACCTGACCGTTGCCGACATCCGCAAGGCGGCCATCGACAACCTCTTCTATCACCGCGGTCAGGCCGTGCAGAGCGCCAAACCGCGCGATATCTACTTTGCGGCGTCGATCACGGTTCGGGACCTCTTGATGCGCCGGTGGCGGCGTACCGTTGAACAGGTCTATGAGACCAACCCGAAGTTCGTCTACTACCTATCGGCTGAATACCTGCTGGGCCGGCAGCTTCCGCAGAACCTCCTGTACACCGGTGTTGCAGAGCTGGCGCAAGAGGCGTTGCAGGGTTACGGACCGGAGCTGGCGGAGTTGATCCGTTTGGAGCGGGAACCGGGTCTGGGCAACGGAGGTTTAGGCAGGCTTGCTGCCTGCTATCTCGACTCGCTCGCCACCCTCGACATACCAGCAGTCGGCTACGGCATCCGCTACGAGTACGGGATCTTCCGCCAGTCATTCCGCGACGGATGGCAGACAGAGAGCCCGGACGAGTGGCTGCGCTTTGGCAACCCTTGGGAGTTTGCTCATCCGGACGATGCGGTGGAGGTGCAGTTCGGCGGGCAAACCGAGAGCTTCACCGACAAGGACGGCGAGTTCCGGGTTCGTTGGATTCCCGCAGAACGCCTCTACGGCGAGCCTTATCACACGATGGTACCGGGGTATGGAACGGATACGGTCAACATGCTCCGTTTGTGGGGGGCTCGGGCTTGGCAAGAATTCAATTTCCAGTTCTTCGATGAAGGCGACTACGCCCGAGCCGTTGAGCAGAAGATTCACTCGGAGAACATCACCAAGGTCCTCTATCCCAACGACGACACACCGCAAGGCCAGGAACTACGGCTGCGCCAGCAATACTTCTTCGTTGCCTGCTCGCTCCATGACATCATCAGAAGGTTCCACATCCGAAACGACGACTGGGACCAATTCCCAGACAAGGTCGTGATCCAACTCAACGACACCCATCCGGTCGTGGCGATTCCGGAGCTGATGCGGATCCTCGTGGACGACTATCACGTCTCCTGGAGCCGGGCGTGGGACATCACGACCCGTACCTTTGCCTCTACGCAGCACACACTGCTGCCCGAAGCCCTCGAGAAGTGGCCCGTTGCGCTGCTGGAGCGGCTCCTTCCTCGCCACGTCGAAATCATTGGCGAGATCAACCGTCGCTTTCTTGCCGAGGTTCGCGAGTGGTTCCCTGGCCAGCCGGAGCTCATCGCCCGCATGTCGATCTTCGAGGAGCACCCGGTCCGACAGATACGGATGGCCAATCTCGCCTGTGTAGGCAGCTTCTCCGTCAACGGCGTCGCCGAACTCCAGACCCAGTTGCTGCGAGAGCGGGTGTTCCGTGATTTCGCCGAGATGTGGCCAGAGAAATTCAACAACAAGACCAATGGGGTGAGCCCGCGCCGCTTCATGCGTCTGGCCAACCCTGGGCTGTCGCAATTGATCACAGATGCCATAGGACCCGACTGGTTGCGTGACCTCGATCAGCTCGAAGGTCTTGAAGCCTTTGCGGGCGATGCCAGCTTCGCCGAGGAATGGCGGCAAGTGAAGCTGGCAAACAAGAAGCGGCTGGCCCAGTCGATGCCTGCCTTCCACATCGAACCTATGTCCATGTTTGATGTCATGGTGAAACGCCTCCACGAGTACAAACGTCAGTTGCTCAAGGTGATGCACATCGTCGCCCTCCACAACCGCATTCGGTCGAACCCTGCAATCGAGATGACACCACGCACCTTTGTCTTTGGCGCCAAGGCTGCACCCGGCTACCGGATGGCAAAGTTGATCATCAAGCTGATCAACTCGGTGGCGGAGGTGGTCAACGAGGACAAGGAGATCGCAGGCCGGCTGCACGTTGTCTTCGCTCCAAATTTCAACGTGTCGCTTGGTGAATTGATCTACCCGGCAGCCGATCTGTCGGAACAGATTTCGATGGCCGGCATGGAGGCGTCGGGAACGGGGAACATGAAGCTGGCCCTCAACGGCGCCCTCACCATCGGCACTCTCGACGGCGCCAACATCGAGATTCGCGACCGGGTCGGCAACGAGCACTTCTTCGAGTTCGGTCTGACCGCCGCCGCTGCTATCGAGCTGAAGGAGTCAGGCTACGACCCCCGCGCCTACTACGAGGCTGACGCCGAGCTGCGTGCAGTCGTCGATGCTCTCGCTGCCGGGCGTTACTCGCGCGGAGACGCTGGCCTGTTCGCTCCGATCGTCAATGACCTTCTGAGCCATGACCAGTTCCTGACGATGGCCGACTACCGCGGCTACATCGACCGTCAGGACGACGTCGATGACGCATTCTCCGATGTTGACGCTTGGACAAAGAGTTCGATCCTCAACACCGCCCGCTGCGGGTTCTTCTCCTCGGATCGAGCGATTCGCCAGTATTGCGAAGAGATCTGGGGCGTCTCACCGATTGCGGTTCCGCCTGTCAAGGACTCGTAGTAACACGATCAGGACACACCTGACCAACCTGATGACCAACGGGTCTCTTGGAGTGCCGGCTCACCCAAATGTCTCTGCCGTTGCCCGATATAGCCTAAAGTGCACCATCGCGCTATAGGTCTGAGACAAAGCGGCCGATAGCCACTGTGGAGGACGAAATGAACGTATGGCTCATCGGCGGTGGCATCTACTTCGCGGCGTTGCTCTTCGCTATGGCGCTCTGCAGAGTCGCCGCAACAGAAGATGACCCAGAGGTACAGACAGGTGCTTGTTCGACCAAGCCGAAGCGCCGCAGCGCCGAATACGAGGAACTGGTTGAGCTAGACACCGACCTCATTAGCGTCGCAATCCATCGAATGACGGAGGACGACTTGCCAGAGCCGCATCACTCACGGCCCGGTACACGATCGCACCCACCAGGCGAGCTGCAAACGGCCGCCCGCAGGCCTCGATAGTCGCTCCAGCGCAGTAGCAACGTCGTATCAGCGACGCAGCCCGAATCCCTGGTAGGCCATCGCAGTTCCGCTACCCGTAGTCAGCTCGACCTGCCGCGCCGCTTCGGGATAGGAGATACGGCATGTGAGTAACCGGGGGGCAGCCCAGATGGCACGAGGTAATCCGGCCGCACGGAGACCGACCCCGACCCTACGACCCGGCTCGATGGCGGACGACCTCATATGGCGATCCATCTCAGACGGCCGGATCAACAGTTTGTAGGCATGAGTCCCCCGCGGGATCAGTCCCAGCAGGTCCTGAGCAACGAGCACAAGCCCAACCCGATTGATGGCCGTGCGATTAGGACCCGAGTAGATAAACACACCACCACGCCGTAACACTCGCGCAGCTTCTGAGACCACGGCACCGGCGTCTGCTACGTGTTCTAGGACCTCCATGCATACGACAGCGTCAAAGGTGCCATCTGCAAAAGGGAGCCGCTCCCCCACGCCTCCTACATAGTCCACTCCGGAACCAACAGCTCGTCCGTGCATCGACCCCGCATGGAGAAATGGCACTGACGGGTCCACGGCTACGACCGCCAGGCCAAGATCCTCGAGAGCCTCGGCAAGCAGACCCCCTCCAGCACCGAGGTCAAGAACATTGTGGGGACCCGACCCGAGTTCCACTCGCAACAAGTCGCGGATATCCGGCATCCGGACCGGAGCCAGCAAGACGTTAAGTCCATGCAGGAATCCGGCCGTATCCCACCAGGAATCGGCCAGATCGTCGAATACCTCGCCATCGGGGCGGTTGTCGGAAACTGTCGCCATGATCATCAAGCACCCATTCCCGTCTCGCGATTCCCATAGAAAGAGGCGGGCACTCGATATCGACGATTCAACGAAACCGCATCGAGCCGGTGTTGCGCTACTTGCGGAAGTTGGCCGGCGAGGACCATCGAGCGTGCGGCAGGGGATGTAAGGGCCATCCCGGTGTCTTATTGGCCCTAGTAGTTCCCGTGGCTCAGCGGTACCGTGAGAATCATGACTCGCCGGCGATGGCTCCGTCCGCTCTTAGGCCTCCTGCTTATGGCCGTGACAGTTGGGTTCACCCATGTCGGCGCATCCGCTCAGGAGTCGTCGCCACCGATTGTAAAGAAGCTTGAGCTGGATGAGTCCGCCGTAGTTGGCGATGTGGCGGCCAGTCCCCAAAACAACGGGATCTCCTTCAACAATGGCGAGCTAACCGAAAACGAACTTTTCATCCGCTATTGGCCCGATCAGGGGACGGCCGAGGTCTTCCTCAGCCTGATGGTCGTGGCCGAGATTGAAGGCTGTCCCGCCTCGTGGAGCACGCTCAATCAGACCCCGCCGGTACCTGTCGTCGTGGATTCCTCGGGTTTGGCCTCGGCAGTCATTGTTGCGGAATGGCTGTTTGAGCGGCAGCTTCCTTCAGGTGGCGCGACTTGCCTGGGCAAGGAACTTGTTTCTAGCTGGGACGAGACCTTCTCGATCGATCTGTCGTTCTCGGCGGACAACGTATCGGCCTCTATTGCAGGAGAGTCGGGAGTCCCACTGCTCACGTCGACTCTCGATGTGTCAACGTCGGCCCCTCCATCCGCCTCGAGCGGGGATACGACACCATCGGTTGCGCCGGCGACCCAATCGGGCACAAGACCATCGAACCTCATTCTGATCGTGATCCTCATCTTCGCTCTCAGCGCTGCGGCCGGCTGGCTGGTGAGGCCCCTTTGGAGACGCTTCTTCCGAGGGTAGTGGTAGGGGGTGTACGTCGCACTTGCAGCGCCAGAAGAATCGGTTACTCCTGTCTCCGAAACCCCGACGGAATTTCCCGGAACGATGACGGTGAACCGGGACGTGATCGGAACATATCCCGACGGCCGGAGACGGACGATCCCGTGCGGCGGATACCCGGCCGGTCGACCAGCTACCGTTGGCGTGGTCGGTACAACGACGACCCTGTCGACGAGCAGGACCTACATACCGATCAATCACGATGGCGCAGTGATCTGGATCTATCGGAGGTATGAGGGCGATACTTGGACCCTCGACGTCAGCTATCCCGTGCCACAAGAGCCAGCCTCCATGCACGGCGTGGCGACCGTTGCGTCGCTGACGAGCCCTGTCCATCTCAAGGACAACCTGATGGTCGTGTCCGCCAGCAACCCGTCAGACTCGGTTCGACTAACCCCCAACGACACGATCACGAAAAGCTCACGATTCGACGGGCGCACGTCGCTCTACAACGAGGCAGGGAAGCTGATCGGCGACATCGACTCGGCCGAGCTGCGCCGACACGAGGTCGGTGAATAGATATTGGCCCGCAAACTGATCCCGTGATACGCAAGAACCCCAGCGTCTACTGGGATTGAACGGCCGGACCGCTTGCGGTCCGCGACCGCTGCCGTGTGAAGGCA
>RCNF010001377.1_pt1 | contig 15611 bp, 16 predicted proteins | sample 2041311 | NCBI WGS metagenome assembly RCNF01 (sample SAMN09708228, study PRJNA481090) | Marine sediment metagenome, whole genome shotgun sequencing project. | biome: marine sediment; feature: ocean; material: sediment; isolation source: Sewage treatment plant 2 marine sediment (STP2) ... | reverse complement strand
GGCCGAAGGACGTGGACGGATTGAAACACAAAGGACACAAAGGACCACGAAGGGTCCACGGAGCATCGCATTTCTTGACCCGGGCTCCCTCCGACCTTGAAGGCACACAGGGCCTTGCGATGAGCCAAAAACCGACCTTTGTGGTGTCTTTGTGGATCTTCGTGTTCTTCGTGTTTCAATAACCACCGTTGCCGTCCTCCGGATCGGTGGGCCGAATGGCTGCGATCGCCTCTTCGATTCGAGGTCTCATTGGCATTGACACCGGCCGACAGGTTTGCCGCGTCTTTGCAGACTCTTTTTGCTACGGTTTCGAGGAGAACCTTGCCGAAGTTCTTCCGCTCCTGAATGTAACGATGGGCAGCGCCGGCCTCGTCAAAGGTGAAGGTTCGGTCGACGACGGGCTCGAAGGTCCCATCGGCAAAGAGCGCAAGCATTTCGGCAAGCATGGACCGGAGTTCCGGGCCGCGATCCCAGAGGTGGCCCAGGTTGACCCCGAAGACGCCTCGGTTTCGACTCATCAAGGCGATGGGTTTGAACGACGGCATTTTCCACATCCCACTCAGGGCGGCGACCATGCTTCGCTTGGTTCCCGGGGCAAAGCTGGAAACGCCGAAGACAAAGAGCCGGCCGAGCGACGCCAAGCTGCGGTAGCTCTTCTTGAACGACTCGCCACCCACCGCGTCGAGGGCGATGTCGACGCCCCGTCCATCGGTGAGGCGTTTGACCTCGGCCTCGAAATCCTGGCTGCGGTAATCGATGCAGTGGGCCACGCCCATCTCGCGGAGGCGCTCATGCTTGCCGGCCGATGCGGTGCCGATGACCTCGGCGCCACGAGCCCTGCAGATCTGGACCGCGGCCGTGCCGACCCCGCCGGCACATGCGTGGACCAACACCTTGTCGCCCTCGAGGACGTTGCCGAGTCTGACCAGCATCAACCACGCCGTGAGCCAATTCACCGGGATGGAGGCCGCACCGCCGAAGTCGAGGTTCTCCGGGATCGGCGCCACGAGGCCCGCCGGCGCACACAGCACATCGCTGTAGCCGCCGAAGCGGGTGAAGACCAGCACCCGATCGCCATCGGAGAAGCCGTCGACGCCTTCGCCGACCCCATCGACGATGCCTGCCACCTCGTAGCCGACCACGGCGGGCAGCGGCGGGGAATCGGGGTAGAGTCCCATCCTGGCCAGAACGTCGGCAAAATTGATCCCCGATGCCCGCACTCGAACCCGCACCTCGCCGATACCGGGTTCCGGATCGGGCGCCTCCCGCACTTCGAGCACTTCCGGTTCACCGGTCTTCGGTATCCAAACTTGGCGCATCTTCCTGTCCTCCAATTCTTGTATGTAACCCGAGCCTCCTTCACAAACCACGCTCTTCGGAATCTCGTGGGCTGTGGTCTTTTCGCGGGCGTCTCGCCCGCATCGTGCCGATCCGGGTCATCGAGTCCTTTCGTCCAGAAACCGCGGCTTACAAAATGTTCAGATGTGCAACACGGTCGAGAGGCGGATCGTTCCGGGTGCGGCACCCTCCTCTTCTTGAACTGCAGCCGCGATGCGCGACCGCAGAACAAAAAAAGAAGCCGAAGCGGGAAGGAGGATCCGCTTCGGCTATGGAATGGAGGTGTGTGTATTTAGTTTGTTGCCATCGCTCCATGGAAGAAGTCGCCGACGTCGATCTTGGCGTCGCGGAGCTTCTCCGGTGGAGTCGTCAAGTAGTTGTACCGGGTGCCGTAGCTCAGCAGCGCGCGCTCGAGCATCCGACGGCCGCGGTAGAGGCGCGACATCACGGTGCCCACGGGAACCTCGAGGATGTCGGCGATCTCTTTGTAGGAGAACCCTTCGAGATCGGCGAGCAGTACGACCATCTTGTAGTCGTGCGGAAGCCCAAGGAGGGTCTGCTTGACCTCGTGGTCCATTTCGATTGCCAGTACGGTGCTCTCGGGGTCCGCCTGCGACTTCCTTGCGGCATCGAGAAGGGTCTCTTCGAGTCCCTCGTGCACTTCGTCAAAGTCAACCTTCGGCGGCTGGAGCTTCTTCTTGCGATAGGAGTTGATGAAGGTGTTCTTCATGATCTTGAAGAGCCACGCCTTGAAGTTGGTGCCTTCGGAAAACCGCTCGTAGTACTTGTAGGCCTTGAGGTAGGTCTCCTGTAGGAGATCCTCTGCGTCCTCGACCGACCGCGTCATGCGGAGGGCGCTTTTGAAAAGCTGATCACGATATGGCAGGGCGCCGGTGCTGAAATCCCATTTTCTCGGTTCGGCTGTCTGGCTCATGCTGCCTCCAAAGTGAGGGCATGATACATATATGAAACATCAATGTCAACCCACCCGCTCAAAATTCCTAGAAAGGCGTTTTGTTTCACTTCAGAAACAATAATTTTAAAAAAACAAAAAAACGGAACCCCAGAGGGTCCCGTCACTGCTCATTGTCGAGAGTCTTCTACTACGGAAGCAGTAGGCGTAGATCACGAGGGACTCAATCAGCGCGAGACCGATGATCATCGTGATCCGGATCGGGCCGACCGCGCCGGGGTTGCGGCCGATGGCCTCACACGCGGCGGCAAGGCCTTTGCCCTGACCAAGGGAGCCACCGAAGGCGGCCAGACCGATTGCGAGCGCGGGTGCGAACATCCCCCACGGAATGGCGGCATTGCCATCGGCGGCGATGTCGTGATCCTGTGCCATTGCCGGAGCGGCGATCGCGAGCGCCACAAAAATGATTGCCAAGGTTGCAAAACGTCGACTCATGCTCTTCCTCCTCCAACGATTTCTTCGTTACCGATTTGAATTAATGTTCCTCAGCCCCGACGGCGCCATTGAGGTAGGCCATCGTGAGCATGACAAAGATGAATGCCTGTAGCAGCGCTCCGAAAACGCCGAGGGCCATCATGGGCCAGGGCAGGATGAACGGGAACATACCGAAGAAAATGGCGGTCGCCGAGTGTTCGCCGAAGATATTTCCAAAGAGGCGGATGGCCAGTGACAAGATCCGCGCGGCGTGGGAAATGAGCTCGATGACGAACATCAGCGGTGCCAGAAAGATCACCGGCCCGAGGAAATGCTTGAGGTACTTGGGCAGGCCGTTGTCCTTGATTCCGATAATGTTGTAGAAGACAAACGCGGTGATGGACAGTGCAAAGGTCGTGCTCGGGTCGGCGGTGGGCGGCTGAACGAAGTAGAAGATGCCGAAGATGTTGCCGATGAAGATAAAGAACGCGAACGAGCAGATGATGGGCAGGAAGCGCTTACCCATCCCGTGCCCGACCACATCCTCGATGAGATCGTCGAGCCCCGTGATGAGGACCTCGAGCATGGACTGCAACGTGCCCGGGGTTTCCACCGAGAGCCTGCGGCTGACCGGTATCAACAACAGTGCGATAACGGAGACCACCAAAATCGACATGATCGCGTTGTCCGGCAGCCAGTAGCCCTCGCTGTGGAGACCCATCCAGCCCTGCCACTGCTCGCTGGAATCACCGAAGAGCGCAATCAAAATCCTATTGACTGGGTGGTAGAGGATCGAAAAGGCGTGTTCCAACTCAACCTCCTCCAACTCGGCTCTGGCGTACCCCCTCGACGATGAGAGCGGCCACCGGGGCCGAAAACCCGAGGACTATCGCCACCGGGTCGATGTGCGGCAACCAAGCGATTGCCGCGAGTACAACAGCTAACAGCGCGAACCGCCCGATGATCCGGAAGATGCTCGAGAGGTCATAACTCGGTTTACCGGGTTGGACCACTCTTTCGATGACCATCTCCAACCATCGAAAATTGATAATAGCCACCGAGCCCGCCGCGGTCAAGCACAAAGCACCTGAGATTGAGAGAAAAATCACAAGTTCTGAGAGTGCGCCCACGAAAACCAGGATCCAGGCCAGGCGAACGACCTTTTTGAACGAAAATTCGGGCTTCTGCTCAGGGGGCTTCGGGGCCGTCACCGGAATCCTGATACTCCTCAGAAAGGCGCTCTTCTTCGCGCGCGGTCATCATGGTGATCCGGAATAGGTTCACAAAGCCGGCAATGAGTCCGAGGATAAAAAAGATGATGGTCAGCCATGGCTCGGTACCGAAGAGCCCATCCATCCACTTGCCCCAGAAGTAGCCGATGGCCATGGCGACGGGAAACTGAATCCCGACGATCGAGGCGTTCAGCCAATTGCTGCCGTATTTGACGGCCTTCTTCTTCTGCGCCATACCTCTACCCTACTCGATCCCTCTCGAAGCGCTCGGATCAGACCAGACCGAGAGCGATCAAACCACTCTTTGCCCACCCCACCAGGGGCGCAGGCCAGACACCGAAGACGAGGGTCAGAACCGCACACACCGCGATGGCGGCGCCGGTCCAGCGATCATCGAGGAGCTCCGCCGGAGATTCACCATCGGATTCCCCGTCCTTGAAGTACATCTGGACCACGATTCGGAAGTAGTAGTAGAGACTCACAGCCGACATCAGCACCGAGATGACCGCCAAGACGATGTACCCGGCTTCGACGGTGGCGGCCCACAGATAAAGCTTGCCCATGAAACCCGCTGTCGGAGGAATCCCGGCCAACCCCAGCATGAAAATCAGCATCCCCGCAGCCGCACCGGGATGACGCCGCGAAAGGCCTGCAAAGTCGTCAATACTTTCTCCGGCGTAGCCCTTGGATTCGAGCAGAATGACGAATCCGAAAGCGCCCAGGTTCATGAAAGCGTAGACGACCATGTACATGAGCACTGCCCATGTGCCGGCATCGGATGCCGCAACCAGGCCCATCAAGGCATATCCGGCGTGGGCGATTGATGAGTAGGCCAACATCCGCTTGACGTTGTCTTGGGTCAGAGCGACCACATTGCCATAGATCATGGTCGCCGCTGACACGATCCACAGCAGCATCCGCCAGTGTTCGACCTCTCCGGCAAAGGTGCCTGCAAAGAGTCTGAGGAACATGGCGAAGGCCACCGCCTTGGGCGCCACCGAAATGAACGCCGTCACCGGTGTCGGAGCCCCCTCATAGGCATCGGGGGTCCAAACGTGGAACGGCACCGCCGCCACCTTGAAGAGCATTCCAAAGGCGACGAGCACAATCCCGAGCAGCAGGAGAATGTTCTGGTGCGGCACATTCACCAGGCTCAATCGGATGGTCTCGAGATCGAGGCTGCCCGTCGCACCGTAGATCAAAGAGATTCCGTAGAGCAGAACCGCCGACGAAGCGGCACCGAGGACGAAATACTTGACCGCTCCCTCGTTGGATTTGACCTCGAGTTTGAAATACCCGACAAGGACATAAACCGACAGGGCCATCAACTCGAGACCGACATAGAGGCTCGCGAGGTTGGCGCCGGATGCCATGACGAACATCCCGAGATCGGCAAAGAGGATCAGGGCCGCAAATTCGCCGCCGCTGTAACCCGCGCGATCGAGATAGCCGGCGGCCATGAGTAGAGCCAGTGCCGACGAGGCCAATACGAGGAGCTTGAAGAAGACCGCAAACTGATCGACGACCAACATGTCTCCGAGGATCAACTGAGGCCCGGCCACCGGCCGTCCAACCAGGAAAACCAGGGCGGTGGTCACCGCGAGGGATGCGATGGCCAAGGCGATCACCGGCCGCGATCCCCGGCGCCCGAGGGGGATCCCCGCCAGCAGTATCACAAAACCCGCTACGGCGAGGAAGATCTCCGGCAGGAACGGGACGAAGTCCGCAAGCGACATGGTCTACTCCCCGTGCTTCGACTCGGACTCTTCGCCGTGATCGGTGTCACCCTCGCCACCGTAGAGGTAGCCCAGATCGGCCTCGGGCAGAGCGATACTGACCCGCTCCATGACTCGATCGACCGTTGGCTGCATCCGATCGAAGAAGGGCTTGGGGTACAACCCGATCCAGAAACACGCGATGATCAGCGGGATCAGCGTCCACTTCTCACGGAGGTTGAGATCCTTGAGGTTTTTATTCTTCTCGTTGGAGAGCTCGCCGAAGAAGACCCGCTGATAGAGCCACAACATGTAGGCGGCCCCCAGAACGATGCCCGAAGCGGCGAAGAGCGCCCACACCCAACTGTGATTGAAGGCGCCGATAAGGATCAGGAACTCACCGATGAACCCGTTGAGGGTCGGCAGTCCGATGGAGGCCATGGTGATGATCATGAAGAAGGTCGCATAGACCGGCATCACCTTGGCAATCCCACCGTACTCTGAAATCAGCCGGTTGTGGCGCCGCTCGTAGACGATGCCGACCAAGAGGAAGAGGGCGCCGGTAGAGGCACCGTGGTTGAGCATCTGCAGGATCGCACCGCGCAAACCAGGATCGTTGAGGGCAAACAGCCCGAGAATGATGAAGCCCATATGACTCACCGAGGAGTAGGCCACCAGCTTCTTCATGTCCTTCTGGGCCATGGCCACCAGCGCTCCATAGACGATGGCGATGATGGCCAACACACCGACCCAGGGCACCGCCTTGACCGTGGCGTCGGGGAGAATCGGCAGCGAGAGGCGGACAAAGCCGTAGGTCCCCATCTTCAGCAGAACACCGGCCAAAATCACCGAACCGGCCGTCGGGGCCTCAACGTGGGCGTCGGGCAACCAGGTGTGGAACGGGAACATGGGCACCTTGATGGCGAAGCCGACAAAGAAGGCGAGGAAGACCCAGAACTGGAGTTCCGGCGGAATACTGGGTGCGATGCTGTAGAGGTGCGGAATCGAGAAAGTGGCTTCGTTGCCGAGACCCGCGAGCCCAATGGCCTTGAGCCCGCCCGAGTTGAAGAAGTAGAGGGCCAGGATCCCGATCAACATCAGCACCGAACCGACCAGGGTGTAGAGGAAGAACTTGATCGCCGCGTAGAGCCTGCGGGGACCGCCCCAAACACCGATGAGGAAGTACATCGGCACCAGCATGACTTCCCAGAAGACATAGAAAAGAATGAAATCGAGGGAGCAGAAGACTCCCATCATCCCGGTCTGCAGCAGGAGGAGAAAGACGTAGTATTCCTTCTCTCGGTCGGTGATCGCCGTGAACGAGCTGTAAACGGCAATAAAACCGAGTAGCGTCGTCATCAGGATCAGCAGAATCGCGAAACCATCAACCCCAAATAGATACTGCACACCCACCGACGGAATCCAGTTCGCAACTGTGGCGAACTGGAACTCCGCACCATCGGTTCGGTAGAGAAACCACAACGGCAACGACAGCACGAAATCGATGGCGGCGATGGTGACTGCCGCAAGCTTGACCGCGCGGTTGTTCTCCTTCTTGATGAAGAAGATGATGAGCAGTGCTCCTGCCAGGGGCAGGTAGCAGATCAGGTTGAGGAGCCAGCCGTACTGTGTGTCCATGGTTGTCAGAGCTCCCTAGAAAAGATTCACAAAGAAGAAAATGCTGAGCAGCATTGCCGCTCCGAAGACCATCACCATGGCGTACCCCTGGGCAAAACCCACCTGGAGCCGCCGGAACTGTCGGCTGGCCACTTGATAGCTGTTCCCGACAAGATTGACCAGTCCGTCAACGATCTCGAGATCGAAGATTCCCGACAGCCACGACGAGCCCACGGTCACGTGTCTGATGCCGTTGACCGCACCGTCCACGACCCTCGTGTCGAACTCCCACAGCAGATCAGAGACCTTGAGCAGGGGTCGGATGATGGTGGCGGCATAGATCTCATCGATCCAGTACTTGTTGAGCAGCAGTTTGTAGACGAGCGGGAAACGGATCGCGAGATGAGCGGCTCTGGTGAAGCTCTTGTCGAGGTAGTAGAAGCGGTAGGCGAGCGCGATGCCCGCTGCTGCCACCGACACCGACAGGATGACCAGCCCCCACTCGAGACCGAAGCTGAGCGCGTGGCCGTGGTGCTCGCTTCCATGCGCCGACAGCACGATCGGTCCCAGGAAGCGATCCATGAAGTTCCAGCCCTCGAGGTGGAAGAGCTGGCCCGGAAAACCAAGCACCAATCCACCGAAGATCGAGAGAACCGCCAGAATCTGCAGCGGCAGCGTCATGGTCCACGGCGATTCGTGGAGGTGGTGCTCCGCTTCCTCACCACCGCGGAATTCGCCGTAGAAGGTCATGAAGACGAGCCGGAACATATAGAAGGCAGTCAGCGCTGCGCCTGCGAGCCCAAGCATCCACAGTAGGAAGTAGACCCCACCGAAGTGGTTGAGATCGGTGTAGCCGGCCTCGAAGACCTTGGCAAGGATGGCATCCTTGGAGATAAAACCGGCCAGGGGCGGGATTCCTGCGATGGCGATGGTCGCCGCCACGAAGGTCCAGTGGGTCGTGGGCATGTACTTTTTGAGCCCGCCCATTTTGCGCATGTCCTGCTCGCCGCCGCAGGCGTGGATCACCGAACCCGATCCGAGGAAGAGGCAGGCTTTGAAGAAGGCGTGGGTGACGACGTGGAAGATCGCCGCGATGTAGCCGCCGACCCCCGCTGCGAGGAACATGTAACCGAGCTGCGAGACCGTCGAGTAGGCCAGCACCTTTTTGATGTCGTTCTGGACAAGGCCGATGGTAGCGGCGAAGACCGCCGTGACCCCGCCGACGATGGCCACCGTCAGCATGGCGGTGGGGCTCAGCTGGTAGAAGTAGTTGCACCGGGCCACCATGTAGACACCGGCGGTGACCATGGTTGCGGCGTGGATCAGGGCCGACACCGGAGTTGGGCCGGCCATGGCGTCGGGGAGCCAGACAAAGAGCGGAATCTGCGCCGACTTCCCGATGGCGCCGACAAAGAGCAGCAGCCCGATGATGGTCGCTGCGGTGGCGTAGTGACCACCGTGGTCGCCGACAATTGCATCGTACAGACCCTTGAACTCGAGGGTGCCGAAGTAATAGAAGGCGAAGAAGATTGCGAGGAGGAAACCGAAGTCGCCGATGCGGTTGACGATGAAGGCCTTCATCCCCGCCGCCGCACACCACTCCTTCTGGAAGTAGAAACCGATGAGCAGATACGAGCAGAGTCCGACGCCCTCCCAGCCGACGAAGAGCACCAGCAGATTGGACCCGGTGACCAAGGTCAGCATGGCGAACATGAAGAGATTGAGGTAACTGAAGTAGCGCGCGTAGTCTCGGTCCGGCTCGTCGTGCATATAGCCGATCGAGTAGAGATGGATGAGGAATCCAACAAAAGTCACGAAACCGACCATCACCGCTGAGAGCGGATCGACCTGGAACGACGCGGAGATATCGACCGCGGCGACGCTGCCGTCAGCGATGGTGAGATCGCCGCCGGAGATCCAGGTGAAGACCTTGACCACATAGGGAGTGGTGCGATCTTCGGTGAAGAACCACTGAATGACCGCGGCCCAGCCGTAGAGCCAGGCGGCGCCGGCGCCGAGAAGGGCCACCGTATGGGTGGTCTTCTTCGACAGGCCCCGACGGTTGGAGACAAACCCGTTGAAAATGGCGCCCATGAGCGGGAAGAGAGGGACGAGCCAGATGAAGTCGTAGAGCTTCATTCCGTCAACCCCGCATCACGTCGGCCTCATCGAGGGCGACCGTGTCCTTGAGTCGGACCAGAGCGATGATGAGCCCGAGCCCGATGGCGGCCTCCGCGGCTGCGACCGTGATGACAAAGATCGCCAGCACCTGACCCGCCAGATCCGACAATCTGAAACTGAAGGCGATGAGGTTGATGTTGACCGCGTTGAACATGAGCTCCAGCGACATGAGAACGGTGATGAAGTTGCGCCGCATCATCACCCCGATCAAGCCCAGGCAGAAGAGGATCAGCGACAGCGCAACATAGTGCGTTGCGTCAATCATGTCTCACGCCCCCCTCCCCCGGCTTCAAGGCCGGCCGTGCGCCTACCAAAGACGATTGCACCGATCATGGCCACCAGGAGCACCACCGAGACCACTTCGAAGGGCACCAGATACTTGGTGTAAAGGACGGCGCCGATGGCCTCGGTGTTGCCGATCTCCACACCATCCACCGACCGCAGGGCTGTTCCGTCGCCGTGTCCGGAAGCCAGCACCCCGAAGACGAGTCCAAAGGCGATGAGCACTCCGAGGAGGACCCCGCCGACGATCGCCAACGGCGCGAGCCGCGACAGATAGACCTGATCGGGCGTCAGACCCTTGATGTTGACCAACATGATGACGAAGAGAAAAAGAATCATGATTCCGCCGCCGTAGACAAGAACCTGAACGGCGGCCAGCAATTCGGCATGGCGCAGCAAGAAGAGCACCGCCACCATCACAAAGCAGAACAGTAATGAGAGCGCCCCGTGCACCGGGCTTTTGAACACCAGCACCCCGATGCCCCCCGCCACCGTCAGGACGGCCACGCAGTAAAAGAGGATTTCGGCGAAGTTCGCGGTGAGAAAGTCCATCTTCCTCGCCTCCTACTCTTTCGGGCCCGAGTCGGTCTCGGGCTCTTCGGGCAGCTTGTTCATCGGATCCTTGGGATTCTGGCCCTCGGCGGGTGTGATGACACCGGGGAAGGCGGTGACGCCTTCCCAGTTGGCCAACCGCTCCTTGAAGAAATAGAGCCCTTCGTTGCGCTCGTAGGTGGAGGTCTCATAGGTCTTGGTGGTCAGCCAGATCGAACGTGGTTCGGTGGGGCAGGCCAGTTCACAGAGACCACAGAACATACACCGCTTGACATCGATGTCGTAGCGGTCGATGACCTTCTTTTTCTTCTTGGTTTCGGGGTTCACCTCGACATGATCTTCGATGAAGATGATGTCGATGGGGCAGGCTTTGGCGCAGAGACTGCAATCGATGCAGCGGTCGAGGTCATAGCCGAACATCCCGCGAAACCGATCCGCCGGCTCCATGCGCGATTCCGGATACTGGATCGTTTCTTTGCGCTTGAAGAAGTAGCCGCCCGTGACCGCCATCCCTTTGAAGAGCTCGAAGGGCACCAGTTTGCCGAGGAAGTCCATGAAACCCATTCCTATCCCCAGAACCTGAACACAAGTTTGAAGATGCCGACCAGCAGGACGTTGGCGAGCGAAAGCGGCAGCAACCACTTCCACCCCACCGCCATGAGCTGATCAAAGCGATAGCGCGGGAAAGTGCCGCGGAACCAGATAAATACGATGATGAAGCACATCACCTTGGCGAAGTACCAGGCGACCGGCGGAATCCAGGCCAGGACGGGCAGCTGCCAGAGACCCGAGAGGAGGTTTGGGAAGGGCGGCAGCCATCCGCCAAAGAAGAAGATCACCGCCAACGAGGAGACCAGCAGCATGTTCATGTACTCGGCGAGGTAGAAGAGCGCGAACTTCATTCCCGAATACTCGGTGTGGAAGCCAGCCACGAGCTCGGCCTCGGCCTCGGGAAGATCAAAGGGGTTGCGGTTGGTCTCGGCAACACCGCAGACGAAGTAGATGCCGAACCCGAGCAGACCCGGGAAGACCCACCACACGGAGGCGTCTCGTTGCGACTCAACGATGCCGACCATGGAGAGCGTCCCCGCGAAAAGCAGCACCGACACGACGGCGAAGCCCATCGGCACTTCGTAGGAGATCATCTGCGCCGCCGATCTCAGACCACCCATCATCGAGAATTTGTTGTTCGAGGCCCAGCCGCCAAGGATGAGGCCGTAGACCCCGATCGACGAGATCGCGAGGATGAAGAGGACGGCGATGTTGATGTCGGCGATGAAGGGCTCCACCACCACCCCGGCAACACTGAAGGTCTCGCCGAAGGGGATCACCGACCACACCAGGAACGACGGCACAAAAATCAGAATCGGCGCGAGAATGAAGACGAACTTCTGCGCCCCCGCAGGTACGAGGTCTTCTTTCACGAAGAGCTTGAAGACATCGGCGAAGGGTTGGAACAGACCCTTGGGACCGACGCGGTTCGGTCCGAGCCGGACCTGCATATAACCGAGCACCCTGCGCTCGAGCAGGGTCAGGTACGCAACCGTCACCAACAGGACAGTGAGAATCACCACCAGCTTGATGACGGGTAGGACGACGAGCTGAACCAGAGGATCAGTCATCGGTCGATCTCCCCAAGCACAATATCCAGGGTGCCGATCACCGCGATCATATCGGCCACGAGAAGGCCCTCGATCATCGCCGGCATCGCCTGGAGGTTGATGAACGAAGGCGGTCGGACACGACAGCGATAGGGCTTGGTGGCTTTCTCAGTCGTGACGATGAAGTAACCGAGCTCACCCTTGGGCGCCTCGACCGCCCCATAGACCATGCCTTCCTTGGCCCGCAGGACCTTCGGCGCACGCGCCATGATGGGCCCATCGGGAAGCCGATCGAGACATTGCTGGATGATCCGCACCGACTGCCGCATCTCCTCGACCCGCACGAGGTACCGATCGTAGGTGTCGCAGTTCTTCCCGATGGGGATCTCGAAGTCAATCTCGTCATAACGGTCATATGGGAAGACCTTACGGATGTCCCAGCGGATCCCCGAGCCGCGGAGCGGCGGTCCCGTTAGACCCCAGTCGATCGCCTCCTCGGGCGAGATGACGCCGATGCCGATGGTGCGTTTCTTCCAAATTCGATTCTCGGTGAGAAGGGTCTCGTACTCGTCGATCTTGGCCGGAAACGCATCGGCCACGGCGCGACAGCGGTCGACCCAACCATCGGGCAGCTTGTAGGGCACTCCACCGATCTTCATGGTGTTGAGGGTCAGGCGGGCGCCGCAGTACTCCTCGAAGAGATCGAGGATCTCGTCTCGGTCTCGGAAGGTATAGAAAAAAGGCGTGATCGCGCCGAGGTCGATGGCGTGGGTGGCAAACCAGACCAGATGCGACGCCAGCCGCTGGAGCTCGGCGAGGATCATCCGGATATAGGCGGCCCGCGGCGGGATGGAGATCCCGAGGAGCTTCTCCATGGTGACGCAGAAGCCCTGATTGTTGGTTGCCGCAGCGACATAGTCCATCCGGTCGGTGTGCGGGATGCACTGCGGAAAATCCATTGTTTCGAAGAGCTTTTCGGTGCCACGGTGGAGATAGCCGATGATCGGCTTGGATTCGACGATTTTTTCGCCGTCGAGCTTCACCATCACCCGGAGCACGCCGTGCGTTGCCGGGTGCTGAGGCCCGAAGTTGATCTCCATCTCTTCAATATCGAAAAGGGGTGTTTCGGGACCGCTCATGCCTTTTTCCCCTTCTCGGTATCCTTCTCCGGCTTCACCACCGGCCCACCCCCTGTCGGGTAGACATCGGGATAGATAGCGGCGCCGGTGTCGATTCCCTCAAGGGGAAAATCCTTGCGCAGGGGATGGCCGTTGAAACCTTCCCAGGTCAGGATGCGCTCGAGGCTCGGGTGGTTGGCGAAGACGATACCGTAGAGATCGTAGACCTCGCGTTCCATCCAATTGGCGACCTTCCAGACCCCGGTCACCGACTCGATGATCTGATCCTCTGCGACCACCGCCACGAGGCGAAGTCGGCAGGAGTCGTCGAAACGGTGCATCCAATAGACCACGTCGAAACGGCCCTCTTCGCGCTCGGGCCAATCGACGGCCGTGAGATCGACGAGAAAGGCGAAACCCCGCTCGGCTTTCAAAAAACTACAGACATCGACGATCTTCGCGGCCGGGATCGTCACCGTGAGGTCACCGGCGAAGCGGCCGGCGGCGAGAACCGAATTCTCGACACCCTCGGCCAAGGCCACGACATCGGGATCGTCACTGCCGTCTAAACGCTCGGGTGGGACCGGCTTTTCCTCCCACGGTGGCTTGGGTTCGGCATCTTCCTCCGCTGCCTTCTTCGCGGCCGCCTTGGCCTTGGCCGCGGCGATCTTGGCGGCCTTCTCTTCGTCGGTCATCTTCGGCTTGGCTTCGGCGGGCTGATCCGCGTCCACGGCGGAGGGCTCGGGCGATGGTTTGGCGGTATCGTCGGTCATCGGCGTATCTTCGGGGGGCTTGGAAATATCGTCAGTCATGGCTGCCTCACGAAGCTTCGGTCTTGGCGATGGTCCGCTTGTCGATCTTTTTCTGGAGTTCCATGATCCCGTGGATCAGCGCTTCCGGCCGCGGTGGGCAACCTGGAATATAGACATCAACCGGAATGATCCGATCGACACCCTGGGTCACCGCGTACGTCTTGTACGGCCCACCACAGGTGGCGCACGAACCCATGGCGATCACCCACTTGGGATCGGCCATCTGGTGATAGAGCCGCTTGATCATGGGCGCCATCTTTTCGGTTACCGTGCCGGAGACGATCATGAGATCGGCCTGACGCGGCGATCCGCGAAAGACCTCGGCGCCGAAACGGGCGAGATCGTAGCGCGCATCAAGCGTCGCCATCATCTCGATGGCGCAGCAGGCAAGCCCAAACTGCATCGGCCACAGCGAGTTCTTCCGCGCCCAGTTGAAGAGCTTGTCGTAGGTGGTGGTGATGACGCTCGGTTTGAAACGGTTTTCGATCATGCCCATTCCAGGGCTCCCCTCTTCCACGCATAGACGTAGCCGACGAGCAGGATCGCCAGGAAGACCACCATCTCGACAAAACCGAAAACGCCCAACCGGTCAAAACTCACCGCCCACGGGAAAAGGAAGATCGTCTCCACGTCAAAGACGACGAACAGAACCGCTATGACGTAGTAACGAATTGAAAAGCGCGTATCGAACGCAAAACTGGTGGGCTCGACACCGCACTCATAAGGCTCGCCTTTGATCGGATCGGGCGAGCCGGCGCGGATCACCTTGGTGAGCAACAACAACAAAATCGGAATCGTGATGGCGACCAGCGAGAAGACCAGTATAGGAACGTAATGCTCCATCGATTCTCCTTCGTCTCGAATCACTCCGCAAACGCTGCGCCTGCCATTCTAGCTTCGCCGACTGCACTGTCAATCCGACCGGCGGGTGGTCACAGGCTCCCCCACTCCAAGGGTTGTGAAAAATAGCATAATCCCGTGAATCGCGCGATAGCGATCTCTGATCGCGTGGCAATTCTCAGCCATGGTGCCTTCGATCGCCACCAAACAGACACCCGTTCGTGGCAGTCCCCCACCACAATGATCACAACGCTCACTGGGAGAATTGGAACTTGACGGATACCCATGAGTCCTACTTTTCAAGGAGACACCCCATGAGTACCGATGGTCGACCACGTAGCCCGCAGTCCTGGGAACACCTACTGGAGAAGGATCCGCACGGCGGACGTCGATTCCGTATCGGGATCATGGCGGCGATGCTCATCCATGCCGGGATCTTCGCCGTCACCTGGCCCACCATCGCCCAGGCGCCGCCCAAGGAGCCCGAGCAGATCTTGATTCCCATCCGGCTCGTCAACCTGATCCCGCCGAAACGCGAGATCGAACCCATCAGGATCGTGAAACCTATTGAGCATCAGGGAGGCGTGATCATCCCGGGGCCGCCCGACAAACCGACCGAACCCATCGAACGGGATGCGTTCGAGCCACCAGAAGGACCGGTAGTCGTCATCGAACTGCCCGATCCTCCACCTCCACCCCCGGATCCTCCGCCAACCATCGTGACGGCCGACTTCGAAATCGCTGCGCCCACGATCGAGTACAGGGTCGAGCCGCGTTACACCGAACCCGCGCGCCGCGCCGGAATCGAGGGCGTGGTCATCCTCGAACTCATCATCGACACCGAAGGACGAGTCGAATCGGTCAACGCCCTGAGGGGCCTCCCCCTGGGTCTCACAAAAAGCGCCCTCGACGCAGTGGAACAGTGGCAATTCGAAG
>RCNF010000885.1_pt1 | contig 15615 bp, 16 predicted proteins | sample 2041311 | NCBI WGS metagenome assembly RCNF01 (sample SAMN09708228, study PRJNA481090) | Marine sediment metagenome, whole genome shotgun sequencing project. | biome: marine sediment; feature: ocean; material: sediment; isolation source: Sewage treatment plant 2 marine sediment (STP2) ... | reverse complement strand
AAGAGCTGCTCCTAGTACGAGAGGACCGGAGTGGACGTATCTCTGGTGTTCCGGTTGTCACGCCAGTGGCATTGCCGGGTAGCTAAATACGGACAGGATAACCGCTGAAAGCATCTAAGCGGGAAGCCCCCTTCAAGATCAGATTTCCCTGGACCCTTGAGGTCCCTGAAGAGCCCTCGAAGACTACGAGGTTGATAGGCTGGGTGTGGAAGCGTAGCAATGCGTGAAGCTAACCAGTACTAATTGCTCGTGCGGCTTGGCCATATAACACCAAAATGCTTTGTGTTTTGAGTGTGTTTGTATGACATGTAATGCGACATGAAGAAAACTCAAGTTTCGTCAGAAATTTTTAAATTGCTAAGGCAATAAACAGTTTGCCTGGCGGCAATAGCGAGTGGGAACCACCCGATTCCATTTCGAACTCGGAAGTGAAAACGCTCAGCGCCGATGGTAGTGTGGGGTCTCCCCATGTGAGAGTAGGACATCGCCAGGCTTTAATTTAGAGGAAGCCGTTCCCGCAAGGGAACGGCTTTTTTTATGCACATGGGAAGACGATTGCTTTCCGCTCCGCGGGGCTACAACTCTGCACCGATCGAAATTTTGGGGGACAGTGACCCTAATTCACGGCAGAACTTCCAAGTATTCAGGGTCACTGCCCCTTTTTCTGCTCTTTTTTCAATCCGTTAGAATTAAGGTCACTGCCCCCCCTATTTCAGGAAATGATAGCGAATTCCAGTTACGGACCCTGCGTTGGTTTCGTCTTTTTGCTTTAAGTCGTATCGCCCGAGTCATTGCTCAGGTGCAGTCCTTCCAGTGCCGAACCGGTATCCACCTCGAGGGTGTAGTTTTGTTGTTTCGCCCGGTATGAAATTTCAATTTTTTGCGGTGATGGCGACACTGCAACGAAGAACGTGACATTTCGCGTTTCGCCAGGCTGCAACACGAATGGCAATTCGGTGTGCCTGTCTGCAATCTGATTGGCAACCTTCTGCCCATTGACACCTTTCATGATGCCACCCGTTATTAAGATCGGGGCAGCCAGGAGACCGACAATAGCAGCGCCCCCGGCCGCGGCTCCACCTCCATAGGCAGCCGCCGTGCCAACGCCAACGCCAACCACACCGGCCGTCGCGCCCGCCAGAATCAGGCCAGCACCGCCCAAACCTGCCTGAACCCTATATCCCTCATTTTTGTACCGTTTCGACGTAGCCTTTGAGCTTTTAATCAGAAGGCGCCTGCTGGACTCCGATGACGCATCGACCATCATCGAGTCGTACACCGTGAATGTTCTGATTTCGACAGATTCGGCTGTATTGTTGGAAACGCCCATCAAATACTGGTCCCAATCGGCCTTTCTCGACCAGGTACCGGGTCCATTGCGGAGGATAACCCAGTCCAGATTCGTCGCGAGTCGACCGTCTTCAGCATTGGCGGGAGCATTAGTGATGGTCAGTGGTTGCGGCTCCTTGAGAACCTTATGGCCACCACACCCGGTGAGGCTTATCACGATGGCAATTGCAGACACTGAGATTGTGATGCGTTTGACGGTCGAAATCATGGCTTGCTCCTTGGAGCTTCAATGAAATGGTAGATCTATCATTGCAGGCAAGCGGCGTTCGGACATGATGGTCGGCTGAATTCGCCATGATGAATAGCTGATTTTTGGGTAACGGAAGCTGAATTAGTTAGTTTTTGGGGCGGATAAAGGGTGACGCCAGGATCAGCGACTGGCAGAGAAGCTGGATCAGGTGCCGGGCATCAATGCGTGCGAATTAGGGGGACAGTGACCTTAATTCACGGCAGTACTTCCGAGTAATCAGGGTCACTGACCCCTTTTTCTGTTCTTTTTTTCACTCCATTAGAATTAAGGTCACTGTCCCCCTATTCCACATTTCCGAGCTTTGGCACTGAAGTTCATTTCGCACCCTTTAGCCGTACTCAACATTTGTTTGATACGCGACCGGACAAAAACGGTATCTCCCTGACGGGAAAGCTTTACAAAGGCGCAGGGCCAATTAAATTGCCCAGGCGCTGCCAATGGTCAGGTAGATCGCTGTGTCCTCTGGGCCACGAGCAATATCAATACCGGCCTGAAGCCCTTGTTTTCTCGCCAGTCGGTAACGAAAGCCCAGCCCGCCCGCACTAACAGTCTGACCTTTTCCCGCCAGGCTGCTGATGGCCGAAGTCTTGCCAACGCCACCAAACAGCGCTACTGACCAGCGCGGCGTAAACCCCCACAAGTACTCAGCTTCAGCTGTAACGACATTCTCCCCCTGGTAGCGCATGGCCGGGATGCCTCTCAGACTTACAAATGGAAAGCCAAAGAATGGGGTATCACCGTTTACTTTCTCTCCTACGAGCCTCAGACCGAGGCTGGAATAGTCGCCGAAAGGCGTGTAGTGAAGCACGCTTCCTTTGTACCTGTCGTAGTCGAAATCGCTGCCCCATGTGTCACCGTGATTCTTATATTCAAATGTCGCTGACAGGCCCTTTGTTGGTGTGAATATGGTGTTTCTACTATCATATTGCACGTAGACACCAAGTCCCGCGAGATCAAAATCAAATTGCGGATCGGGCAATTCGGGCGGTAAAAGTTCATCTAAACTGAAAGTGTTTGTCGCGGCGACAAACATGTAGTTAGCTCCCAGCCACCAGTTGGATTCTTTCAGGCGGAATTGCATTTGCTGAAGAATGAACTCACCATCGACATTAAATTTGATACCGTCGTCAAATACCATTCCATCAGAGCGACCGTCATTGTAGAAAGTCAGATTGATATTGGCTTTTGCCAGTGCGCCGAGGTAGCGCATATGATCGTCTTTCCAAACGCCTATATGAGCACCGCCATATAGATATGTGCCATTATCGGTTTTTGCGCCAAATCCCACACTGATACTCGGGGGGCCCCGGTGCGTGTGTACTTCAGGGTCAAGTTCTTTCTCAGGATGAAAATAGGCAACCGCCAGGCCCAGACCAAAGCCCACTGCGGGCTCGGTAATTACAATTGGAACGGGTAAGAATCCGGAGGCGCTGGCCAGAAAGTCGCTCACGTCCACCTTGCCATCCTCGGAGTCGATTAAATTCTTGTTGAACCAGTCCGAGATCCCTGTGTCAGGATCGGACCATCCTACGGACGGCCAAAAGCATGGCAATAGCAAGGCGACATACACGCCCAGACGTACTAACTTCATTGTTTTTCCTTGATGACAAATAGTTGCATTGCTACGTGACTTGTTCTCGATGACACAGTCGACTTCGAGAGACGGTCATATTTGCTGCTCGCGCCCGATCTTCAAAAGCCAGGCGTTAGCGAATTAGGGGGACAGTGACCTTAACTCACGGCAGTACTTCCGAGTAATTAGCGTCACTGACCCCCTAATTCCTGTTCTCTTTTTTCACTCCATTAGCATTAAGGTCACTGTCCCTCTATTTCCATTAGCATTAAGGTCACTGTCCCTCAATTTAAATTCATGTTTGACGGCTTATCGGGCGTCGCCGCAACAACACACTCAGTATCAAGTCGGGATCTGGCCCAAATAAGACGCCGCCTTACTGGTTCGCGCTGCCCCCCAGTATTGGAAAATTAATCATGACCGCCGCGACTGCTTCATCGACGGTTTTCTCCATATTGCGAACATCTTTTTCGGTCAATCGCCCAACGATAGAGCCTTCCCATACGAGTTTTTTCGTCTTGCTGTCGACGACGTCTATATTCAGCGTGCCCTCTGTGTATTGATCCACCCGTGTTTCGTAACCACCACCCATGCCTCCATATCCGCCCCAGGGATCATAAAACGGATCACGATAGTCATAGTAGCTGCCGGCGGTCGGAACAGACCTGGTTTTGATTTTGTCTTGCGTATTAATGTAGAAATTCACTCGCAAGTCGGGGTTTGCCTCATCATGATCGAGACCACGCACAACGAGTTCCTGAGCAACGGCAACTTTCAAAAAATTGCTGACTAACGATTGATATTGCTCTTTGTCGGTCGACAACGTTGGAAAGTAGCCGAAGGTTTTGTATTGGTTAAAATCAACGCCGGGATCAACGTTGGAGAATGTATTCGGTGACGAGGCGCAACCGCCAACCAGCAATGCAAGAATCGCCAGCAACGACGATTTTGTCCATATTTTCATTTCCCATTCTCCAGACTGAATTGATGTTTACTGCCCTCACTTGGGTACATTGTGCCCAATCGGACGGCTCCTGATAATGATATTTCTGACCTTTCCCACTACATTTTGATGCCCCGACACCTGGAGTGAAATGTGCGGCTTTTTTCCGGATAATTGACCGAGTGTTCAAAAAATTTGGCAGCTTCCGACACCTCGAACTTCGGCATTAAATGTAGTGTAAAAGGTCAGAACTGTATTGATAATTTCGGCATATACGCATAGCATCGCTGCCCAAGCAATACGACAGTCGCACAGATGAATAATTGTGGCGCAATCCACAATCTCACGTAAACGATCAGGAATAATAAAGAATATGCAATCTTCAGGGATCCGAAAAATTTTCAGCCGACTTGTATCGTTTGTCGCTGTGGTCACCATCGCCGGGCCTTTATCGGTGTTGCCGACATACGCACAGGAAAGTGATGCAGAAACGAAGGCCCTCGATTCCACGGCGACCCAATGGTCGTTCCAGCTTGCTTATCAAACGATGCCGGATTATCACAATGATATTCTGGACACTGGCCAACAGAGGCCGGCCGGCGCAACCGACTACCTCCAGTTACGCATTGTTGCGCCGCTTCCGTTCGATAGCTTCACAATTCTTCCGCGGGTCACGCTGCGTCATTACGAGAACGCACAAGGTGAGTCGGGTATTGGCAATACAGAGATATTCGGCCTGATCATCCCCAAAAAGTGGGACTGGGGCACCGGCCGCATGGGTATCGGCCCGTTGGTGACCTTACCCGGTGACGAAAAAGTGGCAAAAGATGAGTGGGGCTACGGATTGGCGGCTGCCTATGTGAACAGCAGTGGCAAATGGTTTTATGGTGTGTTGATGACGCAATCGTGGCAATCGATTGATCCGGCAGCGCTACCGGCTGGTACCAGCGACACTAACCCTCTGGGTATTGCACCAATAATCAACTATCGCCTCGGTGGTGGTTGGTATATAAGCAATGGCGATCAGATAATCCAGTACGACTGGGATTCAAAGAAATTCAAGATTCCGCTCGGCTTCCGTTTTGGCAAAGTACTGGTCAAGGAGAAGGGCAGCTGGAACTACTACTTTGAGTATCAGACCAGTGCCGTATACGACGATTGGCCGGGATCTGCCGTCAAGAATTCATATCGATTTAATGTGACCTACACAATTCCACCGTTTTAGAAGGTCACCGCACTACATTGTTAATTATTAGGAGCAAGTAAATGATCCATCGAACAATCAGAACATTTCTGATTTTATGTGCGGGACTCACGTTCATTTCAATAGCGAACGCGCAGGACAAGCCTAACATTCTGATCATCTGGGGTGATGACATTGGCTGGTTCAATGTCAGTGCGTACAACCACGGCATGATGAGCTACAAAACGCCCAACATCGACAGGATCGCCAAAGATGGAATATTGTTTACCGATTCATACGGCGAAAACAGCTGTACTGCCGGCAGAGCCGCCTTCATCACGGGCCAAAGTCCTTATCGCACCGGTTTGCTGAAAGTAGGACTCCCGGGTGCCAAAGAGGGAATGTCAGAAAAAGACCCGACGATGGCAGGCTTGCTCAAAGACGAGGGCTACATGACGGGCCAGTTCGGCAAGAATCACTTGGGCGATGGCGATGAGCATCTGCCGACAAATCATGGTTTCGATGAGTTTTTCGGCAATCTCTACCATCTGAACGCAGAGGAAGAGCCGGAGCACCCGGACTATCCGAAAGACCCGGAATTCAAAAAGAAATTTGGTCCACGCGGTGTTATTCATTCGTTTGCGGACGGTGAGATTGAAGATACCGGCCCGTTGACCAAGAAGAGAATGGAAACGATCGACATGGAAGTCATGGCCCTCACGCAGGACTTCATGGATCGTGCTCAGGCTGCGGACAAACCGTTCTTTGTCTGGTTTAACACGACCCGTATGCACGTTTGGACGCATTTGAAAGAAGAGTCACAAGGTGTGACGGGCCAGGGAATATATGCGGACGGCATGGTCGAACACGATGGGATGGTCGGTCAATTGCTCGACAAACTTGACGAGCTTGGCATCGCTGATAATACGATCGTGATGTATTCGACCGATAATGGCGCGGAATCATTGAGTTGGCCGGATGGCGGCACAACCCCGTTCAAGGGCGAAAAGAACACAACCTGGGAAGGCGGATTTCGCGTCCCTACAGCGGTTCGCTGGCCTGGCAAAATCGAATCCGGGCAGGTTTCCAACGAGATCATCTCGCATCAGGATTGGATTCCGACCCTTCTGGCTGCCGCAGGAAATGACAGCGTCAAGGAAGATCTGTTGAAAGGCCGACGAGTGAACGGTAGAAATGTCAATGTCCATCTCGATGGCTATAACTTCCTCCCCTACTTTACGGGCGAAGAAGAAAAGGGACCGCGCCAGGAGATGTTCTACTTCACTGACGACGGCTCGGTATCTGCGCTACGGTATAACGACTGGAAAATCAATTTCACGGTCCAGGATGCGCACGGTATAGAAGTCTGGTCAAATCCCTACCGGTCGCTTCGCCTGCCATTGATGCAACAACTGCGCATGGACCCGTTTGAGAAAGCGCAAGAAGAATCTATGTCCTACGACAAGTGGGGTTTTGAGCATCTGTTTGTTCTCGTACCTGCGCAAGCAATCGTAGGTACGTTTTTGCAGACGTTCATCGACTACCCGCCACGTCAGAAGCCAGGCAGTTTCTCGCTTGACCGGGTCATGGAAGAACTGGCAGAAGGTCAACCCAAATAGGTACGTAGCGAACGGCGGGTTTCTGTCCCGCCTGTTCGATTATCAAGATGATCCCGGGAATACAGTGTGTTCCCGGGATTTTGAGCATTTGCTGATAGAGGAGGCAGGCTGTTATGAACAGAGCGAGTCTATTTGTGCCAGGCGTTTTGACGGTCCTCCTTAGTTTGGTTTGCTGCGGAGCTTTTGCAAGCGAGGAATCCGGGCATCACCAGTTCCCACATCACCATGTAGCTATTTTTGCCGGTGCCGGTCTTGAGCGGGACGGCGATCACGAAGAGAATGGCTCGGCTCTGGGCCTCGAGTACGAAGTTCAATGGAATGAGCATTGGGGTATTGGTGTGGACGCTGAACGATTATTCGGCGACGGCCAGAAGCGATCGTGGGTAGCAGTGATTCCCGTAAGTTTTCATGTGTCAGAGAGCTGGCGTTTTTTTTCCGGGCCCGGTTTTGAGTCACATTCAGAAAAAGATAAATTCCTGATGCGCTTCGGCGTTGCGTATGAAATTTCATTGAATGAGCGCTGGTCCGTATCCCCGGAAGTTCTGGTTGATTTCATTGAGGGCGGCGCAAAAACGTATGTGCTGGGAATGGCTGTAGGTTACGGCTTCTAATGAAGAGAGAAGTTATGTTTTGTGTGCAACAGAGATTTGGTCGCGTAAGGGAATCAGCAGAACTGTCACGACGATGTTTACGACCGTTGCTGATGGCAGTCCTTATGATGACAATAATGTCAAACCCAGGCGTCGCGGCGGACGGTGACACTCCGCTGATCGTAAGTCCCATTTCGTCGGCGCCCAGTGGTGAGGTTCATAACGGAAAATTGGTCTGGGTTGATCTCATTACAATGGAGCCGAAGAAAGCCGCAAATTTCTATGCAACTGTCTTTGGCTGGCACCCGGTATATTTTGCCGATGAAAATTACATCGAATTGAGTCATGACGGCCGCGTAATGAGTTCAATCGTTTTCTACGACGATGAGCAGGCAGTAGCGGGTGATGCGCGTTGGCTGGTATCTATTTCTGTGCAGGACGTTGACGCAGCGACCAGGATCGCGGCGGAGAATGGTGGCGAGATCTTTGAGTCTGCGATTGACTTGCCTGATAGAGGTCGCTACTCCGTAATTGGGGATGCGCAGGGAGCCGTATTGATGTTATTGCGTGCAACCGGCGGCGACCCGGCCGATAGCACCCCAATACTGAATGAATGGGGTTGGGCAGAATTGTGGACTGATAACGCGGAAGAGGCAGTGAGCTTTTACCAGGCGATTGCCGGATACGAGGCTTTGCGCTTTCCCGATTCGAAAGGTGGCGAGCGCATCGTGCTGGGTACAGATGGCAAAGCGCGCGCTACGATCGTTTCGCTACCTTGGGATGATGTAGATCCGAATTGGGTTCCCTACATCCCGGTGGTCAATGTTTCTGCCTCGTTGCAACGTATTGTCGATGCAGGAGGTGGCGTGCTGATGCAGTCCGGTGGTTCCGGTAGTGCAGCCGCAGTAGCGATAGTCATGGATCCGACCGGCGGTGTTTTCGCGATTCAGCAGACGGAGTACGATCAATGAAAAGCACTAAATTCGGAGTAGCGATATTCGTGGCTGCGACATTGATCATAGCCGGCTGTTCGGGCGGTGGCGGTACTCGGGTCAGCTATGGTGTAGGTGTGGGATACGGTGGATATTACGGTGGCGGACCATGGCGCGGCTATGGCGGATACCCGGTTTACGGCGGCGGTGGCGGCGGATATCCGGATATACCCGATATTCCTGACGGGCCCGGCGCCTCGCAGATGCCGAGCATGGGTATGCCTGATGCCGGTATGATGGACATGGGCGGTTTTGATTTTTGAGCAGAGGTAATTAGCAGTGAAGAATATTTTTTTGGCAATCTCGGTTTTAATAATGACTGGCTGCAGCAGTGCCCCGCCAACAATACAGGAGGGCCCGAATGCAGAAGTGTCTTATGACGGTTTACATACTGTCGAAAATTCGATATTCAAGCTGGCATGGGCTGACCCGGAAGTCGACTTTTCAAAGTATGACAAGATTATGGCAGGTGGTGCATTTCTTGAGTTCCGCGCGGTAAAGGAGAAATCCAGATCAAGGGCCACCTCTTCAGATTCAGAGTTCTATATTGATGACGCCAAGAGAGAGCGGCTGAAGGAAGAACTTACGACCATCTTCAGGGAAGAGTTAGCCAAGAGCACTCGTTTCACTATGGTAGAGACACCTGGAGAGGACGTCCTGATCATTCGGGGCGGCCTGCACGACATCGTTTCTTTCGTACCACCGGAATCCATCGGTCGCAGCGATATTTATCTCTCTGCGGTAGGGCAAATAACACTGATTCTTGAGGCCGTCGACTCCAGGAGTAACGAAGTCATTTTTCGAGCTGTCGAGCGCCGCGCTGCGGAACGAGCGGGGCAGGGCTTTCGATCCAATTCTGTGACGAATTGGGCCGAAGTTCGACGCCTGATTCAGCGCTGGGCGACAACCCTGCGCGAGGGACTGGACGCGATCCCCGCGGGGTAGCAAGGCATCGGCGCTGTCCGGGTATACGGGTTTTCCTCACCAAAGTGACTTGCCGGTAATCAGAAAGGCAAGCGCATCAGCAATTAGCGCCGCGCCAATGAGAAACAACATGATGGGCATTAATTTGTCCACCAGGCTGATTAAGGCGTTGTTAATTCGCTCGAGGATTGGCTTGCTGCGCTCACCCAATATTGCAACAGCTAGCGGCACCAGCAAGAACGGTAGTGCATAGGTGACGTTGTAAATTGCCACTACAAGCACCGAAATCTCGACCGACAAGTTGGCTTTGAGAATCTGATCGATAGCTGCAAAGTAGGGTATCGCAAACGGTACGCCGAGAAAGTTGACTACGGCTCCGTAACCGAAGCAGAACGCGGGTGTCAGTTCACGCTCCGGAGACCTCTCTTCGCTGGCTTTTCCATCACGCGACGCTAGTGCTGCCCAAACGCATAGCAAGCCGATCAATAGTCCGATGACAAAGTCGACGGGTAGCGGATTGTTAAGGCGATCGGTTATCTGATCGAGGCCAAGCGCGATAACAATACCTGAAAAAAGATAGGAAAAAGTATGACCCGCAAGCAATGACATGCTATTTGCATACGGCTTTTGCGTACCGACTGCCAATACGAGTAACGCAAAGAGCACGGGGTTAAGAACATCAACGACGAGCAGCGGGATCAGGTTTGGCAGTAACTCGATCATTGTTTGATACTCATGAATCCGGAATTAGAAAATAGATTTTTTGTTTAACGATCAAAAACCGAGTGAAAGACAAAACTAATGCCCTTCAGGTCACCGGATGAAGAAAATCGGTAGGCCAGGCCCAATCGATCAAATTTAAACCACCAAATCTTGATCGGCTTTTGTTCTTTACGCAATGACAGCCCAAATTCCCATTGATCAGTAATCGGCTCGATCGAGCCGTCCTCGATGATCTGGTCCAGATCATCCTCAAAACTCGTATACATTCCGTGCCAGGACAAAAACAATTGTTCGTTGTTCAGCCGGTAGTTGCCCAGCGGATAGTCAAATTCCAGCCCAGCCATGAGTGGCCAAAAATCATCGGAAGGCCCGGTGCTGGGCGTGTTGCCCACATAGGTGACGGAATTGATAAGAGCCCAGTCCAATTTTCCGTGCTGAAACGTATAGCGGCTTTTGACCCCTGCCCAGTATGTCCAGGCCGACTCGCTATAATTGAGTGCGCTACCCCAGCCAACTGCTGCAAAGGGTCGCAGCCACCAGCGTTCGGTCACCGGGATGGTGATATCAATTCCGGGCGTTACACTCAGGCTGGATACGTTGTCGAGATCCACGGCGCCTGCAATATCATCCACGGAAAATTTGTCGAGGCCAGCCGTGACAGGAAAGCGCAGCTCGATACCGATCGTTCGCGTGCCGTCCGAGGAAATTTCCGGCTTACGCAATTCCCAACGCGGCGCCATGCGAATTACAAAAACCTCGCGGTCCCCACTTACCTGGTACCAGCCGCTGCCGAAATATGAACTGTAAGCCCAGTGGAGCGAGTTGCCTGTAGCTTCCTGGGCCCCGAGCTCTGCAGTATGGAGCGACAGGCAGGCCAGGCAAATGAAGAGTTCAGACGAGTACCCGCGTTCTCTATTCATCAGTTTCCGAACGGTATGGGTGCAATCAAAGAGAGTCTTACAGACCAGTTTGGCGCACCAACGGGCTTAATAACGTTGTAGTAGCCTTGTAGCGACAATGCCCAGGGGTCACCCTTAACATCGAACACTTTGCCAAATCCACCGCCCATCGGCACGAACCATTTTTCTCCGGATGCCTTCCAGTTAGCAGTGATAATGGGTGCCGAAACAAAATACCAGTTATTGGATAATTGCCGGCGAACTGCACCACGCATGATAAATTGACTCACGTCCTTTCGATCGCTATCGCCGGCGTATGACCAGTGTTGCCCACCGAAGGCACCGAAATTCCAATTTTCGGTCCGGTAGACGATACGAAAAGCGGGTCCTGCCGACCACTTGCCGCTGCCCAGTTTACTGTCTGATGCGATCGGGACCGTAAACATTCCGCCGAGTCCCCAGATCAGATTGCCCTTGGAAATCGGGGTGTAAAAACTGGCGTGTAGCAAGTCGCTAATGCCAAAAACACGGTCACCCGGAATCGGATTTGGATTACCCGGTAGACCTGGAACGCCACCAGGGGCATCGGCAATGGTCACCAGGTCAACATTAATTAATTTCCACGTTTTGAACGCTGGGAAACCGTACAGAGGCATTATTCGCAGGATAGATGCGTCGCCATTGGCCGCGCCTGAGTCGACGTCAAGCTCAATCGGTAGCGCAAAAAAACTGCCTGTACCCTCGAGTGAATCATCCGCGGTTTCCTGCGCCATAATTGCAGTTGAATGTGGCAAAAGACTCATGGCACATATGAACCAGAAGCGATTGATATGAATTTGAAAATACATCGGCAGGGAGTCAGTAATAATATTGCGCCTAAAAACTTGCGCCTAATGAAGTGACAACACCGTAGTCCGTGCTAACTGCACCATCGACCGGCTGATTGTCGTAATTGCTGTAGAACGACAGGTTCCAGAAGAAGTCACGAAAAATCTCATTGCGCAACGTTATGTCGGAATTAATTCGTATTCGGCTTGACTCTGTGATGCCTGGATAAATACTAACGTTGGCCGACAGCCGCGTCATGGGAATGCTCAGTTTGAACAGATCGAACGACGATTGAATCACGCCTTCCAGGCTTTCCTGCTGCGTATCATCAGTACGTCGTTCCGTGCTTGCAGCGAGACCGGCATTGACTTCAAATCTCATTGTTCCGGTTTGAATAAAGTACTTGCCTCCCGTACCACTCACGATGGAGCGCAGGTCCAAACCCAGTTCCTGGTTGCGTTCAAGACCCAAGGCTGCTTTCCAGAACCATCGATTGTCCAGAAGGCGTGTAAAGTTGCCGCCTAAATCGGCTCGAGAGGAGTTGTTATTTTCAGTGCGTTGCGTTTCGTTCCAGTTAAAATTGAAGCCTATTTCGTAGGTTTCCTCCGACACGCGCAGGTTTGACGCTACATTTACCAGCAAAATATCACTGGCTTTCTTGTAGTCGATACCGGCGCTGACGTCGCCCTCAATTCGGTTCCAGAACGATTCATCAACCCGAATCGGTTTCATGGATGCTATTTCGAAAGCGGGTATGTCAACGGATCTGTCGTTGTCGAGAACCGTTATGTTTTCTGTCTGTTCCGATTTCCGTATTCGGCCATATATGAACGTGCCATCCGTTCCGGAAATACGCAGGTAGGAACTACTCTCTATGGACTCAACATCAACCCAGTTGAGATAAACCGTGTCCATCGTAATGGTCTTGATACGAAGTTTTCCCCGATCAAGCTCCTTAATGCTTCCCGTAACGCGGTCGCCATTTTTCAGGTAAATTCTGTCCGTAAACGTCTCATCGGATTGTGCATGGGCCTGAAATGAGCCGGTTAAAAGTACTGCCGATAAAAACAGGATGGTGGCCTTGGCTATTGGTGCTCGCCACGGATTTGATCGCTTCATCGAAATCGTCCTAATTTTATTGTTCTTTTGGTTTATTGTTCATGCACTCTTCGACACCGACACCAACGTGACTCAGTGACCGTGCAAAGTCATCCAGAGAACAGGAGAGGTAATCCAGATCGCTTTGTTGTACGACTCGAATACTTCCTGCGAATGATGCAGGCGACCAGGGCAGCAACACTGTCGCAAGTCCATTTTCATGTTTTTCAACCACGTAGCACGGATCGCCGCCGCCATTGCCATCTTTTATCAATGCGGGGCAAATGCCATCGGAGTCGGACTCGACCAGGGCACTGGATATGATCTTCAGCATTTTATACATCGGTACTTTGTAAAGTACTGACTTCTCTATGCCACGGCCGACGCTGCGGAGCCATGCCGATTTTGCGGCCAACCCCAGGATGAATGAGGCGCCAACGATCAGGAAAAATGCGACGACGCCCGGTGCTGTCAGGTTCTCAAAAAAATCGGCCGGAAAAAGATCGGCAAGAATGTCCGCGATCGGTGTCGCCATGAGTGCGAGCAAACCACCAATCTCCTTCAATCCAATCCACAGCAGCATCAGTGGCAGGAGGATGAACAGCCCACCTAATACCGAGTTCTTCAAAAAGTTCATTGGTACACTCCAATTGAGCGCCGTTTAAGGAAAGTCCTTAACCAATACGCTCTTATTGTTGATGCGCTTTTGGGTTCCCGGCGCTTGTGCTGATAGTACGATTTGCCGAGTGAATACTCCATGCTATTGCGTCGACAGGTTTTTGTACGAATCGAATACTTCACACAGCGCATTGCAGAGAAAAGTTATTTCTCTACCTGATTGACATCAGTTTATCCTGATCGAATTCCAAAACCTTTGGTTTGCCAACCGAACCACGGTCGTATGTCCAGCGATTAAGTTGCGTTTTTCCAATCACCCGGCCACCACTTCGGATGTCATGCTCTTCTACTTCTGTTGACGTGGGTTTGCCGCAGTACTTCAGGACTTCGGCAGATGTCATACCAACCGTGACGATTTTGCTGCCGCACCTTAAAGTGTCTTCTGCAGATGCGTTATTCGAAGCAAGACATAATAATGAAATTAAAATCCAGACTCGATTCATCGTGGCTCCTGATAGCGATATTTAGGGAATTCAAAAAAATCACTCCGTATATTTAGTGTTGTGTATGCAAATAGACTTTACCACTTTGTTTGCTTGCCTGAGCGTCAAACGCGTCGCCCGCACTTGACATCGGAAACTCGTGCGTCACCATTACATCTATCATTCGTTGTACTTCTTTATTAAGAAGTGCACGTACCAGCCCTTCGCGATCTTTGGCCCGAACATCGTGCTGGCCCTGTAGTCGATGAGCCGGATCTATGATGTGATGCAGGGGGCTAAGCTCCATTTTCGCACCGGGTGTATGGCCGCTAAAATTTACGTTTCCATTAAGTCGGGTCGCCGCCATCAGTTTTTGCTGGTAATAGGTGACGCCGGATCCATCGACACAGTGATCTACTCCCTGGCTTTCGTACGTTAGTGCCCGGACCTGATCGAGCCAGTCATCATCATCAGGGTTGATGAAATGTTGCACGCCCATCTTTTCGAGTAGTCCCTGGCGGAAATTATTCCGTATGAGTGCGATGACAGTCGCATTGCGGTACAGCGCGCTGATTATATGGCCCATGCCAACAAAACCAACTCCGCCGACGAGTACCGTGTCACCAGCCTTGACGCCCATGATTTCCTGATTTGAAAACCCGACGCCGAACGAGCAGTTCGAGGCTGCCGCATAACGAAAGTCGACCGCATCCGGAACCCGGTAAATATTTGCCAACGGCGCAAGCCGATAGGTCGCCATTGCAAAGCCACCAGACTCACTTTCATTTTTTTCTTCGATGCCGCGCATTGCATGGCCACCGCGATCTGGCATATTCGACACGCAATAGGTCGGCGAATAGCCATTTCGGCAACTGTGGCACTGACCACAATGATCGCCCTGGAAAACGATGACGCGTTCACCTTTTTTGAACGTCGCGCCGACCTGAATATCGTCGATGACACCGACACCTTCGTGGCCCAGGTGCTGTGGATCATCATGAAATTCAAAATCATGCGAATTCCAGATTCGTGACCCCTCCAGACAAACGGGGGCAATTTCGGTCTTGATGACCGCATATCCAGCTTTAAATTTTGGGTAGGGTCGATCGATGAGTTCGAATTTCCGCGGCTCCGGAATAGTAAGCACTACATTGCTCTTGGGCACAGGACTTCTCTTGGCGACTGGCTGTTTTTCAGGCAAAAGCCCGAGTTGTTCGGTCCATTGTAGGGAGGGCGGTGGATTCGGTTAATAACATTTCTGACCCTTATGGGTACAGTTTTGACCGATGGTTCTTTGTTGAGCCCGGGAGGGCACGTAATTCATTTTAATAACAACAGGTTACGCTCTTTGCGGCGGATTGGCCGGATTAGCGACAGAACAAGCCCGGGTCCCGGCGATCCGGACCATGGGCTCACCCGTTCAGCGTCGATTTTGTCCCGAAGGGCTTTTAAAAATGCCAAAAAATGATTTTCGCTTGTTGTTACTATACAGTTCTGACCGCAGTATTCGTAAGATGAGGCCCGAAATTCCGCATGATCAAAC
>RCNF010000884.1_pt1 | contig 15619 bp, 15 predicted proteins | sample 2041311 | NCBI WGS metagenome assembly RCNF01 (sample SAMN09708228, study PRJNA481090) | Marine sediment metagenome, whole genome shotgun sequencing project. | biome: marine sediment; feature: ocean; material: sediment; isolation source: Sewage treatment plant 2 marine sediment (STP2) ... | reverse complement strand
GACGGATTGGGTGGTTTTCGATTCTTTCACGATCATGATGCCCGGGTTCTTGATATCTGCCTGCCCGATCCACGGTGCGCGAAGATTATCTTGACCCGGAATCCGGTCGAAAGCTACGTGTCTTGGAAGATTGCCAGAGAAACAGGTCAGTGGAAGTTGACTGATGTAAGGCGCCGAAAAGACGCAAAGGCGGTTTTTGACGCGGATGAATTCGCGGCCCATCTCGGCAAGATTCAGAGTTTTCAGATGGAGCTGATCAACACCCTGCAAACTTGCGGCCAAACTGCCTTCCACGTGACGTATGAAGACATTCAGGATGTGGAAGTGATGAATGGGCTGGCCCAGTTCTTGGGGCAGCACGGAAAATTGAGGAGTTTGGACAAGAATCTCAAGATACAAAACCCGAGTCCGCTTTCGTCAAAGGTCTCCAACTTTGCCGAAATGGAAGAGGCGCTGTCTCGTCTGGACCCGTTTAACCTCAGGCGTGTTCCGAGTTTTGAACCGCGACGAGGCGCAGTGGTTCCCAGCTATGTTGCAGCTGCAGCAGCCCCGCTGATTTATCTACCGATCCGTGGTGGGCCTGAGGACGTGGTGCACCAATGGCTTGGGGATCTTGACGGTGTTGGATCGGATGGTTTGCGCACAAAGATGAACCAGAAAGAACTGCGGCAATGGAAACGCAAACGGTTGGGGCACCGGAGTTTCACGGTGCTGCGGCATCCTGTCGCGCGCCTCCATGCAGTGTTTTGCGAGCGGATTCTGAGTACCGGCGAAGGGACCTATCCCCAAATTCGCCAAGCTCTAAAAAAGCGTTTCAAGGTCCCGCTTCCGCAAAGCGCTACGAATCCCGGATATGACAGGGCAGCGCATCGTGATGCCTTTCATGGGTTTGTGGAATTTGTGCGCGACAACCTTGTTGGGCAGACAGCGATTCGGGTTGATGCGGCATGGTGTACGCAGACCCAGGCTCTGCAGGGTTTTGGCGAGTTTGTACTGCCCGATTTTGTCTTCAGAGAGGACGAGCTAGCCGTACAATTGCCGGCACTTGCCACGCAGATCGGGTATGCTCAGGCCCCGGTGCCGATGAGCGCTGCGCCGGATGAGCCTTTTGCCCTTTCGGACATCTATGACGACGCACTGGAGGCGCAGATCGCCGCAATCTATCAGCGCGATTACATGATGTTCGGTTTTGGCCATTGGTCCGGAGGTCAGGCGGCCTGAACTGACTGCGCTTCGGTTAAAATCGTGTGCAGCGTTGCGGAATCCGGATTGGAACGTAATTTAGTGCAGACTGCCGGGTCGCGCAGCGTGCGCGAGACCAAGGCCAGGGCTTTGAGGTGTTCAACGCCTGCATCTTCTGGTGCAAAGAGGGCAAAGGCGAGATCTACAGGCTGACGGTCTATTGAATTGAAATCAATAGGTTTTTCCAAGAGAATAAAGGCGCCCAAAACTCGGTCGACGCCGGACAAACGCGCGTGCGGCAGTGCTACGCCATGCCCAACCCCGGTCGGTCCTAGCGTTTCCCGCTCCATCAGCGCCTCAACCGTTGCACCTTGAGGCAGTTCGTATGCAGAAAATGCCAAATCGGCCAGATCATGTAAAAGCCGCTTTTTACTCGACGTCGATGCCACGACTTTGACCGCCGAAGGGGCCAGTATATTCGACAATTCCATTCAGGTGCTCCAATAGCGTGCAGGTAGCGCTGCCGTTGTTATTAGGGGTCGATCCAACCGATATTGCCGTCGTCGCGGCGGTAGACCACGTTCACCCCGTTTTTGCCTTCTTTTCGGAACACCAACACGGGTGCACCGGCCAACTCCATTTGCATCACAGCCTCGCCTACCGAGAGGGAAGGGATCTGCATTTGCATTTCTGCAATAATCATAGGTTGAAGCGTTTCAGGCTCAACCTGGTCCGTCTCTGTTTCAGATGCGAGGATATAAGACGACGCGCCAGACAATTCAACCGGTTCCGCACGGTCACGATGGTGATCTTTCAGTCTCCGTTTGTAACGACGTAACTGTTTTTCCATTTTTTCACGGCAGGCATCAAAAGCGGCGTAAATCTCGTGTGAGTGCCCCTTGGCCTGAGCGGTCAGACCGGTGGATAGATGAACTGTGGCTTCACACACAAATTCGCTGGCTGACCGGGAAAATACCACATTCGCGTCCGTCGGTCGTTCGGCGTATTTTTTGACGGCATCGTTCAGTTCGCTTTTCACGTGGGTTTGCAGGGCATCCCCAATATCGATCTGTTTTCCAGTGATTTGATAGCGCATGCAGTCTCCTTTTGTATTTGACACGCGGACGCACCTTGCTTGTGTCAGGCAAGATGAAAGTCAGGTCCGAATGCTGGATTGAGCCATAGAATCTGACGTTGGGGTGTCGGTCCCCGACAAATGGGTCGGACGATTCCGCGAGTCAAAAAGCACAAGCTCCATACCGCCATTTGAGGCGACGATTGGGGGGAGTGTCAACCAAAACTGCGTCAATTGATGTCGGAAAATGGTTAACGTCTTTGGCAACGCCTTAGGAAATCTTGAAATTGTCCCCCAAATAGACCCGGCGCACGTTTTCGTTCTGCACAACTTCGTCTGGGGTGCCGGACATCAGCACCTGCCCGTCGTGTAGGATATAGGCGCGATCCACAATCTCTAGTGTTTCGCGCACATTGTGGTCGGTTATGAGGACACCGATTCCGCGCATTTTGAGATCAGCGACAAGATGCCGGATGTCGCCGACTGAAATTGGATCAACGCCGGCGAAAGGTTCATCAAGCAAGAGGTATTTTGGTTTTGCCGCCAAACAACGGGCAATTTCAACCCGTCTGCGTTCCCCACCGGAGAGCGCCAAGGCGGGCGCGCGCCTCAGATGTTCAATGGAAAACTCGGACAATAACTCTTCTAGCCGTTCGCGTCTTTTGTGCCGGTCATCTTCAGTGATATCGAGGATTGCGGAAATATTGTCTTCTACGTTCAGGCCGCGAAAAATGCTCATTTCTTGCGGAAGGTAGCCGATCCCAAGTTGCGCCCGCCGGTACATCGGAAGGTTAGTTACATCCTGCCCATCAATGGTCACACTGCCGCCCTCAGGCATGACAAGACCGGCGACAGCATAAAACGTTGTGGTCTTGCCAGAGCCGTTCGGGCCAAGCAGCGCGACAACCTCGCCCCGGTCAAGATGCATGCTGAAATTCCGAATCACGACTTTTTTGCGATAACTCTTTCGCAATTGCTCGATGTGCAGCCCGGAATGGCCTTCGGTAAGGGTGAGGTTAGGTGCGGCCATTATTTCTTTTCGCTTTGAAATATTGTTTTGACCCGACCGTCCATCTCTGCGGTGCCTGTGAGCAAGTTTACCGTCATCTTGTCGCCGCTTACAGCGGCAGAGCCCTGCGTTAACAAGACGTTGGTTGTCATGACGACGGTGCCCGAATCAATTTCATAGTCGGCGCGCTCGGCTTCGGCCTCGTCAGGACCGCTCACCAGCACCACGTCGCCCGTTGCAATAAGTCTTTTGATCGCAGATTCTTCTTCGCTGTAAATGACCAGAACCCGCGCCGCTGCCAACCGCATCTCACCCTGGATGACAACCACATTGCCGTTAAAGACTGCAGTCCCGTCCTGCTGGTTAACGTCCAGCGTCTCAGCAGTTACCTCAACAGGAAGATCGGGATCCTGTTTCAGGCTCCCAAAAGCAACTTGCGAAGATTGAGCGTGAGCCAATGTATGCCCAAAGCCAAGAAAAGCCATACATAGGCTCAATGCAGTAAAACGCAGGTACGTCACGGAATAACTTTCGTTCGTTTGGGGTCATATATCAGCTTTACCCCATTTGTGAAAACCATTTGGATATTGTCTCCGGCCTCATCAGATTGCAGCCGCATTTTTCCCGCGTCGATCAGGCCCAGCGGCCCATCGGCATTCACCAATCCTTCGGTTTCGGCCTCGATCCGGGATATAACAGACCGCAAATGCTCGGTTTTCACCACATAACCCTCGCTGTTCGTAATCACCACCGAGCCGCGAAAGACCACTGCGTCCTGATCTGACTCCACCACAGCGGTATTTGCCGTAAGATTGATGCGGCCACCTCGCACGAGATCGATCTGTGCATCGATATCCTCGGCTTCAGATTGTCCCTGGCTGTCCATCGACGGGCGCAAAACACTTGCAGATATGCGGATCTGGTCACCCGCATCCGTAATTCCTGCATAAACTGGTGCGGAAACCCGCTGGGTGCGCAACCGCTCTTGAATTTCGGTTTCTGCAAAGGGAATTGTGGTGGTCGGGTCAATACTGCGTGACAACATAAACATGGTAGACAAAAGGCCAAGCGCAGTCAGTGGCAGGATCACTTTTAGCCAGGCAACCATGCGTGAGTACCTGTCGATCCGCGTCGCCATATCATCCAAGCCCAACGCGCAAACAGTCGTGAATATGCAATAAGCCCTGTGCGTCGGGATTCCCATTTGGATCGACGACAAAAAGGCAGGTGATCTTGCGTTCATTCATGATGGCCACCGCGGTTTCAGCGAGCGCCTCAGGAGAAACTGTCGTTGGTTCTTTGGTCATCACATCCGCCGCAGTAAGTGACAAAAGCCCCTCCATATGCCGCCGCAAGTCTCCGTCTGTGATAATCCCGATCAGCGCGTGATTGGCATTACACACGCCTACGACACCAAAACCCTTCTGGCTGATCTCGATCAGAGCATCACCCATTTTGGTGTCTCCCGTCACCATCGGTATCGCTTCACCACCGTGCATCAGATCACGTACGCGGCTCAATTGCGCTCCGAGTTTTCCGCCGGGGTGAAACTCGCGGAAGTGTTCCGGTGTAAATTTGCGGTGCTCCATTAGCGCAACAGCCAGCGCGTCACCCAGCGCCAAAGTCATGGTGGTCGACGATGTTGGGACGACGCCCGTACCACAGGCCTCTGCCGCCCGAGGCAGAATCAATCCGACGTCAGATTGCCTGATTAGGGTCGATTCTGCACGGCTTGCGACCCCGATCATCGGAATGCCGAAACGTCTGGTGTAAGCAATAACATCGGCCAGTTCCGGAGTTTCGCCGGAATTGGACAGGACCAGCGCCACGTCACCCTGCGCCATCATGCCCAGATCGCCATGGCTCGCCTCGGCCGGGTGCACAAAGTGCGCCGGGGTTCCCGTACTGGCAAATGTTGCCGCGATCTTGCGTGCAATGTGTCCGGACTTGCCCATGCCAAGGACAATCACACGCCCGGTGGCGTCCAGCAGCAACTGGACGGCTTCCGCAAAACTGCCATCCAGTTCAGCCGAAAGCTGTTCGAGCGCTCTCGTTTCCGTGTCGATGACACGGCGGGCGGTGTTCAGAAATATCTCAGGCCCAGTCATGTGCGTTTTCCTTTAAGAATGCGCAAAGATGTCGGTTTCAGGCCAACCGGCCAAATCAAGTTGCGCGCGCGTCGGCAGAAAATCAAAACAAGCCTGTGCTACGTCCATGCGGCCCTCCCGCACCAGCATTTCGTTCAGAGTTTCGCGCAATTTGTGCAGGTACAAAACGTCTGATGCGGCATATTCTGTCTGCGCCTTGCTCAACTCTTTTGCCCCCCAGTCGCTTGATTGCTGCTGTTTGGACAGATCAACCCCAATTAGTTCCTGTGTCAGGTTTTTCAACCCGTGTCGGTCGGTGTACGTACGCACAAGACGACTGGCGATCTTGGTGCAATAAACCGGCGCGGATAGCGCACCAAATGCGTGATACATGGCGGCAATGTCAAAGCGACCGAAATGGAACAGCTTCAACACATCCGGGTCTTGCAGCAGGGCGCACAGGTTCGGCGCTTCAGTCTGGCCCAAACCAATCTGTACAATATGTGCATTTCCATCACCGCCTGACAGCTGCACAACGCACAGCCGGTCCCGGTGAGGGTTCAGCCCCATGGTTTCGCAATCGATCGCCACGATGGGCCCAAGATCAAGCCCGTCTGGCAGATCCGTTTTGTAAATGTGATTTGTCATGGTCGTCCTATATCGCGGCTTGCAAGGATGGGAAAGAGAGCGGTTGATCAACAGCCAAACCAACCTTGGTAGTTGATCTCATGCGGACCAGATTGGCTGGCAGACTCTAATGGCCTTATTTGTCGACGCATTGGAAAACGGCAGCCCGGTGATGCTAATGATAGGCATTCATTGTCAGTAGTTCATATTCGGCCACCTTGTCGCCGTCCTGATTGAACAGCGTGACTTGCCAACGCACTTCTCCATATTCGTCATTTCGGCGCATTTTGGCTTTGACTGTCAGGGTGACTTTGATGCTGTCTCCGGCCTGAACCGGCTTCAAGAAGCGCAGATTGTCGAGACCGGTGTTTGCCAGAACCGGGCCGGGGTTGGGCTCGACAAACAGTCCTGCTGCAAAAGACAGCAACAAATAACCATGTGCGACGCGACCAGGGAAAAACGGGTTTGCCTTTGCCGCGACATCATCCATGTGGGCGTAAAATGTGTCGTCGGTGAATTGGGCAAAATGGTCAATATCGTCCAGCGTGATGACGCGCTCTTTTGTCTCGATGGTCTCGCCGACGTCGAGTTGCGTAAAGCTGCGGGTGAACGGATGCGCTGGCGGTTTGGATTGCTTTGCGCCTGTGACATATCTGCTGGTGATCGCGGTCAGCATATCGGGGCTGCCCTGAATGGCGGTGCGCTGCATGTAGTGCATGACACTGCGCACGCCCCCCAGTTCCTCACCACCGCCTGCACGTCCCGGCCCGCCATGAACCAGGTGCGGGAGAGGCGAGCCGTGACCGGTGCTCTCGGACCTGCTGCTGCGGTCGTTGATATAGATGCGACCATGATATGCAGCAACACCAAGGGTGATCTGGCGCGCGACGTCCGTGTCGTGGGTGATCACAGAGACAACAAGACTGCCCAGTCCTTTGTTCGCCAGCTTTACTGCATGATCCACATCGCGATAGCCCATGATAGTTGAAACCGGGCCGAACGCCTCGGTGTCATGCACCCGCTGGGCAGAATCTGGCGCCGGTGAGTGAAAAAGCAAAGGCGACATGAAGGCCCCCTTTTCGGCGCCTTCGACACCCAATTCGGTGCCAAAGACCAGATCTGCCTCGGCCCCAAGGATCGCAACCTTGGCCAAAACGTCCTGTTTCTGCTGATTAGACACTAATGCGCCCATTGCTGTGGCTGGATCCCACGGCATGCCGACTTTGGTATTGGCCAGCCTTTTTGACAGGGCCGCGATGACGGCATCTACCTGCTTTTCGGGTGCAATTATCCGGCGAATGGCGGTGCACTTCTGCCCGGCTTTGGATGTCATCTCGTGGTGGGCTTCTTTGATGAAGATGTCAAATTCCGGGGTTCCGGGGCTGGCGTCAGGGCCAAGAATCGAGGCGTTCAGACTATCTTGTTCTGCGACAAAGCGGATTGAATTTTGCAGGATGTGAGGTGCGGATCGAAGCATCAGCGCGGTTTGGGCGGAGCCTGTGAAGCTGACCACATCCTGACAGTCCAGTTGATCCAGCATGGCCCCCAGACCGCCACTAACTAGCTGCAACACCCCGTCCGGCAGAATGCCACTGTCGATCATCAGACGGACGCAGAGTTCGGTCAGATAACACGATGCGGTGGCGGGCTTGACGATGGCGGGGACGCCCGCAAGCAAAGTTGGCGCCAGCTTTTCCAGCATGCCCCAGACCGGGAAGTTGAATGCGTTGATATGAATCGCGACGCCAAGCCGCGGCGTGCAGATATGCTGGCCAACGAACGTGCCCTTTCGCGACAGTTGTTCCACATCTCCGTCGACATAGACCTGCCCGTCGGGCAGCTCCCGACGGCCTTTGGAGGCGTAGACAAACATCGTGCCGATACCGCCGTCGATGTCGATCAGATTATCCGCTTGTGTGGCCCCTGTGTTGAAAGAAAGATCATAGAGCGCTTGTTTGTAACGGTTAAGGTGCGCCGCCAGCGCCTTGAGCATCCGGGCACGATCGTGAAATCCGAAGGCGCGCAGGGCGGGGCCGCCGACGTTTCTGGCGTATTCCAGCATCGCTTGCACATCGAGAGTGTCATTCCCGGCTGTTGCAAACGGCGCTCCGGTGACCGCGTTTGCGATATTGCGTGCACCGGGGCCGGACGGAATCCAGTGCCCTGCTGCGTAGTTGTGAATGTCCAGCATCTTAGTGACCTTCATATTCAACGGTGACGGCTTCGCTGACGGGATAGCACTGGCAGGTCAGCACATAACCTTGTGCAACCTCGTAGTCTTCCAAAGCGTGGTTGGCGATCATCTCTACCTCACCGCTTGTCACTTTGGCGCGGCAGGTTGAGCAAACCCCGGCGCGGCAGGCGAAAGGTGCATTGAGATCATGTTCGAGGGCGGCTTCAAGGATGCATTGATCTCTGCGCATTTTGAATTGACGAGCGGCACCGTCGATACTGATTGTGACCGCAACCTGATGTCGTGCTTTGTCAGTCCCGGCAACTTTGGGGCGCACCTTGGCCTGACCTTTTTGGCTGGCGTTGAACAGTTCAAATTTGATCTGCTCTTTCGTCAAACCATGGCCCTGCAAAGCGGAAGAGATCGCCAGCATCATTGGTTGCGGGCCGCAGATAAAAGCAGTGTCTACGCTGGCAATATCAATCCAATGCGCAAACAAATCGCGACATTTATCCGCGTCAATACGCCCGGTGAACAGGTCAATCTCTTGTGCGTCACTTTCCAGTACGTGGATCACTGCAAGACGACCCATGTACAGATTCTTCAGATCCTCCAGTTCTTCTCGAAACATGATCGTGTTGACGCCTCGATTGGCGTAGACAAGCGTGAATTGCGAACCGGGTTCCCGGGTCAGAACGGTTTTGAGGATCGACAAAACAGGCGTGATGCCGGAGCCGCCAGCAAACCCAAGATAGTGCTTCGCCGCACTGGTATCGAGGCAGGTGTGAAACTTGCCTGAAGGCGGCATCGCCTGCAGCGTGTCGCCCACCGCCAATTCAGTATTGGCCCAGGTCGAAAATGCACCGTCATCAACCCGTTTGATCCCTATCTGCAGGATACCATCATCTTTGCCCGCACAAATCGAATAGTTGCGCCGCAACTCCTGCCCGTCAAAATCGCGCCTGAACGTCAGGTATTGGCCGGGGATGAAGTCAAATGTCCTAGGCTCGGATGGTTTCAGGGTCACAACAACCGCGTCGCGTATGGTCTTGTGAATGTCTGTGACTGTCAGGTCGTAAAATTGTGCCATACGTATGGCCCCCTCAAATACATTTGAAATAGTCGAATGGCTCTAAACACGTCTGGCACCGCCATAGCGCCTTGCACGGGGTCGATCCAAACTGGCTGATCCGCTGCAGATCAGATCCACCGCATTGAGGACAGCGCTCTGGTTCGCCCGTGGGCTGAGGCGGTGCGATGCCATATTTTTCAAGTTTGCCGCGCGCGTCATCACTGATCCAGTCTGTAGTCCAAGGCGGCGAAATTTGTCGTTTCATCTCAATCTTCTGGAGTCCATGATTCCGCAACGCGGTCTCGATATCCAGACTGATGATCGATGTGGCCGGGCAACCGGAATAGGTCGGCGTGATACTGACGCACAGCGTGTCGCCTTGCCATTCCACACCCCTCACGATGCCAAGGTCCACGACCGAAACAACTGGGATTTCGGGATCCGGTACAAAACTCAACCATTCCCACACCTGATCAACCGAAGGTCTAGACCGGCCTACCACGTGGCACCCGGATAGGCGCGTTGCAGCCATTGCATTTGGGTCAGGATGTGGCCCAGATGTTCCGAATGCCGCTGGCCGGTTCTGCCCCCGTTTTGGGCGAAATCGCTGTCGGGAATGGCCAGCGTTGCCTCTTTCAGCACAGGCCCGATCACGCTGTCATATTCGACGCGCAGGCTGGCCGGGTCAGGCGCAAGGCCGATTTTGATCAATGCATCATCGGTCACATCCCCGATGAACATTTCGCCGACATAAGGCCAGAGCAAGTTAAGCGCTGATTGCATTCGCGTGTGGCTTTCCTCAGTTCCGTCACCCAGTCCGACAACTGTCCCCGACGAACGTTCGAGGTGATAGGTCGCCTCCTTGCTTGCTTTGGCGGCAATCGCGGCAACGCGGGTGTCTTTGCTGTTGATCAAATGGCTTAATTGGATCGAATGCCAGGCATCAAACAAGAACTGGCGCAGCAAGGTCTGACCAAAATCACCGTTGGGTTGTTCGACCAGCAGCAGATTGCGAAAATCCCAGACATCGCGCAAAAAAGCGAGGTTGTCAGCATCGCGTCCTTGCCCTTCGACTTCACCGGCAAGCCCCAGCCACATTTGGGTCTGTCCAATCAGGTCCAGCGCAGTATTGGCAAGGGCAATATCTTCCTCCAGAACAGGTGCGTGACCACACCATTCCGACACCCTGTGGCCCAAAATCAGGGTGTTGTCGCCCATCCGCAATAGGAACTCAAAAAGCGGGTCAACATCCTGATCAGACACTACATCGCCCCCACATCATCTGGAATGTCAAAGAAGGACGGGTGGCGGTAGACCTTGTCGTTTGCAGGTTCAAACAGGGGACCCTTTTCGCTGGGTGCAGAAGCGGTGATATGGACGGCCTCTACCACCCAGAGGCTCACCCCTTCATTGCGGCGTGTATACACGTCACGGGCGTTCTTGATCGCCATTTCCGCGTCCGGCGCATGCAGGCTTCCGACGTGGCGGTGACTGAGGCCATGCTGGCCGCGAATAAAGACTTCCCACAGGGGCCATTCAGATTTCATGATTGTCTTCCTGATTCTGCCGCGCACTTGGCGGTGCGTTTCTTTTCGGCGTGTGCCATCAGGCCGTCACGAACCCATTCGCCATCATCCCAGGCCTTGTTGCGGGCGTTCAGACGTTCGACATTGCAGGGTCCATTGCCAGACAGAACATCAAAAAATTCATCCCAATCAGGTTGAGTAAAATTGTAATGGCCGGTTTCAGGATCGCGTTTTAGATGCTCATCCGGAATGCTCAGCCCCAGATACTCGGCCTGCGGTACCGTCTGATCAACAAATTTCTGGCGCAGTTCGTCATTGGTATTGATTTTGATTTTCCATGCCATTGATTGCGCAGAATGCACAGAATCTGCATCAGACGGCCCAAACATCATCAGCGCTGGATACCAGGTTCGGTTCAGCGCATCCTGTGCCATTTTGCGCTGGGCGGGCAGGCCGTAGGCCATCTTCATCATGATGTCAAAGCCCTGACGCTGGTGAAACGATTCTTCTTTGCAGATACGGATCATCGCGCGGGAATAGGGACCGTAAGATGTGCGTTGCAGCGGCACCTGGTTCATGATCGCTGCGCCGTCGACCAGCCAGCCAACAGCGCCCATATCGGCCCATGTTAGTGTCGGATAATTGAATATTGACGAATATTTCATCTTGCCGGAAAGGAGATCTCGGGTCAGGTCATCACGGGTCACACCCAGCGTCTCTGCACCACAATAAAGATAGAGCCCATGTCCGGCCTCGTCCTGTACTTTTGCGAGCAGAATTGCTTTGCGCTCCAGCGTGGGCGCGCGGGTGATCCAGTTGCCTTCAGGCAGTTGGCCGACGATCTCGGAATGGGCATGCTGGCCCATCTGGCGGATTAGTGTCTTGCGATAGCCCTCTGGCATCCAATCCTTGGGTTCAATCTTCTCGCCGGCGTTTATACGGGCCTGAAACGCGCGTTCATCGGGCGACATGTCCTCATAAGATTTCACACCCTTACCGGTGGAAGATACCATTTGCGCATACATGATCTTATCCTTTCAAGCCCGTTCAAGGATCAGGGCGACGCCCTGCCCAACCCCGACGCACATCGTACAAAGCGCGTAGCGTCCGCCACTGCGTCTGAGCTGGTAGGCAGCAGTCATCACCAGCCGAGCACCCGACATACCCAGCGGATGCCCCAACGCTATCGCTCCGCCATTGGCGTTTACATGAGACGCGTCATCCGGGATGCCCAGCGCACGAAGGGTGGCAAGGCCTTGCGCGGCAAACGCCTCATTCAGTTCTATCACATCCATCTGGTTGATGGTAAGTCCCGCGCGTCCAAGCACTTTTTGGGATGCCGGTACCGGACCAATTCCCATAACCCGCGGCGCAACGCCTGCTGCCGACATGCCGACAATTCTGGCTATGGGCGTGAGGTCATTTTTTGCCACAGCGATCTCGGATGCGATCAGCAACGCCGCTGCGCCGTCGTTGACGCCAGATGCATTGCCTGCGGTTACGCTGAGATTTGGATCGTTGATGCCGCGAAGCCTTGCCAGTTGCACCTGATCGGTTCCAGGGCGTGGATGTTCATCAGTATCTACGACAATTGTTTCGCCTTTGCGCTGCGGAATCGTGACGGGCGTGATTTCGTCAGCAAACACGCCCGCCGCGTGCGCCGCAGCCCAGCGCGCCTGACTGCGCGAAGCGAATGCATCCTGATCTTGGCGCGAAATATTGTAGTCCGCTGCAACATTGTCTGCGGTCTGCGGCATTGTGTCAGTCCCGTACTGCGCCTCCATCTTCGGATTCACAAACCGCCAGCCGATTGTGGTGTCATAGACTGTGTTTGCGCGGGAAAACGCGGTTTCAGCCTTGGGCATGACAAAAGGCGCACGGCTCATACTCTCAACGCCGCCCGCAATCACCAGATCGCAATCACCTGCCTTGATACCCCTCGCCGCCATGCCAACCGCGTCCAACCCCGAGGCGCACAAACGGTTGATCGTGGTCCCGGGTACTTCTTGCGGAAGACTGGACAAAAGGGCGGCCATCCGCGCGACGTTTCGGTTGTCTTCGCCTGCCTGGTTGGCGGACCCATAGATCACATCATCGACACTGGCCCAATCCACATTCGGGCTGCGTGTCATCAACGCGGCGATAGGAATGGCGGCCAGATCATCGGTGCGGATAGAAGACAGTGCACCACCATAGCGGCCAATGGGTGTGCGCTGTGCATCGCAGATGAATGCGGTCATGTATGTCCTCCCAGACACCGGGTCGCCGCCCGGGTTTTGAGCAGTGTATCAGATTGGTCGGGTCCACCTTTTCGCACAGAACTCGATTAGTACAGAGTTGGCCAATTGCCGCGGTGATTAGAAGTTGCGCTGTGCTCATGTTGTTGCTGTGTCGACCTGGCTGGTGCCAAGGGCGCATACAGGTGTCAATGCTGGACCGTCGCACCACCAACTCAAAACCGGGATCTAAGCTTTGCGTTCAACGTTCCGAACCGCTCCATAGGTCCGATGAGTGGCCCCAAATGATCTCGACCCAAAGGCGCTCGGTGACAGGTTGAGGCCAGTTCAACCGAACCTAAAATTGGGGCACCGTCGACAGCTGCAGTTCGTAATTTGCAGGCTTTTCAGCGGACTGACAGACATCAGGGGGGCGGGAAAACTTGCGAAATGAGCCAACTTTGCACTATACTGACCGATAACTATTTGTTTTTTTGTGTGCCCCGGTCCGAATTGAAAGAAGGCGCCGGGTGGTCAGTTTGGCATTTTGGGAGATTTTGCTTCTTGGCCCGTGAGGTTCTGGGGCGGTTATTTTGCGAGGGCGTCATGAATAAGGAAATTGGTGACCAAGAAGAATATTGGACGTCTCAGAGCGCTCTGAAGTCCACCAGCTTGGAGACTCGATTGGAAGAGGCCCGTGCCCTTCGCAGAGAGGTCTTGGCTCAACGTGAGCAAGAAAAAGAAGGGTCGAGCGATCTCGTCGCTGATCCTGAGAATCGCTCCGAACCGCCGCGCAACAGCGCGGCTGACACGCAGAGCCACACAAACGAGTCTGTATTCCCGTCAAAAACCAAGCAGCGGCAGCTTCCGACGACAGGGATTCGGGCATCTGCTGATGATAAGAGCAGTCCGGCAAATCTGCCAGTGATGAGAGCCCGCCGCGGTGGAAGATTTGCGGAACGTCTGGTCCTTGGTCTTGGAATCGGTCTCGGAATCGGTGCAAGCCTGTATTTGGGCGCGTCATTGACCGGCGGAAAGCTTGCCTTGGTTTCAACAGAGGCCACGGATATTTCCGCTAACCCGCAGTTAGCCACACTGAGCACTAATTCTCAAGAAACCAACGAGATTGTTTCACCGACTTACGTCTCTCTGGTCGAACCTGTCTCAAGCGGGGTCGTTTCAACATCGATCTCTGGACAAAAGCTGGATGATCTAAGCCTGTTGCCATTACCCCCCGCCGCTGCCATCTCGACCAACGATGTGGCGCTTCTGGAGGCTGAAACAAATGTTCCGGTGATGCCGCAATATCCTGACAGCGCAACAAGCGCGGCAGTAACAGAAGCGGCGGTAGCGTCCGTTGAAGCGAACGCAACCCGATCCTTGGTGCCCATTACACCGGTTCAGACTCCGAATGAGGCGTCACCCTCAGACTTGCTGCTGGCTCGTGTACCTGATCAAGACATCGTCACGGAGACGGATACGAATGGGGCCGTGGACCCGGCGCCGACAGTCGGTGGCGAATCCGATGCTCCTGTGGCAGTTGACGCTGACACAACCGCACCGCTTGCATCTCCCAATGATCTGAGATTGCCAGGAGCCGAAGGGTTTACGGTCATCTTAAACGCACCAATTACGCTTTCAGATGAAGATGTTGCCACTGCCGCCAACGGCATTCGTGAGACCGGAATGTCTCTTGATCAGGTCGACAGGATAAATTTCCGGATCAGCGCGACGCAGGTCCGCTTTTTTCGCCCGGTTGATGCGGCACCAGCTGCTGCTGTGGCTAATCGCATAGGTGCTCAGGCGCGGGATTTTACGAGCTACCGTCCTTCTCCTCCAGCCGGTACGATTGAGATCTTCCTTGCAGGTGGTGGCGATTCGACTGCGCGCAGAAACACGCGACGGGTGCTCGACGATACGGGTCCTGCTAAGCGTGCCACAAGACGGTATCCCAATTCCGACGACCGCTGATCGGTTTCTAGGATCGTTAGGCCAATTGTGACCCGAGATGCGGACTATGATGTGTGAATGAGTGCACGGAGACCTCCTAAATTCAGCGATTTGGTTGCCATCGGACGGATGCCTCAACCATTCCCGCGTGCTGCGGGTGCAGTCAAAATCGGCGCTAGCCAGTGCATAGGCTCTGATGTCAATCGAAGCAGGGACGCATCTGGCACTGAACAGTCCACGTCGCTCACCTCACTCAACATCGAACCAATGTAGTATTGGAGCAACAGTTTTCCGATTGCGGGTGCGAGACAAGCTCCCGCGCCTTATGAAAAAGACACAGTTTTGCACAGCACGATCTAGTTCAACACCCTCTCCACGGGCGTTCGCTCACATTCAGGCACAAGATGTTGTTTGAACATAAAGCAACACGCTTTTTATTCAAAAATAATTTGACGGCGAATCCACTTTGACTCATCCTTGGTTTCAAACAATGAGCGCAGAATGCGCCGGTAGCGAAGCAGTAAGGGCGAAGCATGCAATTTAGCAGTGACAGACCAGCATCGTTGGATTCTTACCTCAATTGTCTCCCAATCCCTGTGTCAAATCGAGAGGGATAAAATGGGCGGTTTGGTTTTTGTTCTGTTCAGCGCATGCTGTACAATACTGGCGGTAATATGTGTCACGGTATTTGGCGCTTCGGCG
>RCNF010000881.1_pt1 | contig 15645 bp, 13 predicted proteins | sample 2041311 | NCBI WGS metagenome assembly RCNF01 (sample SAMN09708228, study PRJNA481090) | Marine sediment metagenome, whole genome shotgun sequencing project. | biome: marine sediment; feature: ocean; material: sediment; isolation source: Sewage treatment plant 2 marine sediment (STP2) ... | reverse complement strand
TTCAAGAATAATTAAAATAATCACTATTAACGTTTAAAAGTGGATAGTTCTTTACGGGGAAGTTATATCCCACAGCTATAAAAATATTTTTATATAGATGTAACCAGTCATTGAGTTGCAGCATCTTAATAAAGGAAATTAATGTTTTTGAGTATAGGGGAAATGGAGTGGCGGTTGACCAGTCAATTTTATTCTCATTGATAACCCTGCGGCATCACATGCAATGGGCAGCGCATTTTGCCTTTAATTTCTCAGAAAATATTATTTTGATTCGCTAATTATAAAAATGCACCAATTTTGGTGCTAATGGTTTACGGGATTGAGGGTAGCTAAAAATGTCAATAAAGAATGCAGAGCAACAACGCCTGAGACAACAAAATACAGGCACTAATGACTGGCGGCTTTGGGGGCCTTACCTTAGTGAGCGCCAATGGGGTACGGTACGGGAGGATTACAGTGAGGGAGGAGCGGCATGGGATTCCTTTCCTCATGAACACGCTCGTAGTCGTGCCTATCGCTGGGGTGAGGATGGTCTGGCCGGGTTATCTGATGACAAACAGCACCTCAACTTGTCACTGGCGATGTGGAACGGACAGGATCCCATCCTCAAGGAACGCCTGTTTGGCCTAACTAATGGTGAGGGTAACCATGGTGAGGATGTTAAGGAACTTTATTATTATCTGGATGCCACGCCGACCCATTCCTATCTGAAGTATCTTTATAAATATCCGCAGGCTGAATATCCCTACACACGTCTGCTGGAAGAGAACCGACAGCGAGGTATGGACCAGCTGGAGTTTGAATTGCTGGATAGCGGGGTGTTTGACGATAATCGTTATTTCGATGTTTTTGTGGAATATGCTAAAGCCGGGTCTGAAGATATACTGATGCGTATCACTGTGCATAACCGAGGTGATAAGGATGCCAGTCTGCACTTACTTCCCCAGTTGTGTTTTCGTAATACCTGGAGCTGGGGTGATGCTTCACAACGACCGGAGCTTTCCGCGACTGAACTGGGTACCGTCAGTGTGCGCCACAGTGAGCTTGTGGACTACCACTGGTATGCGGAAGGCGAACCCGAGTTTCTATTCTGTGACAACGATACCAATGTGCGCCGCCTCTATGGTCGAGATGAACCAGGCTATTTCAAAGATGCCTTTCATGAATACCTGGTGGATGGTCACATAAACGCAGTGAATCCGCAACAGAGTGGCACCAAGGCGGCAGCGTTATATCATCTGGATATTCCAGCAGGTGGCAGTAGCGTTTTACGCCTGCGTCTGGGTAAGAAAGTTCCCAATAATGCGTTTGCCCAATTTGACAAGGTGATGAAGTCGCGTATCGATGAGGCAGACGCCTTCTACGCCGACTTGCAGAAAAATATTGAAGATCCGGATCTGTCACGGGTTCAACGTCAGGCTCTGGCAGGTATGATCTGGAGCAAACAGTTTTTCTACTACGATGTGGCTGAGTGGCTAAAAGGTGACCCTGGTAATCCGCCGCCTGAGTCACGCCGCCATGGACGTAACGCCGACTGGACGCATCTGAATAATGCCGACATTCTGTCCATGCCAGACAAGTGGGAGTATCCCTGGTACGCGGCCTGGGACCTGGCCTTCCAATGTTTGCCTCTGGCGTTGGTGGATTCCCAATTTGCCAAAGATCAGTTACTGCTGTTGACACGAGAATGGTATATGCATTCTAACGGCCAGATGCCAGCTTACGAGTGGGCTTTCGGTGATGTTAATCCGCCAGTACATGCCTGGGCTACCTGGGAAGTCTATTGTACAGATCGAGATCAAAACGAAGGCAAAGGAGATCGGGACTTTCTGGAGCGAGTGTTCCACAAACTGATGTTGAACTTCACCTGGTGGGTTAATCGTAAAGATGCTGAGGGGCGCAATGTGTTTCAAGGAGGCTTCCTGGGACTGGATAACATTGGTGTATTTGACCGTAGTGCGCCGCTACCCACCGGCGGTCACATTAACCAGTCCGATGGTACCGCATGGATGGCCATGTACTCGCTGAACATGATGCGCATAGCTCTAGAGCTGGCCCAGGAAAACACGGTCTATCAGGACATAGCAACAAAATTCTTCGAACATTTTCTGGATATCGCCGCTGCCATGAATAACCTTGGCGACGAGGGATATATTCTGTGGAACGAGGAGGATCAGTTTTTCTACGACGTACTGCAACTGCCTGATGGCCACAAAATGTCATTGAAAATCCGTTCTATGGTAGGTCTGATACCGCTCTATGCAGTGGAGGTCCTGTCACAGGAAGTGTTGGACAAGGTCCCCGAATTTGCCCGTCGTATGAAATGGTTCCTCGAATATAAACCGGAGTTGCATTCACTGGTTTCACACTGGGAGGAAACCGGTGAGCATGGCTGTCACCTGGTGTCACTGCTGCGTGGTCATCGTATGAAGGCCCTGTTACGGCGCATGCTCGATGAGTCCGAATTCCTTTCCGACTATGGAGTGCGCGCGCTGTCACGCGTTCATGCGGATAATCCTTATGTCTTTGATTGTAACGGCGGCGATAAGCTGGAGGTGGGTTACTGGCCGGCAGAATCCCTGTCGGGTCTGTTCGGCGGTAACTCCAACTGGCGTGGTCCCATCTGGTTCCCGGTCAACTACCTGTTGATCTCTTCTTTGCGTCGTTTTCACGAATATTACAGTGATGACTTCAAGGTGGAGTGTCCTGTTGGATCTGGGAATTACCTGAGTATTGAACAGGTAGCTGATGAGCTGAGCCGGCGTTTGAGTCGACTGTTCCTGCGCGACGATGAAGGACGCCGGGCAGTGTTTGGAGAGGATGATAAACACCAGCATGATCCTCATTTCCGAGATCATTTGTTGTTCTATGAATACTTTCACGGTGACAGCGGCCGTGGCGTGGGTGCATCTCACCAGACCGGATGGACTGGCTTGGTGGCCAACCTGATCCACGAACTGCACAAAAAATCGGATAAATCCTGAATGTGCGCGTTCCATAACAAAATTTTTAAACTTACTTATCTGGAGATATTATGATGTCTATCTTTATAAAACGAGTACTCAAATCACTGTCAATACTGGCTTTGGCAACCACCTTTTCCTTTGATTTGCAGGCAGGTAATTTGCCGCTTAAACCTGTTCTGAATGCAAGCTCTGCAGCGCGAGTTATGGCCGCTGCTGTTGCAGAAGCCGAACACCTTAACGCACCGGGCGGCACGATTGCTATCGTCGATGATGGTGGACACTTACTGTTACTCAAGCGATTGGATAACACTATGCCAGGCACACCACCTGTTGCTACCGGCAAAGCATGGACGGCTGCCACGTTTAAAAACCCGACGGCAAAGTTTGAGAAATTCATTCGTGATGGTCGAACCCCTATGTTGAATATTCCAGGAATGATGCCTATGCAGGGTGGAATTCCGCTTATGATTAAAGACATGGTAATCGGTGGCATTGGTGTTAGCGGTGCAGCAAGTGCGCCTCAGGATGAAGAAATAGCGATTGCAGGTGCTAAAGCGCTGGAGAAAGAACAATGAGTCACCGCCGGTTTGAATTATTCGCCAGCGTTCGTGTTGTAGTGGCTGCCGTATTGCTGTTTGCAAATATGAGCGATGCTTTTGCCGCACTACCGGAAGGGACACCGCTCTCCACAGTGGATCTAGCGACAGCAAAAGGTGTTTGGCAGTTTGAAGGTGAATGGCGTTATAGTGATGTTCGTATTATCGATAAAGATTTTTATGAAGCGGGTGCAGATGGTCAGCCTTCGCGCATAGAAAATACAGCCTATGATATCGAGCCTCATGCAGGGGCTGTCAATTTTAATGATAGCCAGTGGCGTGTTATTGCGCCTGAGTCTCTCAGCAAACGCCGTACTGCCGGCAAGGTCAGTTTTAACTGGTATCGGACCACACTGAAGATTCCTGAACGTATCGGTTCGTTTGACCCCTCCGGCAGCACCGTGGTGCTTGATGTTTCGGTGGACGATTATGCTGAAATATGGGTGGACGGTGAACTGCCACGACGTTTTCCACAAAGCGGAGGCAGTGTTGTTGCCGGCTGGAATGCATCCAACCGTCTGGTTATCGGGCGTAACGTCAAACCGGGGCAGACCATTCAACTTGCCATATTTGGCATTAACGGGCCGATATCACAATCTCCGACCAACTATATTTACATACGTCACGCACGGTTGGAGTTTTACCCTGGTGGCTGGGAACCCGTCTCGGTACATCCACAGGAAGTAAATATCAAACTGATTCGCAAAGACCCTGCTATCGATGCCATCGTTCCTGCGAATCCCAAGCTATTTAAACTGGCGGAAGGTTTCGCCTTTACAGAGGGACCTGTCTGGTCGAATGATGCGCTTTTGTTTAGCGATCCAAATGAAAATCGTATTTATCGCTACCGCCTTGACGGCCGCCTGGATATCTTACGTGAGAACAGTGGTTATACCGGTTCAGATATAGCTCGCTACCACCAGCCGGGTTCCAATGGTCTAGCACTGGATGCTAAAAGACGATTAACAGTTTGCGAGCACGGTAATCGCCGTGTGACACGTACCGAAGCAGATGGCTCGATTACCGTACTGGCAGATCGTTATCAGAATAAACGCCTTAATAGTCCGAATGACCTTGTCTATAAGTCCGATGATTCACTTTATTTCACTGACCCACCCTTCGGCCTGCCGGGTGTGTATAAGGATCCAGCCAAAGAGCTGCCTTACAGTGGCATTTACCGAGTTAAGGACGGGCATGTGCAGTTGATGTCCAAAGATTTAAAGGGTCCGAACGGTCTGGCGTTTTCCCCCGACGAGCATTTTCTTTATGTGGGTAACTGGGACATGGAAAGCATTGTAGTTATGCGCTATCCATTGCTTAAAGACGGTCGGCTGGGCAAAGGCGAAGTGTTTTTTGATATGACGTCTGTAGATGCTCAGGAGGCTATCGACGGCATTAAAGTAGATGTTAAAGGTAATGTTTATGTGTCAGGCCCCGGGGGACTGTGGATTCTGTCACCTCGCGGGAAACATCTGGGCACATTACTTGGACCACGACCAGTGCATAATTTCGCCTGGGGCGGTGCTGATGGAAAGACGCTTTATATGACGGCGCGTGATTCTCTCTACCGTATGCCTCTTCTTGTCCGGGGAGTAAAGCAGTGAGTAGAACACTGTTAGGCGAAGTGGCTAATAATTATCGTTATTTGCTTTATGGGCTGATTAGCGCTGCCTCTTCGTTTGCACTGGCCTCTGAATCACCAGTAGACGCGACAGCAAGTTCCGTCATCACGGGTGAGACCCATTTGGGATCAATAGAACGTTTAGACGCGCGTATTGATGACTTACTGCTGGAAAGTAATGGTTTTGAGGTTGTAGCTGAAGGATTTCAGTGGCTGGAAGGGCCAGCCTGGAACAAGGCTGAACGCTATCTATTATTTTCGGATATACCGAATAATGCAATTTATCGTTGGGATAAAACTCAGGGTGCAACTCTGTTTCTTAAGCCAAGCGGTTACACGGGTCAAAAACCATTCGCTGGAAAAGAGCCGGGTTCTAACGGGCTGACTTTTGATTCTCAGGGCAGGTTGATCATATGCCAGCACGGTAATCGACGTATTGTGCGAGTCGAACCAGATGGTGAACAAACGGTGTTAGCCGATCACTATCAGGGACAGCGACTCAACAGTCCAAATGATGTTGTATTACACTCGAATGGCGATCTTTATTTTACTGATCCCCCCTTTGGTTTACCTGACACATTTAAAGATACAGGCAAGGAACTGGCCTTCAGCGGTGTTTATAAACGCACTCAGGATGGGCAAGTGGTACTACTTACCGACCGTCTCAAGGCCCCCAACGGTATTGCGTTCTCGCCAGATGAGAAGACGCTTTATATCTCTGATGTCGACACAGCAAAACCGGCATGGTGGGTGTTTGATGTTCTCCCCAATGGCAATCTTAGTGAAGGCATAGTGTTTTTTGATGCCTCTCACTGGCAGGGGAGCCGTAAAGGGGGACCGGACGGTATTGAGGTCGACAGGCATGGATATATCTATGGTGCTGGTCCGGAAGGTATTTATGTCTTTGCGCCTGATGGAACACACATGGCAACCTTCTTTACAGGTGTTCCCACAGGAAATCTGGAGTGGGGTGATGATGGATCAGTCTTATATGTGACTGCCGATACGCGTGTTTTGCGCATTCGTCTTAATACCCGTGGTGCACATTATTCTCAGGGCATACGCTTTTGAAGTTTCTTGCCTTCTACAGTTTAACTTTTAATCAATACATTAGGAGATTGTTATAATGAAAATGCGTCTTATCGGTCAATACTTTACGTTCGTTGTTATTGCGCTTGCTCTTGTGGGTCTGGTGGGCTGTGCTAGCTCGGATAACCGCAGTAATAGCAATGATGAATATCTTGTTTACGCTGATTCCAGTGGACTAATTCTTGAAGGCTATGATCCGGTGGCCTTTTTTACTGAAGCAAAAGCAGTTAAGGGTAGTCCCACGCATAAACTAACCCATCAAGGTGCCACCTATCACTTTGCTTCTGCCGCTAATCGATCAGCATTTTCTGAGAACCCGGAAAAATATAAGCCACAGTTTGGTGGTCACTGTGCTATGTCCATGGCGATGGGAATGCTGGAGCCTACTCAAATCGACACCTGGTCAATCATTAATGGACGTCTTGTACTACAACGCAATCAAAAGGCTGTAAAGATGTGGTCAATGGATAAGCAGGGTAATTTGATAAAAGCAGATGATAACTGGCCAAAAATACTCAAGAAAAAGGGTAAAAAAGGATAGCTATTGTTTCTGAATATTATGTTTTGTTTATGTGGGTATTTTAGGCAAAGAGGAGAGTGAATAGAACAATTGTCAGAATAATTATTATCTGGAGTGATGTTAGCCCAGAAAAAAACGAATAGTTTGTTGCCATACCTGATTGGACTTCAATGAGGGATAGAAGTAGTGGAAGGAGACATGTTTTTACTGAACAGTCTGGAACAAATTCTCCCCAATCCATGAAACATACACTACAGCAGGCTAATTTTTTCAAAATATATTGAGAGAGAACAACCATGAATGATGAAACTTTACCAGAGGTGGTTATGCCCACCTGTCCTACACGCCAATTGTTAAGAGGCCAGAAGGCTCTGATTACCGGTGGCAGTTCCGGCATCGGCAAGGCGGTGGCTATCCACCTTGCAACGGAGGGAGCCGATGTGGTGGTCAACTATGTGGCTGGTGAAGAACAGGCCGCAGCGGTGGTGGATGAGATCACCGCTAACGGTGGTCGAGCTATCGCCATTAAAGCTGACGTATCCAGTGAGGAGGAGGTACAGGCGATGTTCCGGCAGATGTGTGACACCTTCGGTACCATCGATATACTGATCAACAACGCTGGTATGCAGCAGGATGCAGCCTTCGATGAAATGACGCTGGCACAGTGGAACAAGGTTATCGGCGTTAATCTCACCGGCCAGTTTTTGTGTGCCCGTGAGGCAATTCGCGAATTTAAGCGACGTGGTGTGGTATCCGAAGTGTCCTGTGCTGCCGGCAAGATTATTAGTATGAGCTCAGTGCATGAAGTCATTCCATGGGCAGGACATGTTAACTATGCGGCATCCAAGGGTGGCGTCATGCTAATGACCAAGAGCCTGGCACAGGAGGTGGCGGCGTATCGTATCCGTGTTAACAGCATCTGCCCCGGCGCGGTTCGCACGCCCATTAATACCTCAGCCTGGGAAACGCCGGAAGCCTATGCTGAGCTAATGGAATTAATTCCCTACAATCGCATCGGTGAGCCGGTAGATATTGCACGCGCCACCGCCTGGATGGTTTCTGACGATGCCGATTATATACAGGGCATAAGCCTGTTTGTGGACGGTGGCATGACACTTTATCCCGGCTTTGCCGAGGGCGGATGATCGTGTTTGATATTCTTCGCCGCCACTGGCCCGAGTATCTTATGGAAGCATGGGGACTGGGTGTCTTTATGGTTTCAGCAGGAGTAGCGGTAGCTCTGCTGGAATATCCGGGTTCGCCGCTACATCAAATGTTGCCTGATGCCGACCTGCGTCGTGCCTTGATTGGAGTGGCTATGGGGGTGACAGCTGTGGGGATTATCTACTCTCCCTGGGGCAAACAGTCCGGCGCTCATATCAATCCGGCGGTGACTCTGACCTTTTTGCGTCTGGGCAAAATTGCCGCGCTGGATGCGCTTTTCTATATTTTGGCCCAGTTTGTTGGCGGTACGCTGGGTGTGTTGCTGGTATTACTCCTGCTGGGCGAAGTGTTTAGTTTGCCACCGGTTGGTTATGTGGCGACTGTTCCGGGTCCGCAGGGTCCGATGGTAGCTTTTATGGCTGAGTTTTTTATCTCCATGGGTTTGATGATGACTGTGTTGTTTTTTATGAATTCACAGCGTTTCAGTCATTTCACCGGTCTTGCCGCCGGTGTTCTGGTGGCCAGTTACATCACTCTGGAGGCGCCCCTGTCAGGCATGAGTATGAACCCGGCGCGTACTTTTGCATCGGCGATTCCGGGTGGTTCCTGGAACCACGCCTGGATTTATTTCACAGCACCGATACTCGGCATGCTGACAGCGGTGGAGCTCTATCGCCTGATGGGACAGTTTACGCAGCGTATGTGCGCCAAACTTGATCATTCCGATCATGTGCGTTGCATCCACTGTGGATATGAACCGACTGGCCCGTCAGCAGAAAAACATTCCCATAGCCATCAACAGGAGGTCTGAGCAGACTATGTCCGAGAAGAATTACGACGTCATTATCATCGGTTCCGGCGCCGGCGGCGCAGCCGCCGCCTATGGCCTGGTCAAGCAGGGCCGTAAGGTATTGCTGCTGGAGAAGGGCGGTCAACTGCCCCGCGATGGCAGCACGCTGGATGTAAAGCAGGTTTTCGCTGAAGGCCGTTTTAAGAACCAGCAGCCGTGGGTGGACAACCAGAATCGCCAGTTCATACCGGGCGAATTCTACAATGTGGGTGGTAAGACCAAATGGTACGGTGCCGCACTGCTGCGCTTTTCCCCGCATGAATTTGAAGCGGATGTCCAGCACCAGTGCCTGGGCTGGCCCATCACTTACGACGAGCTGGCGCCTTATTATGATTTGGCCGAATCACTGTTTGCCGTGAGCCACTTTGATAATGAACCGGAGCTGCAGGCATTGATCGACCGCATCCTGGCCTCGGATCCGGCCTGGCGTGCCGAACCTCTGCCGCTGGGTTTGAAACGGGAAATCCTTGAACACCCGGAAGAGGCCAAACACTTTGACGGTTTTGCTTCCGCCTGCGGCTTTAAAGCCGATGCGCAGTCAAGTTTGCTGAACCCGCTACAGGATGATGTCAATTTCTCACTGTTGCCCAATATGGAGGTAGCGGGTCTGCTGTATGGCGAAAACGACCCAGCACACATCACTGGTGTGGTCTGCGCTGATGGTAGCAAACATTATGCGGATAGTGTGATCCTGGCGGCTGGCGCCATGAGTTCACCGCGTCTGCTGCAGGACCATCTAGAAAGCAGCGGGTTTGGGCAGCGACTGACTAGTGCTCATCTGGTAGGTGCTAATTTCAAACTTCATGTAAACAGCGCGATACTGGGTTTTTCACCCTTTAAGAAGAGTGACCTGCTACGCAAGACGGCCATTTTCTTCAATGAGAAGTTTCCTCACAGTACGGTGCAGACCCTGGGCTGGCTGGACGGTGAGATCCTCTCCACCCAGCTACCTGCCGCCGTGCCGAGATTTATTGCCTATGCCATGGGCGCACGCGCCTACGGTTTTTTCGTCACCACCGAAGATGGTTCCCATGCGGGCAATCGCGTCATTTCCTGCGGCGGCCACGGCGGCCTGCCGGTGCTGGACTACGAACTTGAGCGCCTGCAACCGGCCCAGGATGAACACCAGGGGTTGATCCAGGCTTTTGAAACTGCACTGCGCAAGGCGGGTATGCTGGGTGTCTCCCGTTACATGGGGCTGGCCGGTACAGCGCATGCCCTGGGTAGTCTGGTCACGGGTACTGATTCGCGCGCCTCTGTGGTCGACGCTGATGGCCGAGTGCATGGCATGCGTGGACTTTATGTGGCTGACGGCAGCGTATTGCCGCGCTCCAGCCGGGTCAACCCGGCGCTGACTATTTATGCCTGGGGCCTGCGCCTGGGTGATCACTTAGCCTCAACTATAGGAAAATAATAATGAACCCATTAATAACAGCTCGTCCCAATATTGGCCGAATTCTGATCGCTGGTTTTGTCGCTACGATTATCCTGACCCTGATGATGTACTTTGTTGCACCGATGATGACCGGTGCAGCAATGGACATTGCCGGTGAACTATCAAAGATGATCGGCGTACCGTGGATGGCAGGGATGGTGATGCATTTCATGCTTGGTACCGTGGTATTTTCATTGGCCTACGCCTGGCTGGTGGTTGATTATCTGCCGGGTAATGCCGCAGTTCGCGGTCTATTATGGGGCCTGATCCTGTGGATGCCAGCTATGCTGATGGTGGGACCCATGATCGGTAAAGGTTTGTTCATGGGTTCCATGCCGGGTGCCGTCTCCTCCCTGGTGGGACATCTTGCTTTCGGACTGGCGCTTGGTTTGATCATCGACCTGCCAAGGTCACGATCATGAAGAAGGTAACTCTGCCTGAAGGCGTCCGTTGTGGACGCGAGGTGTGCGGCGATCTGAAACAGGCCGAGCAGCGCGAATGGTGGCTTAGCAATCGCAACGGCGCTTATGCCGCTGGTACCCTGGCGGGCAGTCTCAGTCGGCGTTACCACGGCCTGCTGGTAGCGCCTTTGGCACCGCCGCTGGGGCGTTTCCTGGTGCTGGCCAAAGCCGACGCCACGCTTTGTGATGGTGAGCGTGAATGGCCTTTGTTCAGCAACCGCTGGGCAGATGGCAATGTGGCACCAGCAGGATATGAACACATCGAGTCCTTCCGGCTCGAAGGGCGCCTGCCGGTGTGGACTTTTGCCATTGGCGATATCCGTATCGAACAACGTATCTGGCTACAGCGTGATCAGGATGTTGTGCATGTGGCCTGGCGCCGCCTGCCCGGCGGTCCCAAACAGCCTCTGCAACTGCGAGTAGGGCTACTGGTGAATGCCCGGGATCATCACGGCGTGAGCTGGCCTGGCGCTTTCTCGCCTGAGCTGAGCGCGAACGGTGAGCATCTACAGGTGGCGCACCCGGACTGGTTCAAATTACATATTACGGCGCAAAATGGCCACTGCGAGATTGATTCTGGCTGGGTCGAACGTTTTGATCTGCCGCTGGAACGGGAACGGGGGCTGGAGGATCAGGACCATCATTTGCGCGTGGCACAACTGCATATCGAGCTACATAACGATAGCTGGTCTGGTTTCACTGCGTCGCTGGACGAACAGACACCGCCGACGCTGGATAAGGCGCTGGAGAAAGCAAGACTTGAGCAGCAACAGCAACTGGCGCAGGCCCGGACCAGGGTGCCGGTTCTAAAGAAGGCACCGGCATGGATCGATCAACTGGTGCTGGCCGCAGATACTTTTGTGTTCGCACGACCGCTGCCCGAGGTTGCCGATGGTGAGTCGGTGATTGCCGGTTACCCCTGGTTCGGCGACTGGGGGCGCGACACCATGATTGCTTTGCCGGGCCTGACTCTGGCAACCGGCCGCCTTGACAGCGCCCGACGTATCCTTGAGACCTTCGCCCGTTTTGTTGACGGCGGTATGCTACCTAATGTATTTCCTGGCGCCGGCGAAACCCCGGAGTACAATACGGTGGATGCCGCGCTGTGGTATATCGAAGCCTGGCGCGCCTACCTTAAAGCTGGCGGCGACAAGGAGGCGCTGTTAAATGTTTTTCCGACCCTGGTAAACATCATCGATGCCCATGTTCAGGGCACCCGCTACGGTATCGGCGTTGATCCCGAGGATGGTTTGCTGCGCGCCGGTGAGCCGGGCGTGCAACTCACCTGGATGGACGCCAAGGTAGGTGACTGGGTGGTAACACCACGCATTGGTAAGCCGGTGGAGATTAACGCCCTCTGGTATAACACCCTGCGCACGATGGCCGAATTTGCTACTACTGTGGGCACTAAACCCGCCCCTTACAGGCAATTGGCAAAACGCGTCGGCGTTGCTTTCGGGCGGTTCCAACGTAATGAAAATCAGGGGCTGTTCGACGTGATTGACGGGCCGCAGGGGGACGATGCGAGTATTCGCCCCAACCAGATTTTTGCTGTTAGCCTGTGTTATTCACCGCTGACACGCAAACAACAGGACAGGGTAGTCGCAGAGTGTGGTCGCCAGCTGTTGACCTCGTTCGGCCTGCGCTCCCTGACGCCGGACCATGCCGACTACCGGCCTCACTACCAGGGTGATGTCTGGGCACGTGATGGCGCCTATCACCAGGGACCCGTGTGGGGCTGGTTGCTCGGTCATTACGCCCTGGCGGAGTACCGCGTCAGCGGCGATGCAGCGCTGGCGCTATCACGTCTTGAGCCCATCGCCGATCACCTGAGTGATGCAGCACTGGGTACGGTGAGTGAAATTTTTGATGGCGCGCCGCCACATAAACCGCGCGGAGCACCGGCTCAGGCCTGGTCTGTAGCCTGTACGCTGGAAGCCTGGTGGCGGCTACAGGGTGTAACAGGCGGTCAGGCACTGTTCGACGATAAATAATTAGTTACTGGAGAGATCATGCAAGTTAATCAGTCGTATCCTTATAAGATCCAGCGGCGGCATGCTTTTCTGGCCCCTGGCTGGCTGGTTTTACTGCTGGCGCTGTTACTCTTCGGCACAGCACCCTCTGCCGAGCCTCTGGTTTCAGGCGTGGACTCCGTCGGCATTACGGTCACAGATCTGGATCACTCGGTGGCCTTCTACCGTGATGTACTGGATTTCGAGCTGGTATCAGAAGCGGAAGTGGCAGGTACAGAATACGAGCACCTGTTAGGGGTCTTCGGTCTGCGCCTGCGGGTGGCGCGTATGCGTCTGGGCGAAGAATATATCGAACTGATGCAGTTTCTGGCGCCTCAGGGCCGACCGATTCCAGTGGACTCGCGCAGCAATGATCACTGGTTCCAGCACATCGCTATTATTGTTAATAATATGGATAGCGCTTATGCGCAGTTACGCCAGAACAAGGTGGCTCATGCCTCGCCGGGACCTCAGACTCTGCCAGACTGGAATCCCAATGCCGGTGGTATTAAAGCTTTCTATTTTCGCGACCCTGACGGCAATCATCTGGAGATCCTGCAGTTCCCCAGCAACAAGGGTGCAGAGAAATGGCATCATAACAGCGATAAGCTGTTCCTCGGCATTGATCATACCGCCATCGTGGTTCACGATACCGACGCTGCGTTGCGGTTTTATCGCGATGGGCTTGGACTGGAAGTCAAAGGACATTCGGAGAACTACGGTATTGAACAAGAACGGCTGAATAACGTCTTTGGCGCAAGACTCCTGATCACGGCCGTAGCCGGTAAGTCTGGCCCGGCGATTGAGTTTCTAGAATATCTCACACCGCGTACCGGCCGACCAATGCCGGACGACACGCGTGCCAACGATCTTTGGCATTGGCAGATTCACCTGTCGTCGAACACACCCGAGGGCGTGATCCCTCGGATTACCACCTACGGGGGTAGGCTCGTATCGCCGGGCATCGTGCGCATGACTAATGAGGCGCCGTTCCGTGCGGGTGTACTCGGACGTGGGCCAACCGGCCACGCCCTGCTGGTGTTCTCCAGCGAATAATCAATGCAACAGGTCTTAAGAAGCAGAGGAAAACCAGCATGAGCGATTTTTCACAAACAATAGTCATGATACTCGGTGCGACCGGTAACCTCGGCCGTTCCTGTGTGGAAGTGTTTCAGCAACAGGGAGTTCACACGGTGCTAGTGGATCGTTCGATCGAACGTTTAGACGCCGCGTATTCGGGGTGTGACGGCGCGACGCATACATTGGAGGGCGGCATCGATTTATCGGACGAAGACGCCGTGGATAGACTGGTTACCACTGTCGAGGAGCGATTCGGCCGCATAGATGTGCTGGTGAACACGAACACCGTCGGCGCATTTCGTGGTGGCCAGCCGGTGCAGGTCGAGAGTTTGGAAACTTGGGATTTCTTGTTCAGCGTCAATCTATTTGTCGCACTGATGGTGTCCCGCGCAGTGGTGCCTATCATGCTCAAGAATAAAGTGGGTCGAATTATCAATGTCGTCAGTCGCAATGCCATGAAAGGTGCGGCGAACTACGCGGCCTACAGTGCGGCAAAAGGTGCGTTGCTGCGTCTGTCCGAGTCGCTCGCCGATGAGTTAAAAACACACAACATCACCGTCAATTGTGTTATCCCGGGAACGATCGATGCGCCGCAGAACCGAGAAGCCATGCCGGACGCGGATGTGAGTCAATGGGTGAGCCCCCTGGAGATTGCAGACGTTATTGCTTTTCTAGCGTCAGACGCGGCGCGCGCGGTGACCGGCACAGCGATACCGGTTTATGGCAAAGGTTAATATCGAAGAGGCACTCATGAAGATTCCAACATTAGATGGCGATGTACCTTATCTCGATACCGCGCAGATGGTTGAAGTCGATCGCGCGATGATGGAGGACTATCGCATCGACCTCATTCAAATGATGGAGAATGCTGGCCGTTGCCTGGCCGTTCTAGCTCGAGCACGTTTCCTGGAGGGCATGCCCACCGGCAAGCGTGTGACGGTAATGGCCGGCGGCGGCGGGAATGGTGGGGGCGCCCTCGTTGCCGCGCGGCGGCTGCACAACTGGGGTGCCCAGGTACAGGTGCTGCTCGCGCAGGGCCCGGATCAAATGACCGCGGTACCCGGCCATCAGCTTGAGATCCTCAAACGAATGGACGTGGATTGCGTTCATGAACCCCCCGTTCCGCCGCCTGGTATCGAGCCGCATGTGATTATCGATGGTTTAATCGGCTACAGTTTGAAAGGTGCGCCAGTCGGTGTGACGCGGGACTTGATCAAATGGGCCAACACGAATGGGTCGTCCATATTGGCATTGGACACACCATCGGGGATAGACACGGCGACTGGCACGGTGTTCGAGCCGGCTATTCGTGCAACGGCGACGATGACCCTGGCATTGCCTAAAGAGGGGCTACGTGCGCCCGGGGCAGTTGCTCACGTGGGCGAGCTCTACCTCGCTGATATCAGCGTCCCACCGTCGTTATACAATGAACCCGCCCTCGGGCTTCAGGTCGGACCTATCTTTGCGACCGCTGAAGTCGTTCGCCTGTAGTGGTGCCTAGTCACAGTGTTCGCAACTGCCGTTGTGTCGTTGGTCAATACCAAAGGTGAGATCGACGCGGCATTTATGCAATTGGCGATGTTATTGTGAACTATGGGCGTGATGACCCTGAGAAACTTGAAGAAATTTTTAAACGGAAACAGGTAGTTAATAGTTAGAGGGCAATCGATTGTATTTACGGATGATGAGAGTATTTACACAGAAAATTCATCTAAAATACAACATTGAAGAATTTCAACACCTGGGCGGCCATGCTGGTTTTAGTCCGGCATATGTCTGGACAGATCCTGATGAATTATCCAGCATACATTACCTTGAAGTGCTTACCAGATGAATATATTACTGCTTACG
>RCNF010000880.1_pt1 | contig 15672 bp, 11 predicted proteins | sample 2041311 | NCBI WGS metagenome assembly RCNF01 (sample SAMN09708228, study PRJNA481090) | Marine sediment metagenome, whole genome shotgun sequencing project. | biome: marine sediment; feature: ocean; material: sediment; isolation source: Sewage treatment plant 2 marine sediment (STP2) ... | reverse complement strand
GCTGTCAGCGTCGTCTTACCATGATCCACGTGACCAATCGTGCCGACATTTACGTGCGGCTTGTTTCTTTCAAATTTCTCTTTAGACATTTCCGTTATCTCGCGGGTTAATTATTCGTCGTTGCGCGCTTTATACTAAAAAACTCATGCGGCGTTCCACCTTAAATCGCTAATGCGCCATTTTTCGGTGATTACCGCTAGCTGCGATATTTGTTCATGATCACATCGGCCACATTCTTCGGCACGACTGCGTACTTCTCAAACTCCATGGAGTAGACCGCCCGCCCCTGGCTCATCGAGCGCACGTCGGTGGAGTAACCAAACATTTCGGCCAGCGGCACTTCGGCTTTGATGATTTTTCCGGATGGCGAATCTTCCATTCCCTGCGGCAGGCCGCGGCGGCGGTTCAGATCGCCCATTACGTCACCCATATACTCTTCGGGCGTTACGACCTCGACCTTCATGACGGGTTCGAGCAAGACCGGATCCGCATTCTTTGCGCCCTCTCTAAAGCCCATCGAAGCAGCAATTTTGAAAGCCATCTCGCTTGAATCAACATCGTGATACGAGCCGTCGTATAGCGTGACCCTGCAGTCCACCACCGGGTATCCCGCGATAACGCCATTTTCCATTTGTTCCTGAATGCCCTTGTCGACAGAAGAAATATATTCTCGCGGCACTACGCCACCTGTAATCGCATCGACAAACTCGTAGCCCGAGCCTGGTGCGGTCGGCTCGAGTTTCAGATAAACGTGGCCGTACTGACCGCGACCACCGGACTGGCGAACAAATTTACCTTCCTGCTCAACCGCAGCGCGTATCGTTTCGCGATAGGCAACCTGCGGCTTACCCACATTCGCATCGACCTGAAACTCGCGCTTCATACGGTCGACAATAATGTCCAGGTGCAATTCGCCCATGCCCGAAATAATGGTCTGTCCCGACTCCTCGTCGGTATGCACGCGGAACGATGGGTCCTCTTTGGCAAGCTTCTGCAAAGCAACGCCCATCTTGTCCTGATCGACCTTGGTGCGCGGCTCTACGGCGACTGAAATAACCGGTTCGGGAAACTCCATGCGCTCCAGCGTAATGGCGTCTTTCAGCGCGCATAGCGTATCGCCCGTAGTGACATCTTTGAGGCCAACCGCGGCGGCGATATCGCCTGCATAGACTTCTTTGATCTCTTTGCGATCGTTTGAATGCATTTGCAGAATTCGACCAATACGCTCTTTCTTGCCCTTAATAGGATTGAAGATCGTATCGCCGGAACTCAGAACACCGGAATAGACACGGAAGAACGTCAGGTTGCCGACGAACGAATCGGTCGCAATCTTGAACGCAAGCGCCGCAAACGGGTCCTTGTCATCCGGGTGACGCTCTCCTTCTGAGTCGTCAGGCAGGATGCCCCTGATAGAGGGAACATCCAGCGGCGAGGGCATGAAATCAATGACGGCGTCGAGCATGGCCTGAACGCCCTTGTTCTTGAACGCAGAACCACACATCGCGACAACGATCTCGCCCTTTAGCGTTCGTTCACGCAGCCCACGTCGAATTTCGGCATTGTCGAGTTCACCATGCTCAAGAAATTTGTCGAGCAGCTCTTCATCACCCTCAGCTGCCGCTTCGATCATTTTATCGCGCCAATGCGTCGCTTCGTCCAGCAGGTCGGCTGGAATTTCGCGAGCCTCATAGGTCATGCCCATGTTGCTCTCATCCCAGTACAGTGCCCGCATGCGAATCAGGTCGATGACACCTTCAAAGTTCTCTTCAGCACCGATGGGCAGCTGAATTGGAATGGGGTTGGCGCCCAGTCGTTCGCGCACCTGCTCGACCACGCGCAGGAAATCGGCGCCGGCACGATCCATCTTGTTGACGAAGACCAGGCGCGGCACACTGTATTTGTTGCCCTGTCGCCAGACCGTCTCGGTTTGTGGCTCTACACCGCCGACCGAACAGAGGACGGTAACCGCGCCATCGAGCACGCGCAGGCTACGCTCAACTTCGATCGTGAAGTCGACGTGGCCCGGAGTATCAATGATGTTGATGCGGTGCTGGTCGAACTGCTTGTCCATGCCCTGCCAAAAACAGGTGGTCGCAGCCGAAGTGATGGTGATGCCCCGCTCCTGCTCTTGCTCCATCCAGTCCATGATGGCAGCACCGTGATGTACTTCGCCTATTTTGTGCGAAACACCGGTGTAGAACAGCACACGTTCTGTCGTCGTGGTTTTGCCCGCATCAATATGGGCCATAATGCCGATATTGCGGTATCGATCAATAGGAGTTGTGCGGGCCACGTAAAGATCCTGGGTTGCTCGGTTACCTGGACCTGATCACCAACGGTAGTGCGAGAATGCCTTGTTGGCTTCCGCCATACGGTGAGTGTCTTCTTTCTTCTTGACGGCTGTGCCGCGGCTTTCTGCAGCATCCATCAGTTCGTGTGCAAGACGGTGTGCCATCGACTTTTCACTGCGCTTGCGCGCGGCATCAATAACCCAACGCATTGCCAGTGTCTGGCGACGCGCCGGACGCACCTCAACAGGTACCTGGTAAGTAGCACCACCAACGCGGCGAGACTTAACCTCGACCAACGGCTTGATGTTCTCAAGCGCGCTTTCCAGCAGCTCAAGCGCCTTATCGCCCGTCTCTGTTTCTTTCTCAGCGATTCGATCAAGTGCGCCATAAATAATGCGCTCGGCGACCGACTTCTTGCCGTCATTCATGATCATGTTCATGAACTTGGCGAGCAGGTCACTACCGTACTTGGGATCGGGCAGAATCATGCGTTTTGGTGCTTGTGATCTTCTGGACATTTTTCGTCTCTATGTGTATCGCGATTAGTCGCAGCGCTTGCTGCGAGCTGAATAGTTAAACGTACTGAATGTTAAGCCTTGGGCCGCTTGGCGCCGTACTTTGAACGACCCTGTCTGCGATCCGAAACGCCAGCACAATCGAGTGTGCCGCGAACAGTGTGGTATCGAACACCTGGCAAATCCTTTACACGACCGCCGCGAATCAGCACAACCGAGTGCTCCTGAAGGTTGTGGCCTTCGCCGCCAATGTAGCTGGTGACTTCAAAACCATTCGTCAGGCGCACACGAGCAACCTTACGCATAGCCGAGTTTGGCTTTTTTGGTGTCGTTGTATAGACACGCGTGCAAACTCCGCGCTTTTGCGGACACGCGGCAAGCGCCGGTACCGTGCTCTTCTCGCGCTTTGACACACGTGGCTTACGAACTAGCTGATTTACTGTGGCCATGGGCCTTCATCTCTTTATTTGTTAGTAAAAATTCGTGAATACATGCATCCACAATTAGTAATTCTTTGCTCAAACATCGATCTGCGTACAAAAAAGTACGCGCGCACGCGCCAACCGAACCCTCTCAGTTCAGCTGGCAAGTGCCGGGGCACTCGTTCAAGCAATTGAATCACTTGAACTTTTTGGTCATTCTGCCCCGAAAATACAGGGCCCGCCAATTGGCGGGCCCTTGGGTTAGGGCGGGCATTTTAGTGACGCCTTGTCACCGCTGTCAAGCTTGCCCCTCAGCAACCGCTAAGTTGTTGATTCCTCTTTAGCCGCTGCAGCCGCCTCGACCTCCGCAGTCAGTGCCGCTTCTACGGCTGCTGCAATGTCATCGGCATCGTCAGACACCGCTTCGACTTCGCCATTTTCTACCGGATTTGCTGCCAGCTCCGCAGCTTCAACCTCCAGCCGCTTGGCATCGTCCAGCTCTTTGAGCTGATCGGCAAGATCCTGCTCGCGAGTACGACGACGCTCGGCGTGATGTGCGAAGCCGGTTCCAGCTGGAATCAGGCGGCCCACAATGACGTTTTCCTTCAAACCTCTGAGATCGTCTCTCAGACCGCGGACAGACGCTTCGGTCAAGACGCGAGTAGTCTCCTGGAACGATGCCGCCGAAATGAACGACTCCGTCGCCAGCGATGCTTTCGTGATACCCAGCAGAACCGGATCGATCGTCAGCGTCTCCTTGCCCTGAGCAGCGAGTTGCTCCTCTTCCTCAAGGAAGCGGGACTTATCGATTTGCTCACCGCGCAGATACTTGCCTTCGCCGGCCGTCGCAACGATCACCTTGCGCAGCATCTGGCGAATAATCACCTCGATGTGCTTGTCGTTGATCTTCACGCCCTGTAAGCGGTAAACGTCCTGAATTTCGCGAACGAGGTAATCAGACAGAGCCTGTACACCGCGCAGACGCAAGATGTCATGCGGATTCAGCTCACCGTCAGCGATAACTTCACCTCTGACTACCTGCTCACCCTCAAACACGTTCAAGTGACGCCACTTCGGAATCAGCACCTCATGACTATCGGCCGCTTCGTCGGTAATGACGAGACGACGCTTGCCTTTCGTTTCCTTACCAAAGCTGACCGTACCGGAGAACTCAGCCATGATCGCTGGCTCTTTCGGCTTTCTGGCCTCGAACAAGTCGGCAACACGCGGCAAACCACCGGTGATGTCACGCGTCTTCGAAGATGCCTGCGGGATACGAGCAATAACATCGCCCAATGCCACTTTTGCACCATCGGCCATACTGATGATTGCGCCGGCTGGCAGTGCGTAGACCGCTGGAATTTCGGTGTTCGCGAAACAAATATCCTTGCCTTCGTCATCGACCAGTCGTGCGACCGGGCGAAGATCCTTACCAGAACCGGCACGGCTCTTCGGGTCCATAACGACAATACTGGTCAGACCTGTGAACTCGTCAACCTGCTCGCTAACCGTAATGCCGTCCATGAAGTCATCGAACTTCAGGTTACCTGCAACTTCTGTGACAACCGGGTGAGTATGCGGATCCCAGTTCGCGACAACCTGACCCTGCTTGACGTCCACGTTGTGTGCAATGGTAATGGTCGCACCGTAAGGCACTTTGTAGCGCTCACGCTCGCGGCCCATTTCGTTGACCACCGAAATCTCACCAGAACGAGACACAGCAACAAGATAGCCCTTGTGATGCGCGACGGTCTTGATGTTCAGCAGTTTGGCGACACCCTTCGACTTAATCTCAATGTTGTTGATCGCAGCGGATCGTGATGCCGCACCACCGATATGGAAGGTACGCATGGTCAGCTGTGTGCCTGGCTCACCAATCGACTGCGCCGCAATAACGCCGACCGCCTCACCGATGTTGATGCGATGACCGCGCGCAAGATCACGTCCGTAACATTGCGAACAAACACCGTAGCGAATTTCACAGGTAATCGGCGACCGCACCATAACGTGGTCAATAGACAGCTCTTCGAGTCGCGCAACCGTCGCTTCATCAAGCATCGTGCCGGCATCGAAGGCGACCTTGTCGGACCCTGGAAGCAACACTGGCTCGGCAAGAACACGACCAAGCACGCGTTCGTGCAGTGGTTCGACGATATCGCCACCCTCAACCAGCGGTGCCATTGGCACGCCGAGACGCGTCTCACAATCGATTTCGGTAACGACCAGATCCTGCGCAACGTCAACGAGTCGACGTGTCAGGTAACCAGAGTTAGCTGTCTTCAAGGCAGTATCGGCCAGACCCTTACGAGCACCGTGAGTCGAGATAAAGTACTGCAGTACGTCAAGACCTTCGCGGAAGTTCGCCGTAATAGGCGTTTCGATGATAGAACCATCCGGCTTAGCCATCAGGCCTCGCATACCGGCCAGCTGACGAATCTGCGCAGCAGAACCACGAGCACCGGAGTCAGCCATCATGTAGATCGAGTTGAATGATTCCTGCTCGACCATTTTGCCGGTCGAATCCTTGACCATTTCCGATCCAAGCTTGTCCATCATCGCCTTGGCAACCTGGTCATTGGTACGCGACCAGATATCGACAACCTTGTTATAACGCTCGCCCTCAGTCACGAGACCGGAAGCGTACTGGTCCTGAATTTCCTTCACTTCATTTTCAGCAACGTTAAGGATCGCCTGTTTCGAATCCGGAACCACCATATCGTTAACGCCGATGGAGATGCCCGAGATCGTTGCAAAGCGGAAACCCGTGTACATCAGGCGATCCGCGAACACGACCGTCTTTTTCAGACCAAGCGCGCGGTAGCAAGCATTGATGACGTTAGAAATCGCTTTCTTGGTCATCGCACGGTTCACGTGCTCAAAACTCAAACCAGCAGGCAACACGCTGCAAAGCAGTGCACGGCCAACCGTTGTCTCGACGCGCTCAACTGAGGCAATCGTCTCGCCATCTTCGTTCACGGTCTGAACTGGAACACGAATACGCACAGTGGCCTGCAATTCGACCACGTCATTCTCATAAGCGCGGCGGGCTTCCTCAATGTTCGCGAAGACCATGCCCTCGCCCTTCGCATTAATGCTGCTACGAGTCATGTAATACAGACCGAGAACAACATCTTGTGACGGAACGATGATCGGATCGCCGTTAGCCGGCGACAGAATGTTGTTCGAGGCCATCATCAAGGCACGCGATTCTAGCTGCGCCTCAATAGACAGTGGCACGTGAACAGCCATCTGGTCACCGTCAAAGTCAGCGTTGAATGCTGTACAAACGAGCGGGTGCAGCTGGATAGCCTTGCCTTCAATCAGGACCGGCTCAAACGCCTGGATTCCAAGTCTGTGCAGTGTCGGCGCGCGGTTCAGAAGGACTGGATGCTCACGAATTACTTCTTCGAGAATATCCCAAACCTCAGCTCCTTCACGCTCAACCAGTCGCTTGGCGGCTTTAATCGTTGTCGCTTCGCCGCGCATTTGCAGCTTGGAGAAAATGAACGGCTTGAACAGCTCAAGTGCCATCTTCTTCGGCAAACCACACTGGTGCAGACGAAGTGTCGGGCCAACTACGATGACCGAACGGCCAGAGTAATCAACACGCTTACCGAGCAGGTTCTGACGGAAACGACCCTGCTTACCCTTGATCATGTCGGCGAGCGACTTCAACGGACGCTTGTTGGTGCCCGTGATCGCACGGCCGCGACGACCGTTATCAAGCAGTGCGTCTACAGATTCCTGCAGCATGCGTTTTTCGTTGCGCACGATGATGTCTGGCGCATTGAGCTCCAGCAAACGACGCAGACGGTTGTTGCGGTTGATGACGCGGCGGTACAGATCGTTCAGATCCGACGTAGCGAATCGGCCGCCGTCCAGCGGCACCAGCGGACGTAAATCCGGTGGCAGAACCGGCAATACGGTCAGCACCATCCACTCTGGCTTGTTACCAGATTCAATAAAAGATTCCAGCAATTTCAATCGCTTGGATAAGCGCTTGATCTTGGTCTCGGACTTCGTAGCACCAATATCTTCGCGCACCTGGATCACTTCACGATGCAGGTCGATGGTCGACAACATCTCGCGAACAGCCTCAGCACCCATACGGGCATCGAACTCGTCGCCGTATTGCTCGAGTGCCTCGAGATACATGTCATCGGTCATCAATTGACCACGTTCGAGCTCGGTCATACCTGGCTCGACGACCACGAATGCCTCGAAGTACAACACGCGTTCGATTTCTCGAAGCGTCATGTCGAGCATCAGGCCAATTCGTGATGGCAGTGACTTCAGGAACCAGATGTGTGCAACCGGGCTCGCAAGCTCGATGTGCGCCATACGCTCACGGCGTACCTTAGTCTGGGTGACTTCAACACCACATTTTTCGCAAACAACACCGCGATGCTTCAGACGCTTGTACTTGCCACAAAGACACTCGTAGTCTTTGATCGGTCCGAAAATCTTGGCGCAGAACAAGCCATCACGCTCTGGCTTGAAGGTACGATAGTTGATCGTTTCCGGCTTCTTTACTTCGCCAAAAGACCACGACCGCACCATGTCCGGCGAGGCCAGGCCAATACGAATTGCTTCGAAGTCATCAACTGGATTCTGATATTTGAAAAGCTTTAAGAGATCTTTCATTAGTCTGACTCCAGCTCAATGTTAATGCCCAGAGATCGAATCTCCTTGACCAGAACATTGAACGATTCCGGCATGCCGGCATCCATTTCATGTTCACCATCGACGATGTTCTTGTACATCTTGGTTCGTCCCTGCACGTCGTCCGACTTGACCGTCAGCATTTCCTGCAAGGTGTACGCGGCGCCATAAGCCTCCAGCGCCCAGACTTCCATCTCACCGAATCGCTGACCACCAAACTGCGCCTTACCACCCAGCGGCTGCTGCGTAACAAGACTGTAAGGTCCGGTAGATCGTGCGTGCATCTTGTCGTCGACAAGGTGATTCAGTTTCAGCATGTACATGTAACCAACTGTCGTCTGACGTTCAAACTCTTCGCCTGTACGGCCATCCGACAATTGCGACTGACCGGTATCAGCGAGATCAGCCAACTGCAACAGTCCCTTGATTTCCGCTTCAGTAGCACCGTCGAATACCGGCGTTGCCGTCGGTACGCCATTGACCAGATTGCCGGCCAACTCCATGACTTCTTCGTCAGTGAAAGACTTGATGTCCTCAACACGACCGCCTGACTTGTTGTACAAGGTTTCAAGGAACTGACGAATCTTTGTGACAGACTCCTGCGCCTTAAGCATCTTGTCGATCTTCTTGCCCAGACCTTTCGCAGCCCAGCCAAGATGCGTTTCCAACACCTGGCCAACGTTCATTCGGGATGGAACGCCCAACGGGTTCAAAACGATGTCGACTGGCGTACCGTCTTCGAGGTACGGCATATCTTCCACCGGCACGATCGAGGAAATCACACCCTTGTTACCGTGACGTCCAGCCATCTTGTCGCCAGGCTGAATACGACGCTTAACAGCGAGGTAAACCTTGGTCATTTTGAGAACGCCAGGTGCCAAATCATCACCTGCCGTGATCTTCGCTTTCTTCTCGTCGAAGCGGCGATCGAACTCGTCGCGCTGACCTTTCAGACGTTCAAACGCTGTCTGCAATTGTTCGTTGGCATCGTCATTCTTCAGACGAATCTCGAACCACTGCTCGCGTGGAATTTCTTCGAGGTAGGCTTTGGTGATCTTGCTGCCAGACTTGAGCTTGTTCGGCCCGCCCTGAGCAACCTTGCCTGTCAGCATACGCTCAACACGCTCATAGATATCTTCTTCGAGAATACGTAGCGTGTCGTCCAGATCTTTGCGAACACTTTCAAGCTCCGCCTTCTCTATCGACAACGCACGCATGTCTTTCTCGACACCATCACGTGTAAATACACGCACGTCGATAACCGTGCCGTCCATACCTGGTGGCACTCGCAGCGAGGTATCTTTAACGTCAGACGCTTTCTCGCCAAAAATGGCACGCAGCAGCTTCTCTTCCGGTGTCAGCTGAGTTTCGCCCTTAGGCGTTACCTTGCCGACCAAAATATCACCCGACTGAACTTCAGCGCCGATAAACGCAATACCGGACTCGTCAAGCTTGGCCAATGCGGCATCGCCCACGTTCGGAATATCAGAGGTAATGTCTTCAGGTCCGAGCTTCGTATCGCGAGCGACACACTGCAGCTCTTCGATGTGAATGGTCGTGAATCGATCTTCTTTGACGACGTTTTCCGAAATTAGGATCGAGTCCTCGAAGTTGTAACCGTTCCACGGCATGAACGCGATCAACAGGTTCTGACCAAGCGCGAGCTCACCCATATTTGTAGACGGTCCGTCAGCCAGAACATCACCCTTCTGAATCGTGTCCCCACCTTTGACCAGCGGACGCTGATTGATACAGGTGTTCTGATTCGAGCGGGTGTATTTAGTCAGGTTATAGATATCAACACCGGACTCGGCCGCATCTGTTTCGTCATCATGTACACGGACAACGATGCGCGAAGCATCAACAGAATCGACCAGGCCGCCACGTCGCGCGACCACGGTTACGCCGGAGTCAATCGCAACAGCACGCTCCATGCCGGTACCGACCAGCGGCGCTTCTGAGCGCAGCGTAGGTACAGCCTGGCGTTGCATGTTCGAGCCCATGAGTGCGCGGTTAGCATCATCGTGCTCAAGGAACGGAATCAATGAAGCAGCGACCGACACGATCTGTCGTGGCGACACGTCCATGTAGTTAACATCCGCCGGGCCTGATAACGTAAATTCGTTCTTGTGGCGCACGGCAATAAGCTCTTCAAGGAACTTGCCGTTCTTGTCGAGCTCTGAGTTTGCCTGCGCAATGATGTACTGGCTCTCTTCGATCGCCGACAAATACTCAATGTCAGAGGTCGCTTTACCGTTGTTAACCTTTCGGTATGGCGTTTCCAGGAAGCCGTACTCATTGGTCCGAGCGTACACAGCCAGTGAGTTGATAAGGCCAATGTTTGGTCCTTCAGGCGTCTCAATAGGACAGACACGACCATAATGCGTCGGATGCACGTCACGAACCTCAAAACCAGCTCGCTCACGCGTCAGACCGCCAGGCCCAAGCGCCGAAACGCGACGCTTATGCGTCACTTCAGATAGCGGATTGTTCTGATCCATGAACTGCGACAGCTGAGAAGAGCCAAAGAACTCTTTAACGGCTGCTGCAACCGGCTTGGCGTTGATCATTTCCTGCGGCATCAGACCTTCGGTCTCTGCCTGCGTCAGACGCTCTTTAACCGCACGTTCAACACGCACGAGGCCGACGCGGAATGCGTTCTCCGCCATCTCGCCAACACTTCGAATACGTCGGTTACCGAGGTGATCAATATCATCAACCATGCCGTTGCCATTACGAATATCCAGCAAGGTTCGCAGCACGTCGAGAATATCTTCTTTCTCAAGGACGCCACTGCCGGTCGACGTATCACGACCTACGCGTCGGTTGAACTTCATGCGACCTACGGCAGACAGATCATAGCGGTCTGGGTTGAAGAACAGATTCTGGAACAGATTCTCTGCAGCTTCCTTGGTCGGCGGCTCGCCAGGACGCATCATTCGGTATATCTCAACCAGCGCTTCAAGTCGGGTCGTCGATGGGTCAATGTTCAGCGTATTGGAAATAAAGGGTCCGCGATCGAGATCATTGACGTACAGCGTACGAATTTGCTCAATGCCCGCGGTAATCAGCGCTTCGATCAGTTCTTCAGTCAGCTCCGCGTTTGCAGCGGCAAGCAACTCACCGGTCTCTGTGTCTACGATATCGTGAGCAAGAATCTTGCCCTGCAGGTACTCGCGCGGCACAACCAGCTTGTCGACCGTGGATTTCTCCATGTCGCGAACGTGCTTGGCAGTAATCCGTCGACCTTCTTCAACGATGATCTTACGACCGAGCTTGATATCAAACGTAGCAGTCTCACCACGCATACGCTCTGGCAGCAATGCCATTTTGACTTCTTTCTCGGAGAGGTAGAAGTCGTTGGTGTCGAAGAACATATCGAGCATTTCTTCGTTGTTCATTTCCAAGGCGCGCAGGATGATCGTGACCGGCAATTTGCGGCGGCGATCGATGCGAGCAAACACGGCATCCTTGGGATCGAACTCGAAGTCCAACCAGGATCCGCGGTAAGGAATAATTCTTGCTGAGAACAGCAACTTGCCAGAGCTGTGCGTCTTGCCCTTGTCGTGATCGAAGAACACGCCTGGCGAACGATGCAGCTGTGACACAATGACACGCTCGGTGCCATTAATAACGAAGGTTCCGTGGTCGGTCATCAACGGCATTTCGCCGAGATAAACTTCCTGCTCACGGATGTCCTTGACCGGCTTGGGAGTGCCACTGGCCTCCTTGTCATATATAACCAGGCGGACTTTTACGCGAATCGGTGCGGCGTAAGTCAGACCACGCATCTGACATTCTTTGACGTCGAATACCGGGTCACCCAAACGGTAACTCACATATTCCAGCGCTGCGTTGCCCGAGTAACTGACAATCGGGAATACGGATTTAAACGCCGCGTGCAAACCTCTGTCGCTGCGTTGTTCAATCGTCTTGTCCGTTTGCAGGAACTTCTGATAAGAATCGACCTGTATCGACAACAAATAAGGCACGTCCAGAGTTGTTGGACGCTTGCCAAAGTTCTTGCGGATCCGCTTTTTCTCAGTGAATGAATAAGCCATTCGAGAATACCCTCGTTTGAGAAAGTGCCATCGCTTCGCTACGACGCTTTCACGTTTTCAAAAAAATATCCGTACTACCTGCCCACGCTAATGCGCGAATAGAAAGCTACAGATGCGTGCAAGCAGCCAACCGAAATTCGACTGGCTGCTTGCCCGACTTCTGGACCGTCGGGTCCGGCATCAATTGCAGATGCATCAAGTTACTGCAAAGACTGATTATTTCAGCTCAACAGATGCACCAGCTTCTTCAAGCTGCTTCTTGACTTCTTCTGCGTCGGCCTTTGATGCGCCTTCCTTAACTGTAGATGGTGCGCCTTCGACAGCGTCCTTGGCTTCTTTCAGACCAAGACCGGTGATCGTACGAACAGCCTTAATAACAGCAACCTTGTTGGCGCCAAAGCTAGTCAGTACGACGTCGAATTCAGTCTTCTCTTCAGCGGCTTCGCCGGCAGCAGCAGCAGGTGCAGCAGCAGCAACAGGTGCGGCTGCAGATACGCCCCACTCGTCTTCAAGCATTTTGACGAGTTCAACAACTTCCATAATCGGCTTAGCGCTCAGTTCTTTGAGCAGGTCTTCATTTGACATTGCCATTTCAATATTTCCTTTAAATTATTTCCTGAGTCAGGAATTTCTTAACAAGTTCTTACGCAGCTTCCTGATCGCCACGCGCGGACAATGTCCGTGCGAGCATCCCGGAAGGCTCTGCAAGAGTACGTACCAGTTTGGTCATCGGTGCCATCATTACGCCAAGCAAAATTGCATGCGCCTGATCGAGAGTCGGCAAATTTGCCAACGTCGCTAGATCAGATGCAGGCAGAAGTTGCCCACCGGTTGATAGCGAAATCGCTTTGAGAGCGTCATGCCCTTTCGCAAAATCTTTGATAACTCTGGCAGCGGCACCTGGATCATCTTTTCCAAACGCAAGCAGAATGGGCCCCTTGAGTGTGTCTCGCATACACTCAAAATCGGTACCTTCAACGGCGCGACGTGCCAGCGTGTTTTTGACAACACGCAGGTATACGCCGGCATTGCGCGCTTCTTTGCGCAACTCCGTCATATCTGCAACAGACAAACCCCTGTATTCAGCCGCAACGGCCGTAACAGATTCGCCTGCAACCGCGTTTACCTCTTTGACAAATTGTTTCTTGTCTTCGAGTCTTAATGCCATGAGTTTCTCCTGGCTTACGGTTACACAAATGGGTGAAAACTACTCACCCCCCTTGTGGGAAGTCCACTTCCCGTGTCGGATGGCAACCGTTGCCAGATAAATCTGACTCAGGTAACTCCATCTACGTAGGCAGGTATTAAGATCAGGATTCAATCTGATCACCTACGGTCTTCGACGTACGTCGATTCCTTTCGACTATTTATCCGCCTTGATACCCGAAGGCATCGCAGCAAATTCTTGCAAGCTGACTAAATGCAGTTGGCGCTAAATCAGGCGTCAACTGACGCGCGATCCACGGCAACGCCGGGACCCATCGTCGATGAAATAGTCAGCTTCTTAACAAATTGGCCCTTGGCCGATGCCGGCTTACCCTTCTTAAGGTCTGCCAACAGAATATTCAGGTTTTCCACCAGCGCAGGCACTTCAAAGTCAGCACGACCGATAGGGCAATGGATAATTCCTGCCTTGTCGGTGCGGTAACGAACCTGGCCAGCCTTCGCATTCTTAACAGCCGTTTCAACGTCAGCCGTGACAGTGCCAACTTTAGGGTTAGGCATCAGTCCGCGGGGACCGAGAATCTGGCCTAACTGACCAACGACTCGCATCGCGTCAGGCGTTGCAATCACAACGTCAAAATTCAAATCGCCAGCTTTCACAGACTCAGCCAGATCCTCGAAACCGACGATGTCTGCGCCAGCTGCTGTAGCCTTGTCCGCGTTTTCGCCTTGTGCGAATACAGCGACGCGTACCGTCTTGCCCGTGCCGTTCGGCAATACGGTTGAACCGCGTACAACCTGATCCGACTTACGTGGGTCGACTCCAAGGTTCACAGCAACATCAATGCTCTCAGCAAACTTTGAGGTTGCCAGCTCTTTGACCATCGACAATGCGTCGTCGATTACATATGCCTTGGTGGAATCAACCTTCTCGCGAGCCAGGTTCTTTCTCTTAGAAGCCATTACTTAACCCCTTCAACGTCAAGGCCCATGCTTCGAGCAGTGCCAGCGATAGTGCGTACAGCAGCATCCATGTCAGCCGCAGTGAGGTCCGGCATTTTCGTCGTCGCGATCTCTTCGAGCTGCGCGCGATTGACTGTGCCAACTTTGACGGTGTTTGGAGTACCAGACCCCTTTGGGACACCCGCTGCCTTACGCAACAGAATCGCCGCAGGAGGCGTCTTGGAAATAAATGTGAAACTGCGATCAGCATAGACTGTGATCACAACCGGAATCGGCAGACCTGCTTCAACATCCTGGGTCGCTGCATTGAATGCTTTGCAGAACTCCATAATGTTGACGCCGTGCTGACCGAGCGCCGGACCAACTGGCGGAGACGGGTTCGCCTTGCCTGCCGGTACTTGTAACTTGATATAACCAGTTACTTTCTTAGCCATCTTAATATCCTCTCGAGTTCAAACGCCTGTTCAAGGCTCCTCGTACGTTGTTTATCTTGCGGTTTTTCGATCACCGTAGTCACGCCCATGGAGCGTTCCTACAATGCTTTAGCCTTTCTCTACTTGTCCGAAATCCAGTTCTACCGGCGTCGATCTGCCGAGAATCTGTACAGCCACCTGCAAGCGGCTCTTTTCGTAATTCACCTGTTCAACCACTCCACTGAAGTCGTTGAACGGTCCGTCAATAACGCGAACAAGCTCGCCTGGCTCGAACAATACTTTCGGCCGTGGCTTGTCGACGCCTTCTTTGACGCGATCCAAAATTCTGTTGGCTTCCTTTTCAGTAATCGGCGCGGGACGATCACTCGAACCCCCAATGAAACCGAGTACCTTTGGTACTTCTTTAACGAGGTGCCAGGTCTCGTCATCCATTTCCATCTGCACCAGCACATAGCCGGGGAAGAATTTGCGCTCGCTACGGCGTTTCTGGCCTTCGCGCATCTCGACCACTTCCTCGGTCGGGACCAGGATTTCTCCAAACTTGTCCCCTACACCCATGCGCTCGATGCGCTCTTCAAGCGAAGATTTAACCTTGTGCTCGAAATTCGAGTAGGCGTGAACGATGTACCAGCGTAACGACACTGTTGTATTCCCTCTAAGACTCTGTCGAAACGTCGGTCTAGCCGACCAAGCTGCGAGTCAGCAATAGCAGACCCGAGTCTAACGCCCAGAAAAACAGGGCCATGATCAACGTAAACACAAACACTGCGATAGCTGTCTGCGTTGTTTCCTGTTTGGTCGGCCAAACAACCTTTCTAAGCTCGACTCGCGAGCCTTGCACGAAGTGCCAAAGCCGTTGACCCTGCGTACTTAGCATCGCAATAGTGATGCCGACGCCAGTACCGCCAAGAACCAGCAGAACACGTAGCGGCAAAGACAGCACGTTCTCGTAGTAGTAGTAACCGTAAAGGCCACCCACGAGAACAAGTGCCGCAACCAGCAGCTTTATAATGTCCAGCGCACCACTTTCACTTGTTTCTGTTTGTGCATTCATGATCAAAAATCGCCATCTGGCTCAAATGGCAGGCCAGGAGGGAATCGAACCCCCAACCTGCGGTTTTGGAGACCGCCGCTCTGCCAATTGAGCTACTGGCCTTTCG
>RCNF010000879.1_pt1 | contig 15673 bp, 10 predicted proteins | sample 2041311 | NCBI WGS metagenome assembly RCNF01 (sample SAMN09708228, study PRJNA481090) | Marine sediment metagenome, whole genome shotgun sequencing project. | biome: marine sediment; feature: ocean; material: sediment; isolation source: Sewage treatment plant 2 marine sediment (STP2) ... | reverse complement strand
TCATTTATACGCTTTGAAAATTCTATTAATACCAAATCCCCAGCCTGGTGACCGTATGTATCATTTACTTTTTTAAAATGATCAATGTCACACATGACAATAGAAAGAGGCCGCTTGTATCTTCCTGCTCTTAGAATCTCCTGGGGAAGCCGTGTATTCAAACATCCACGGTTGGAACAACCGGTTAGAGGATCGGTTATAGATAAAACCCTGATCTCTTCATTTGCCTGTCTCAATGCTCTTTCCTGCACAAGAAAACGCCTTCCTGTGTTCAGTCGCGCAATCAATTCAGCACGGTTAAAAGGCTTGGTCAAATAATCATCTGCTCCTGCCTCCAGTCCGGTGATAATATCGTCTTGAGAATCTTGTGCGGTAAGAAGGACAATAAAGACATACCCCGGATTTTCCTTTTGCCTGATGACCCGGCACAGCTCAAGTCCGTCCATCTCGGGCATCATCCAGTCCGTCAGAACAATAGGAAAAAAACTTTCTTTAAACAGGTCAAATGCTTTTTGCCCGTTTTCCGCGGAAACAACTTCGTGCCCCTCCTTTATGAGGGTCTTTTCCAGAAGCATTCGTGTGACTGCATCATCTTCTGCTATCAGTATGGGAAAGTTGTCGTATGACATTTGACATTTATCCTTTGGCACGGGTTATAATTTAAAATAAAAATCGTATTCGTTTAGCTCTATGAAAAAAGTGTCTAAAAGGAGTCCCGCCCTGGTGGAATCAAAGCGTCGCTCCTGCCTGTCATCGCTTCGCTCAGGCAAGGTGCGGGCGGGCCGCTCAATTTTTTTAACATAAAATAGAAAGAATTTCAAAACTTTAGTCACTTTCGTCACTTCAACTGCTTAACTGCAATTCTTTTCCAAGAAATTATCCGTATTTAGGAAACGCTAAATTACTATAGCTATTATGCTAATACCCATTTCTCAATTACTTCAAAGACAAGCTCTCTTTTTATCGGTTTTGTGATGTAGTCATCCATACCAACTTCAAGGCACACCTTCCTGTCACCTTTCATCGCGTTGGCTGTCATGGCCACAATTGGAATATGAGCTGCTGATTTCCGGTTTCGGGTTGCTGGCTTTTTATCTTCTGCTTTGAGATTTGAGCTTTGACCTAGGTGTTCTTCCTCCCATTTTCTTATTGCACCTGTTGCCTCCAGGCCGTCAATTTCAGGCATCTGGATATCCATGAATATAAGGTCAAAATCGTCGGGAGAACCTGTGTATTTTTCGAAGGCCACTTTGCCGTTATTGGCAACTTCAACCTGGTAACCGGCTTTTTTAAGCATCAGCGTTGCAAGCTTTTGATTTACCGGGTTGTCTTCGGCCAGTAGGATGCAAACCGATTGCTTTGTCTCTTCCTTAATGGAATGCTGTGTGGCAATTTTGCTTCGTACCGGTTTTTCTTTGAACTTTGAGCTTTGAGCTGTGAGCTCTTTTCCCAGCAGCCTCTGAATCATCTTTATCAGCTTTTCCCTGCGAACAGGCTTGGCTAAAAAGCCGTCAAATCCTGAATCTTCACATTTTTTTGCGTCCCGCTCCATCAAAGAAGAAAAGGCAAGAAGGAAAGTTCGGGTTGCGTGTTGCGGCTTGCGTGTTGCGAGCTGGTCTTCATATTCTCGGATTTTTTTTGCTACTTGGTATCCACTCATCTCAGGCATCTGGATATCTGAAATGCAAAGGTCAAAGGGCTTCCCTGTTTCCAATGCCTCTTGAAGAGAAGGCAAAACTTGTTTCCCGTGAGTAAGAGCAACCACCTCCATTTGCGCTGACTTTAAAATATGCGTTAAAATCTCAAGATTTCTCTGATTGTCATCAACTATGAGAACTTTTTTGTCGGCAAGTGAAACAGGAGCGATCCTTTTCACCTTTATTTTTTCAGCTTTTTTAAGCCATGCAGTGAAGTGAAAAATACTTCCTGGTTGCTCGTTGCCTGTTTCTGGTTTCTGGTTACTCGTTGCCGGTTCTCCGTCCTTCAGGCTACAAGCGTCAATCGACAATGGACAATCCGAGGGGCTTTGGGCCCATACATCACCTTCCATAAGCCTGGATATTTTCTTACAAATGGAAAGCCCCAGACCTGTGCCGCCGTATTTTCTTGTTGTTGAGCCGTCTGCCTGCTTAAAAGGCTCAAAGATGTTTGCCAGCTTTTCTTCGGGAACACCTATGCCGGTGTCGCGTATTCTTGCATGAATCAAAACTCTGTCTTCATCTTCTTTTTCCACTTCAATCGAAAGTTCAATTTCACCGGATTCTGTAAATTTAGGCGCATTACCCATTAAATTGGTAATAACCTGCCTGTACCTCGTCGGATCTCCCTTCACCATTGCAGGAACGTTATCACCGACACGGCACAAAACCTCGATGGGTTTTGATTCAATCTTCGGGCGGATCAGCTCACAGATATCATAGGCAAGAAGCTCGGGATCAAATTCAATCTCTTCAAAATCGAGCTGGCCGGCTTCGATTTTGGTAAAATCGAGAATATCGTTAATCAATGAGAGCAGAGATTCACCGCTTCTTTTAACTGTTGCCGCATAATCGCTCTGTTCTTCATCAAGATCCGTATCAAGCAACATGTCTGAAAAACCGATTACGGAATTCATGGGCGTTCGTATCTCATGGCTCATGTTGGCCAGGAACTCGCTTTTGGCCATACTAGCAGCCTCTGCTATTAAAGCCATCTCATTGGCCTGCTCTATGGCGGACTCTAGCTGGCGGTTGGTTTCGGAAAGCTCTTCTTCGGCCTGCTTGCGCTCGGTAATATCGGAATCAACCCCCCGATAACCGATAAGCTCACCTTTTTCATCAAGTATCGGAATTCCATTGGTCAGAAGACAAACCATTTGACCGTCCTTTGTAAGATTCCAGTTTTCCAGATCACGTATCGGACGCTTATCTTTAGCATCCTCTATAAAGATAGCACCGATTCTTTCCTTCTCATCAGGACGCATGAAATGAAGGGGTGTTTTACCGATCACCTCTTTTGCGCTGTAACCCAAAAGGTCTTTCACCTTTTTCGAACCGTAAGTATATACACCGTTCTTATCAACCTCCCATATCCAGTCAGACATGCTTTCTGCAATGTCTCTAAAACGTTCTTCCGATTCGCTTAAAGATTCCAGCGACTCTTTAAGACGTATTTCCGCTCTTTTTCGTCTGCTAAGGTGTTCTTTAACCGTATCCGTCATTACATTGAAAACTGAAACCAGGTTTTGTATTTCATTCCCTTTATCTATTTTTAAAACAACGCCCGAAAGTTCCTTTACTGTGGCCTGAGCCTTTATTTGCAGCTCTCTTAACGGCTTAATCAGATAAAATGCCAGCCAGCTTCCCAAAAGAATGGCAATCAGCAAAACAAAAAAACTTATAAATAAAACCTTATTCTGATTTTGTTTGAAAAGAGCTTTTGATAAACCGGTATCCATTTCAACAACCATGCAAAACGTTTTATCAAGAATTTGCATCGGCATGTAGAAAAGAGCTCTTGATGCAGCTTCATGGTCTATACGGATAGACTTTTTCTCTTTAATGCAGGTTGCCGCGGCTTCATGGTCAAGAATTTTCCTTTCTTCTTCAATCAAAGAGCTACCTATTACATTATTCAACGTATAAAATGAAACGTTTGCATCTATTATGCGGGCAATTCTTATTGCAAAAGCGTCATCTATACATTTTCCTGCCATAATTGTGCAAATCACTCTGTTACCTCGAGTTACCGGCCCATAAGCCCTGATGCCCCACCCGGTACTGCCTTTTGTAATGTATATACTGTTTTTACCGTTAAGTGCCTCCTTTGCCGGTTTGTTGTCTTTTATATCTCCCCTTTTTTGTGAGTGAGTTCGATAGACAACTTTCTTTTCAAGGTCTGTTATCCAGAACATATCCAGCCTGAGGTTTTGAGCTGTCTGGTCCATAATTTCTATTAAATCAGGGAAATTGTCTTTAGAAGCATAATAATCGTCAATTCTGTTTTTCAAAACAATGTGTTGCTTTAAAGCTTTTGAAATACTGGACAGTCTGTCTGCTTCTTCTTTTATTATAGCCTTGATAACGCTTTCGGTGCTTTTGGCAAAACCGGCTTCATGTTTCTCTGCTGCCTTTTTTAAAGAAACCGTGCTCACATAATATGATAATGACGTCGTGCTCAAGGCCACCAGAAAAATCAGCCCGATTAAGTAATATGCCAGGCTTTCCTTGATCTTCATATGGTTTCCTTTATTTTAGTACTCTGCTTCAAAATTTCGGCGACATAATCTCTGTTTGTTGCGGTCAAGTTGATCCTCTGTATGGGTTGAAAGCATTAACAGCGCCCTAAGTTGTGGAGTTGCTCCTGACCATCCGCACTACGGTCTCTATAACTTCAGACGCCTCCGGGCTTTTAACTATCACTGCATCAACCCCTGCATCTATCGCACGCCTTTGTGTTTTAGCCTGATTGTCTGCTGTAAAAATTATAAGCTTTATCCCATGACACTCATGCGTAGTGCGAATGCGCTGGCAAACCTCGATGCCGGACAGTTCCGGAAGTATATAATCGATCACCGCTGCCGCCGGCTTTTCTCGGATTATGGTATCAACTCCTTCAGGCCCATTGGTTGCTGTTATGGGATGAAATCCAGCCTTTTGAAAAAGGCGGGTGTAAAGCCGCAGAAAAACAGGGTTGTTATCCACGATAACAATCTTTTTACGCCCTGACCGACGAATCGAATGATCAGCCTTTTTTTGCATTGCATCCAAAACAAGAAGCTTGTCGCCGGGTTCAAGCTTTATCGAAGGATCCGGGAAGATTGAATCCTGGTTGTTCTTTCGAAGACCGATAACCTGACGCTCTGTTTTTTCTGAAACGGCTCCTATGGTCTCACCTGTAGTATCGGAGTCTTCCTGCACACTGATCCATTTGGGAAGAACCTCTGTTGTCATTGGCTGCGCCGCGGAATTTTTCTTCTTCCCCGTGACTGCAAGGATATCGGCAGCAATCTGCCTGCCTGCTGTTGAAAAAGGCGATACAACGCTGTCCGCCCCGGCACGCATAATTTTTTTTCCTGATGATGGTTCCCCTGCCCTTGCAATAATGTGAAGCGTAGGATTCAGTTCACGAGCGCTCAAAACAATGAACAGATTATCAGGATCGGAGTTTAGCAGAGCAAGCAGACCCTTTGCCGATTTTATTCCGGCTTCAAGGAGCAGACTTTCACGGGTTGCGTCTCCTTCAATATAGAGGCTGCCTTTTTCATTAATAATCTGGCAATGTTCAGGATTTGCCTCAATTGTTACGAAATCGATACCTGCTTTTTCAAAGTATTCTGATGCTGCCGCGCCCACTCTCCCATACCCGCAAATGATGTAATGTGATTTTAATGCCGATATTTTTTTTCTCATTTTTTTTAACCCCGATCTGCCGCTGAAAACCTTTTCTAAAAGAGATTCGGCTATGGCATGCCCTGCAAGAGCCAGGCTACCGAAACCAAGCAGGATATAAAATGTCGTAAATCCACGACCTGCTCCGGAAAGCGGTTTCACCTCACCAAAGCCAACGGTGGTAAGAGTAATAACCGACATGTAAAAGCCCTCGAAAAATGTATAATCTTCGATTATCATATAGCCGGAAACGCCGATAGAAATAGCACCTGTGATTAATAAAAAAGCAAATATGACCCGCCGGATAGAATGCATAGTTTATTTTTTTAGATTTGACGCGTGATATGATTATTTTACTAATTCCGCAATATTACAGGTATATAGCAACAACTATGCCAATTTTATCACCTTCCTTTATCGAAAAGGTGTAAATATATAATTTTTTATTCAATAAGATTAACCTGTTTCAAAATATTCAATTTCGAAGTCTCCGCTTATCTGTTCGAGATCAAGGAAGGCAACCAAGTTTTAAATAAGGTTTAACCATATGAATACATTGAATATATCGAGAATTAAATTTTAGGCCTGTCGACAAATCCCGCTAATCGGGGACGCATATATCGGACAGATAAGCGCAGACTTCGAAAGAGGACGTTTCGAAATTGGCTGACATATAATGCAATACTAACGTGGAAACATCTCTGAAGACATGGAAAATAAAAAAACGTGGATGTATAAAGCCTGACTTTATGTCAATGTTTTGACGCTATACCGGCAGAAATACGACAGATCAGGCCGATAGCTTAGACAATTTCTTTTCTCCGAAATTCATGGGAAGAATAATAGCAAGAATGCTTAGCGTAAAAGCTATGGAAAACGACACCGTTATCCATACCCACTTCAATATACTTAATGCCTGCCTGTTGATCTCCGCCATGAAAATAGCGTAAACAGGGCCTGCTTCAATGACAATTACCACGCCGATATAAGCAGCACAAAGTATCATAAAGACAAGCCCGCCAAAACTTGTAACCGTCTGGGTCGGATTCTCTGCTTTGAAATCAGGGTATGCGGCACCAAGGCCTATTCCCATTGCCACAATCCCGGGTACAAGGAAAAAAACTGTGACAATTGAAAGAATCATCATAAAGGCTGTTACATTAAGCAGCATATTTGTGACAATGGTGAGTATTTCAGCCAGAATAAGAAGAGGGAAGTAGTAAATAAAAAACTTTACCCATAAAAATTTCTTAATGGTGCCGGGAGCCGATTTTACTATCCAGAATGCATTTCTCTCCGAGCTGACTGCAGGATAAGCAAAACGTCCTGTTATGGCTGTCAGGACAAAAAGTGCAAGTCCCATGTTAAGAAAAGAAAGCAGATTTTGAAGATATACTGTCTTAATAGGAGATTTTTCAATGGGAAGTACGTTGAAGTTATAAATATATATGACAACAAGTGCAGCAATGAGAAAAAGCTGCGACCATTGTGTCTGATCACGAAAGAAGGTCTTGATCTCCTTTACTGCCAACGCTCTGACCTGGCCCGGTAAAAAATTAAACAACTTACCACCAATCGAGCTTTGTTTAATCAGGCGTGCCTGTGCCGACTGGGTTTTTGAAAACCCCTTAAAGTAAATTGAGTCTGCCACTATTATTATTGCGAACACAAGTGTGCCTGTAAAACTCAAGGAAATAAATGCATGAAACATTCCGTCGGCCACAGAGTCGGAAAGAATTGCTTTAATACTGTCAAAAGCCCATGTGGTCGGAAGAAAAGGAGATGACGGCGTCTTTAATGCCGTTATATAAACAAGAACACTGTCAAATATTTCGGGATCAACCAGAAGTTCAGGTTTTAAAAAACGAATTGCGATATAAAGAGCAACAAAAAAAAATAGGCTTATAAAAATAAACACGCTTCTCATGCGGCTTGCCGGAACAACAATAACAGCAGACATCACCAGAACAGAACTTAATGCAGATGCAGTAATAGAAAGAGACATAAGGACGAGGAAGATATCAAGGTAGAAAAAAAACCCCGACCCGTACACAACACCGTAAGATATGAAAACAGGCAACGTATAAATGATAACCATCCACGAACTGTCAATAGTACTGTCAATCCACCGTGCGGTAAAAATCTTATGACTTGAAACAGGTAAAGAATGCACAAGTAGAAGATCCCTGGAAAGATACAGCTTTGAAAGAGATGTCAGAATACTACTGAAAACAAGAAGAACAAAAGAAGTAATAAGCATCATGGAAAGAAGTTTAAGGGCAAGTATATCACCAATATCCTCGATGCCTTTAAAATAGGACAAGACACGCAGGGAGACAGCGAAAAGACCGGCCCAGAAAACAAGACCGATTGTACTTATCAGCAAAAACTTCATCGCCCGCCCACGACTTCTTTTTGAAAAACCGCTGTTTCTAATCGACGAAATTCTTGGTTTTAATAATGTTAAAATATCGTTCATTTATAGTTTAGCACTCTAGTTTCGCACTCCTATTTACAAAAGGGAATGCTCGGATGACATGTAATATATAAGATCAGATGTGAATCGAGAAGGTTATATTGTTTTCTGTAAGGTGATATGTTGGTCACCCCCTCCATCCTCTCGCAGTGTCAAGATATTTAGGATAGATGTAAGAACTTATATAATTTAGCAACTTAAACACTTTATCCCAAATATCTGGACACGCTTCCAACTGATTATATTCATATCACCTGGAAGAAAATGATATAACCTTCTTGATTCACGCCTTCGATACGAATCAACTTTTCAGGAACAACTCAACCAATCAATCCATTGTCAGGTTTAAAAAGACCTGTTCAAGATCAGCATTTGTAACCTGTGCTTTTCGTTGCAGGTCATCAGTGGTTCCTGTGGCTATCAGGTGACCCTTGTGAATTATACCGATACGGTCACATATCTCCTCTGCGATCTTCAAGGTATGGGTTGACATGAAAACGCTTACACCCTGTTTTGCAAGATTCCGAAAAAGATCCTTGACCATCATAATCGCAACAGGATCAAGCCCCACCATCGGCTCATCAACAATAATAACTTCAGGATCATGCAAAAGTGCCGCAGCCATTATAAGCCTTTGTTTCATCCCGTGGGAATAGGACTCGATGAGCTCGTTGGACCAGTCAAGAAGTGAAAACATCTTAAGATGTTGCTCGGCTTTTTCTGAAAAGATATCACTGTCAACTCCGTACAGGTCTGCCACGAATTTTAAAAATTCCATTCCGGTGAGTTTTTCATAAAGATATGGCCGATCCGGAATAAAGCCGATTTTACTTTTTGCCTTTTCAGGGTTGTCTTTCATACTTATCCCTGCAATCATAACACTGCCGCTTGTGGGCTCAAGTACACCGCCAATCATCTTTATAGTGGTTGTCTTGCCTGCACCGTTTGGACCTATAAAGCCGAATATTTCACCTTTTTGTATTGAAAGGTTCAAATTACTCACAGCAGGAAAATCGACATATTTTTTGGTTAAATCTTTAAGCTCTATCATTATTTAATAACCTTCAATTTTACTTTGCCTATGATACTCATTAAATCGAGCTGTTTTAAAGATCCGGTTGTAAAACGAATATGGGTTACATCAGCCGGAATCTGGCCAAAAACCGAATCGGCAGTTATCCATCTGCCAAGGTACAAAAGGTTCCATGCATGGTAGTAAAACCTGCCGTTTAAGTAGGCAAGGCCCGTCTCAATCCGTGCAGGTATCCCGGATGCCCTTGCCAGCGCAGCTAGAAGCACAGCATGTTCATTACAATCTCCAACACGATTTTCAAGAGTGGAAAGTGCATCAGGCACAGATAAGACCGGCCGCTTTTCAATATTTTTGTAAACCCAGCCAATCAGCTTTTTCACCTTTTCCAACGGCACGATTTCGTCTCGTATGATCTTTTTCGCCTGATCTTTAATTTTCTGATGATCAGACTGGATAAATGGGCCAGGTTGCATAAATATCTTTTCAAGAGTATCTAACTTATCAACATCTAGAACAGGCTCAAGACCCGACAATAACTCTTTTTCGACTGTAAGGATGTTATCTATAAGAGTTTGTCTTTCTCCCTGCAAATTTACATCATTATATTTTATGCCGCCTATTTCAAGTTCTATCCTTTTAAGCCCGGCTGCATCTTTGATAACCACGTTAGATGCAATAGAAGCAATTTTGGTAAGGTCTTCTCCTGTTTCTAAAGGATGTCCGTAAAGCGCATCTTTGCGGGTTGTTTTTTCAAGCCTGATTCCCAGAAGCCCTTTTTCTTTAAGCGTTTCTCCATCTTCTCCAATCCAGGCAAACTGGGTTGCTCCTTTAAAATTTATCAGTAGTTTGGTTGCTATTTTCATGGCCCCCATGCTTTTAATATTTTCTTTTCCGACCACACTGACAACAACAGGCTCCTGGCCCATAGTGGCCGGATCAAAAACATCAAATGTAAATTTACCTCCTGCCTTAAGCCCCGCAGCCCTGATAGCATCAAGGATTCCGGCGGCAATGTACGGCTTCTTTTTAATCTTAATATCAAAAGTCCGAAAAGCTCCTGAGTTTTGGGTTTTAATGTTAATAATATCACCTGAAACCGACCCTGTGGCTGAAAAGCTGAAACGACCCGAACTGATTATAAAATCAAAAGAAGAAAGGGTGAAATCATCGTTTAGCACTCCATTGGTTTTAAGGTTTATATCCTGAACCATTCCCATGGTATTAATACGCATGAAAACATTCTCTTGCAGCAGATACCCTTTTTCCTTTTTTGTAAAAGTTTTATGTGAAAACCCGATTTTTTTATCCTTCTGGAAAATATTCATCCATGTGTCTCTTTCAGGAAGTACAGACAGGGAGGAAATGGATAAAGTTTGTGGAGCGGAAAAGATTTTATTGAGCAAATCCAACCGTATAATAAAAAGAACTGAAAAAGCGAAAGCAAATAAAACGCCCGCAATCCAGTAAGATTTCATTTTATTTAAAGACATGGTATATATGCCAAAAAGCTTGAATACTCGGGTGCTAAGCCCTCCCCCTCGGCATTCCAGCCTCCCAGTTTATGTGCCTTTCGTTTCTTTGTGGTTTGACTCGCTTAAATATTGTATTATACTCTATAAATTGGTAAAAGTTAAGAAAAAACAACCATTAAAAGGAGGAAATGTTATGAAACGAATTTTTAAAATGTCCTGGTTTTTATTGCTGCTGTCTTTGGCCCTTTTTCTTACAGTGAACGCTGTGGCCCAGGAAACAGGTTCAATAAAGATAGAATCAGCCGCTGTTTGTGAAAATATTGTTGATCGCGAAGCTGCGGGTACAGGTACCAGTTTTTCGGTGACAGTGGGAAAACTCTTCTTTTTTACTAAAATTACCGGTGCTGAAAACCCGATAGAGATTGCACATGTCTGGTACTTTGGTGATACCGAAAGAGCCCGTGTAACTTTGCCTGTAAAAACAAATGCATGGCGTACTCACAGTTCAAAGATCTTGCAGGCTCACGAGATAGGTGCATGGCATGTAGACGTTCTCAGCCCGGCAGGAGAAGTGCTGGAAACGGTTCAGTTTGAAGTCGTCCAGTAAGTAGCTGACAAACTAATAGTGACACTGGACCATGTCCACTGTTACGAGGTCAACGCTACGGCTTTCGGGTGGTACCTCATTAATTTTTTTGATCAAACCGTGTGCTTCGCAAGCGGTAAAAGCTTAAACGATTGGAGACATGCCGTCTCCCCTTTCATGCGCGGCCTATAACCGCAATTTAAAGCCACCCCCTTTGGGGGTGGTCATTTACTTTTACTGCTAAAAAATATCAAGCGTTAATTCTCGCTGATTGATATATGCAAGTACCCTTTCTATAAAATCTTCATGGGTAATTCCGTATTTGACACTACCATCCAGAGTTCTCACCGACAATGTTCCAGATTCCTTCTCCTTTTTGCCGATTGTAAGGATAAGCGGAATATTATCAAGCTGTGCATCTCGAATTTTTTTGTTCAGGCTTTCTGTTCTACTATCAACATCAATTCGCAGGCCTTCTTTTTCCAACAATATTCTAATCTCATCTGCGTAAGACGCAAGTTCATCATTGATGGGCAGAAGAATCGCCTGAACAGGTGATAGCCACAAAGGGAATTTCCCTGCAAAGTGTTCTATCAATATTCCAAAAAATCTTTCGAGGGAACCGAAGATTGTCCTGTGTATCATGATTGGGCGGTGCTTTTCATTGTCCCTGCCTATAAAAGACAGATCAAACCTTTCCGGCAATGACATGTCGAGCTGAATCGTGCCGCACTGCCAGGTTCGGCCCAGGGCGTCTTTAATGTGAAGGTCGATCTTGGGGCCATAGAAGGCGCCATCCCCTTCATTGACAATATACTCTTGCCCATAGACGTCAAGGGCGGAGCGCAGGCCTTCTGTGGCAACCTCCCACTGCTTGTCGGTTCCGATCGACTTTTCAGGACGTGTAGAAAGCTCCAGACGAAAACCGAGCCCAAAGGTTCCGTAAATCCGCTCCGACAACGATAAAACTCCGATAATTTCATCCTGGATCTGATCGGGAGTCATGAATAGATGAGCATCATCTTGATGAAATGCTCGAACGCGGAACAGGCCGGACAGCACACCGCTAAGTTCATGCCTGTGTACCAACCCGATTTCTCCCGCTCTCATGGGCAGTTCCTTGTAAGAATGAGGACGATTTCCGTAGATCAGCATCCCCCCCGGGCAGTTCATCGGTTTGATGGCGTAATCGTATTCATCAACAACGGAAGTATACATGTTTTCCCGGTAATTATCCCAGTGACCGCTTTGTTCCCACAGATTACGCTTTAGCATTATCGGTGTTTTTGTTTCCGTGTAACCGGCTGCAAGATGCTCTTTACGCCAGTAGTCAATCAGGATATTCCAGATCACCATTCCCTTAGGATGAATAAACGGCATACCAGGCGCTTCATCATGGAAGCTGAACAGTTCCATGGCTTCCCCTATTTTACGATGGTTGCGCCTTTTAGCCTCTTCAAGAAAATGGATATATTCTGCAAGTTCTTTCTTGTTGAAAAATGCGGTGCCGTATATGCGCTGGAGCTGGGCTTTTGTTTGGTCAGCCCTCCAGTATGCCCCGGAAACCTTCATGAGCTTAATAGCTTTGACAAATCCTGTATGTGGAAGGTGGGGGCCGCGGCACAAATCTGTAAACTCACTCTGCATATAAAACGAAATGGTGTTATCACCCAACTCAGAAATCATTTCGAGCTTGTAAGGCTCATCTTTATAGAATTCGAGGGCCTCAGTCTTGGAAACTTCCCTGCGTGTAATAGGAAGTTTCTCCTTTATGATTTTTTTTATTTCCGCTTCTATCTTTGGGAAATCGTCCCTGGAAATCGGCTGCATGTCTATGTCGTAATAGAAACCATCCTCAACTGCAGGTCCGATAGTAAGCCTGGCGCCAGGATAAAGGCGTAAAATTGCCTGTGCCATGACATGCGCTGCACTGTGGCGGAGAATCTCCAGTGCTTCAGGGTCTTTTGTTGTTATAAACCTGATTTTAGCGTCCCGGGTTATCTTTTTGCCTAAATCAACAATTTCAGAATCTAATTCCATGGCAACGCAATTTCTTGCAAAACCCTCTGAAATACCCTTTGCTACGTCCAGTCCTGTAGAATTGTTTTTAAAACTCTTTATATTGCCGTCAGGAAATGTTATGTTCGCCATTATGTATTCACCTTTTTGTATTAATTGAGACTATTGAAAAACATGTCCGAATGAGCATTCATGTGATCCGGTTTTTCATAAATCTAAAATGTTACACCTTTTTTTTAATTTTTCTTTGGATCTTAAATTGTCCATATCATGTTACCAAGCGCTTATATTTAGGAGAAATGACCTTCCTGGTCAAGATAAAAAATGAGCAAAAATATTAATCGTGACTACCAGTTAATAGAAACTCTTTCAGAACTTAAAACGGTTGCAGATCTTTTTAAGAAAGAAAAAGCCATTGCTGTTGATCTGGAAGCTGATTCCATGTACCATTTTAAAGAAAAAGTCTGCCTGATTCAAATGGCAACACATGATGTAAATGTGGTAATCGATCCTTTAAAAATTCACGATTTGTCACCTCTTAAACCGCTTTTTGAAAATCACAGCATCAATAAAATCTTTCACGGAGCCGACTACGATGTTCGCAGTCTTTACAGGGATTTTAAGATTAATATAAATAATCTTTTTGATACCCAGCTTGCGTGCATGTTTCTCGGTATCAGGGAAACCGGCCTTGAAGCGGTTGTAAAAAAATGGTTCAAGGTTAGACTTGATAAAAAATATCAAAGAAAAAACTGGTCCAAAAGGCCATTGTCTGAGGATATGATGGCATATGCTGCAAAAGATACTCTCTATCTTCTTCCTCTTGCAAAAATTCTTGAAGAAAAACTGAAAAACCTTGAACGACTTTCCTGGGTAAATGAAGAATGCCGTTACTTAAGCAAAGTTCGGCATGCTTCAGCCAACCATGAGCCTCTTTATCTTAAGTTTAACGGCGCCGGTCGACTCGATTCAAGAAGTCTTGCGGTCCTTGAATCTCTTCTCCAGTACCGAAAAAAAATCGCAAAAAAAGAAGACAGACCGCTTTTCAAAATTATCGGAAACCATTCGCTCATGAAACTGGCAACCAAAAAACCTGTTAATTTAAGCCTAGTGGAAAAGACAAAAACACTCAGTCCAAGACAGATCAGGATACATGGAGATGCTGTAATAGATATAATAAACAATACCTTGAAGGTGCCAGGGGGTTCCCTCCCTGTTTACCCCCACAAAAAGGCTTCACCGCTTCCCCCACAAGTTCCAAAAAGAGTAAAAGCTATTAAAGAGTGGAGAGATACTATTGCAAATAAGCTGAAAATAGATCCTTCAATTCTTTTTAATAAGGCCCTTTTGACTACTATTGCCTTACAAAACCCAAAGGACAGGAAATCCCTCGAAACCATAAAAGAAATGAAAAACTGGCAGAAAAATGAATTTGGCGAAAACATTATTTCCATATTGGAGATGATGGATAATTGACAAATAATACCATTTTGTTATAGAAAAACACTAAAATGCTGTAAGCGTTGACTTGGTAATCTATGACCGGAAAGGGCATGAAAATATTTCGATTTAAAGATATTGAGGCATGGTTGATAAATGGATGATTCGAGAAAACAATCTAACAAACCTAATATTTCCGTTATAACAACCCGCCTGGTTGATTTAATATTAAAAATGAGCGCTAAGGAGCGTCAAACTCTTCTTAACGAACTGGAAGAAAAATATAAAAAAGGAAACAGGGAATTTTCCAGGAAAGATTATAAAAAGGAAGTTGACTTTGTTTTAAATGAGCGAATGTTTAGAGGTTTAATTCAAAACCTAAGTGCAAGTGGTATGTTTATAGAAACAAGTGAATCTTTTTCCGAGGGACAAAGAATTACTTTGACTTTTGAACTTCCCGAACCGGGGGAGCATATCAAGGTTTCCGGAAAAATCGTCAGGCTTATTCCAGACATCGGTTTTGGCGTTAAGTTCAATAAAGTCATTGCAGTCTCTCCCCAAAAAACTAAAAAAGAAGAAAAGACCCTTTACTGGTAATGGAGGAGCTATGAGTTCAATTACTGATCATGAAAAACTGAGAATTCTTTTGTCTCACTGGGTAAATCACAACGGAGAACATGCACAGGAGTATAAAGAGTGGGCAGAGCGTGCTGGAAACTTTGGATCTAAAGAGGCGGGTTTAAAAATAAATGCAGCTATTGAGGAAATGTCCGCCGTCAACAATCATCTCCTGGATGCCTTGGAATTGCTTGGCGGGCATTTAAAGCACAATCACGAAGATCATGATCATTCGCACCACCATCATGGAGATCACGATCATTCGCATCATCACTGAAGGAATGCACGGTGAGGTTTGTATCTGCCCCGGCTCAAGAACTACTTTTCCCCAGCCTTTTCTTTCAGCAATGCGAGAAAATCTATGTATCTACTATCAGCGGGCTTTAGCTTAAGGGCATTTTGTACGTCATCTATCGCCTTTTTGATTCTCTTTTTTTCAATCCATGCATACCCTCGATTGTAGTAGGCAATATCTTTTTTTTTATCAAGTTCTAAAATTTTATTAAAATCGTCAATAGCCTTGTCAGGCTTACCTTTTATAATCCATATACATCCCCGGTTGTTTAAGGCATCTATACTGTATAGATTAATATTGAGTGCTTTATTAAAATCTTCTAATGCGCGATTATAGTATCCTCTTTTTTCCCAGGCAAATCCTCT
>RCNF010000877.1_pt1 | contig 15675 bp, 14 predicted proteins | sample 2041311 | NCBI WGS metagenome assembly RCNF01 (sample SAMN09708228, study PRJNA481090) | Marine sediment metagenome, whole genome shotgun sequencing project. | biome: marine sediment; feature: ocean; material: sediment; isolation source: Sewage treatment plant 2 marine sediment (STP2) ... | reverse complement strand
TCGCCGAGGGCGACGACCTCGCCGTTTTCGACACCGTACTCGACGGAAACGACAACTGGAGTGCCGTTGGTCGTCGCGAGCGTCTGGGCGTCGTCGCCGAGGGTGTTGAGCCCGATGGCGTTGTTCAACAACATCGCCAGAACGTCAACCCCGGTCATGAGTTCGTGTGTTCCCGTGACTTCGGCCTCGGAGCCCGCGATCTGCGCGAAGAACTCGATATCGAACTCCTCGGCGAGAGTGTTGAGGTCGCTCCAGTCCTCGTTCGATTCCCGTGGGCGACCAAACGGCCCGAGGCGGGCAGCGCTATCGGTCAGGACCAACAGACCGCCGTTGTCGACGTAGTCGTTCAGGACTGCGGCTTCAGACGCCGACCATGCCTCATCGTAGAGATCGACATCGGCGAGCTCACTGGGGTAGTCATGCACGGGAAGGACCACCACCATTTTGGCGTCCTCCAACTCGGTTGCCGTGAGGGCCTGGCCATAGGGCACGAGATCGAGATCGAGGCCTTCCCAAGCCAAGATGGTCCCGAGATCGGTAAAGAGCAACGGAGCCATGTGCACGGACTCGGTGTGGTTGGCGAGGAACACCGCGCGCCCGGAGGGCTCCGGCGTCACCCGCAGATTCGGATCCTCAGCGCCGGTGTCGAGGGCTGCAGACACCAGCACCCTGGTCAGCCGTTCGAACTGGTCCGCCTCGGCCCGGGCGTGCTCGATGGTGTCGTTCGGCGAGTGCCAGTGGGCGGTGTAGTGAGCCGAACCGAGCTGTTCGGTCGCCGGCAGGTCGAGGTTGTCGAGGAGGGCGTTGGGCACGTTGTACGGGACGAAGCCGGTGATGTCGGAGAGCAGCCAGTGGAAATCCCAGGTCAGCGAGTCGATGCCGCGTTCGCCCACCTCGTTTTGGAGAAAGTCGGGGAAGGGAAGGGTGTCGTTGCCGAGCCGGCTGTACGACCACGACTCGAGATTTATGGGGTCCGCGAGGCCATCGAGCGGTCTCGCCATGGCGTCGAGCTCGATCATCGCGATCGCCCGGTCGAGTAATTCCTGGTGGGTCGCGGCAAAATGCGCCGAACCGAAGATGCCCTTCTCGTGACACCCGAACCACACCAGGTAGACATCGACCGGCGGCACCGTCCTGCTGCGGTCGAGCACCCGTGCCACCTCGAGGAGGGCGGCGGACCCCGAACCGTTGTCGAGAGCGCCGGGACAGTTCGGCGAATCGAGGTGAGCCGAGAGGATCGTCGCTTTCGACGAATCCAAACCGGGGATGCGTGCAACCACGTTTCCCGACTGGCCGGGCGAGACGATGTCGGTGTCCCAGGTCAAACTGGCGCTGGTGATCGAATCCAAATCTTCGATGGTGCGGATTCCGGCTGCGGCCATGTCCTGGATCCGCGTGACCAGTACCGGGATTGGTGGATCCAGCTGAAAATAGATCAGGGCGCTCGAGTCGAGGGCGAACGAGCCGTGGCTTTCGCCGATCGTCAGGGAGTCGGAGGTCACCGCCACCAGCCCCGCCGGAAGCGCGTCGAACACCGGTTGCAGCCGGGCGATCGCCTCGTTCCTCCCGATCAAGGCCGTGTCGATGAGGGCAAAATCGAGCACCGCGATACGCCCCGCCAGCTCTCCCGCCGCCAGTGATTGGATATCTGCCAGCGTGGCAAGGGCTCGAACGGGCCCTTCAGCGGTGACAGGGTCGAAATCGAGATCGGTGAGATCCCCATCCGAATCGTAGAGTTGGGTCTGCCCGAGACTGTATGGATGCCCGGCGGTGGCATCTGCGGGCACCGTCCGCGAGGTCGAACCGACCTCGATCTCGAGGGTCGCCTGGTGGATCTCGACCCCGGCGATGGTGCGAAAACTCTGCCGTTCGACCTCGAGACCGTTGGCGGCGAGAAAGGCGTGTCGGGCCAATCGCTCCTCAACATATGTCAGAGCTTCGCGTTCGCCGGCGCTGCCGCACACCCTCCATCCCGAGTGGACCTCAATTTCCGTCAGGTCTTCCAAAACCTTGAGCAGGCTGGTGCTGGACACGAGATCGAACGGGTCGGCCTCCGGCACACGGCGGTCGCCGGCCCTTCTGGACAGTGCCGTATCGGCCTTCTGTCCGGAGACCGGGTCCGCGGACCATCCAGGTGCAGTGCTCGACACCACCAGCGTTGAAAGCACCGCAGTTCGGGCAAGTCGAGACATCGCTGTGCTCACGGTTCCCCCCCGGTGGCGGGTGTATCAACCCCGTCACAGGGATCATACGAGATCGAGGAGAGACGGTTGCCTCGTGATGCAACCGCTTTGATGGATCACTCGGCCCAAAGATCGACCCAGGTAGCAGGCTGGCCCTCGACGCCTACCGGAATCTGGTGGATCTTTCCTCCGGCGGCCCACCTCGAATGTCGAGACGGCGGTTGGTGGTGACCGTATGTTACGCCGTGAGTGGAGCTGGCGCCTTCGGTATCTCGAGTCGATCCAACGGTGCCGCGGCGTCGAGCGCCCGCGCCGCCTCCCCGATGGTCCGGCGGCGATGTCCCGCGGGGACCACCATCAACGTTGTCGGCAGCACGTCCTCGAAGCGGCGAATGACACGGCCGAGTTCTGCAACCCGATTTATCGGACCCTCCTCGATGCGCTCAATAACCACGTTTCCTGAGGCGGTGTTTGGCTTCTTGGAGCTTCGTGATCTTCGTTTCACTCGCCAGCGGTTTCCGGATGCGTGGAATGCCTGGGAAAGCCTGGCAGAGATCTACGCCGCCAAGGGTGATTGCGCCCGCGCAGTTACCTTTTATCGCCGTTCCCTCGAGCTCAACCCGGACAACGACAATGCTGTCGAGCACCTGAAAATATACGGTCCAGAGGCTTCTGCTGCGAATTGAAACTCGGGGTGGACACCCGTTGAGATCCCCTGCGTGAGCCTTACCCGAAGGCGGCAGGCGCGAAACGGTACACTCTGAACAGCCATGGATCTCAGACGCTTCACCGGAGTGCGGTTTGTCAGCAGGGCGCCGACCAGGGCGGGCGGCATGGTCCCGCTTCGAGTGACGAAGATGGAAGCTCCCCACGTCCTGTGGTGGCAGTCCCACGTCCAGCCGATCATTGATCAGGACCCGGACAGGGTCGACAACGACTGGAACTGGATGCTTGTCGCATCCTTGACGCGGCTTTTTGGACTGGCGACCGCGAAACGACCGCTGGGCTTTACCGTGGGTATCGCGGCTCACGACACGGGTCAGTTCATCCCGTGTGCTCTGGTTTTGTTGCTGGGGCGCGACCGGGCGCTCGACAACCACGCCAAGAAAAGCACCTTTACGTGGTATCTCACGACCGCGCCCGACGCTGCTCTCCTGGCTGTCGAGGACTATGATCTGGACGCGGACCATCTGCCGAAACGCCTCGGGACCATCGCCCTCGATGTCTGTGTGACCCACTCGTTGAACCACGTAGCTCGGGGGCGGGTCAGTCTGCACTCGGACCCCGAGGGCGGCGACCGGCTGCTGGGGTGGTATGAGAAACGCGGCATGACGGTCCTACCGAGGGGCCGGCGGCTTCCCGCCGGACCCAGGCGTCTCTTCAAACCCAGTGATGGACACTACTGCTACTACACGGTTGATGCCGCCGCGAAGGCGAGCCGCGAGCTCGACTCGTTGCGCTGAGGAGGGACCCGATGCCGACACCGATCTCCGTTTTTACAGAGGTGGCCGCCAGACACGGAGGCGTTGACCATGAGGATATGGCAGCGGTTCAGCTCTGGTACGAGGAAACGTTGCCGACCCTCCCAGCTGCATCCATCGAGGAGGTTCTCGAAGAACTCGTTCGTGGGCAGGAGGTATCAGGGTCTGCCCGATCCCCTCGCGTCTATCCTGACAGGGCGCCTCTACCGACCCTCGATCAGGCGCCACCGGTCCCGTTGCCTCTTCTTGCCGCCGGTTGGCGGGTCTTTCTGCGGCGGTTGCTGAGGAGGCATGGTGCGGGCGGTGGCGGTGCGAGTTGAGCCGCCGGCTTGGAATGCATGTATCAGGTCATGGAATGGAGCTGTGATGGAGCGACGTATTTTTGCGGTCGGTTCGATAATGGCCGGACTGGGAGTTGCATTGGGAGCGTTTGGCGCCCATGCCCTCAAGGCGAGCGTGAGTCCTCAGCTCTTGACGACCTTCGAAACCGGTGTCCGCTATCAGATGTATCACGGGCTCGGCCTGCTGGCCCTGGCGTGGGCGATCGGGCGCTGGCCCAGCCGCCGGTTGGCGGCCGCTGCGTGGCTGTTGCTCGCTGGGACAATCGTGTTCTCGGGCAGCCTGTATCTCCTGGTCCTGACCGGACAGCGGTGGCTCGGGGCCGTCACGCCCTTTGGCGGAGTTGCGCTGATCGCTGGATGGTGCCTCATCGCGTGGCGGTTGCTCGCCGTAAGTGACCATCCGGGTGGCGGACAGTAGACGTTCCGCATTCACAGGATTGTCTGAAGGCCGTAGGCAGGTCCTTCAGGGCCTGCCACCACCGGAGTAGGGTGAACCTGTGAAACGTCGAAGAAAGCACCTCCTTTCCGAAGAGGTGTACGAAGGTCAGAATCGCGTGGTGTAGCTGACGATTTGCACGGCACATCGTCCACGGTGGCTTGAAGAGCCGGATTTCGCAAAGATTGCCCGCGACGAAATACTGGGATGTCACGTGGATCGCCCGGTGATCGGCTTCTGCACCATGCCGGATCACGTTCATTTGCTTTTGTGCAATTCAGGGTCGCGGGTGGGCCGCAATCAACCAACCTCGCAGAAAACGGTCGGTTGTGGTGGCGGGCCCTGAAGGACCCGCCTACAATTCTCTGGTGATTATCGCATTGAGTTTTGTCATCGGGTTCCTCGGATCGATCGCTGCCGCGGCTGTCGATCCACAGGCGATCCTCGAACAAACGGTCAATCTCCGTTCCGAGGTGCTTGAGTTGGCCCTCGAAGTCTACGAGCAGGCAGAGGTGGGTGGGTTGGTCCGCCGTCCCGTACTCACGATCATCGACTATGAAGTGTCGTCCTATCAGCAGCGGTTGTGGGTCATCGATATGACGTCGGGCAAGGTCCTTCACCAGGAATGGGTTTCGCACGGGATGGGCAGGCCACGAGGATCGGGGGGGACGATGGAGGAGGCCTTGAGCTTCTCCAACGATCCCGGGACGCTGAAGTCGAGCCTCGGTCTGTTTGTGACTGCAGAGACCTACTACGGTCGCCACGGTTACTCGCTCAAACTCGATGGTCTGGAAGAAGGCGTCAACGACAACGCGCGAGAGCGTTTGATCGTGATGCACGGTGCGGAGTACGTGACCCCGGATCGAGCGACTGACCGCCTGGTCGGACGCAGCTGGGGTTGTCCGGCGGTCCGACCCGGCATCTCCAAAGTGCTCATTGACTCCATCAAAGAGGGGTCCGTGCTGTGGATCTACTATCCCCACGACGAATGGCTGGAAGAGTCCGAGTTCCTCGGCGAGGAGTGACCGGGCCGTCTATTGCCCCCGTATGGCTTCCAGGGTCCCTTCAGGGGTGTCGATCCTGAAGGGTTCGTCAAGACCCTCGATGATCCGTGCATCGCGGTCATAGACGTCCCTCCTGAAGAAAACGTTCCCATCGGCGTCCGCTTCAGCTGTCCAGTAGAGCAGCATCACAGTGATGGGGTTTTCGAGGTTGACCCTGGTGTTCTTCTTTGATGCCACAACACGGTCGATCCGCGCGCGGTCCCAACCCTGGTCGGCAAGCAGAATTTCGGCCAGATCAAATGGGTTTTGGGTGCGGATGCAGCCGTGGCTGAAAGCACGTTCGGATCGGGAAAAGAGACCTTTGCTCGGTGTGTCGTGGAGGTAAACCATGTACGGGTTCGGGAACATGAATTTGACGCGTCCGAGCGCATTGTGATCCCCGGGCTCCTGCCGGATCATGTACGGGAACCCCTTCGATGCTGTTGCCGGCCAGTCTATGGTCGAGGGGTCGACAACCTTTCCGGATGTGGTCACTACGCTCATATTGTTGCGGTTGAGATAGTCCGGGTCCCGGCGAATCGCTGGCAGGGTCTCCTTGCGTAGGATTCCAGGTGGGATTGTCCACGTCGGGTTGAAGTCGAGGTAGCGCATGGTGTCCTTGAAGATCGGAGTGGCGTGATAGGGCTTGCCGACCTGGACCCGGGTCTCCCAGATTTCCTCGCCGTCTTCGACGAGATAGGCGTGAAAACCGGCGATGTCCACGATCAGGAATTTCTCGGGGAGGTCGCGGAAGACCCACCGCATGCGTTCGAGGCTGGCGCGGAGCTGGTTGATGCGCTTTTCAACGGGGACGTTGAGTTCTTCGACCGTTCGCGGCCCCACCTTGCCGTCGGGGTCGATGCCGTGGCGCACCTGGAAGCGCTTGACGCCTGCTTCGAGACTGCTGTCAAAAACAACTGGGTTCGCCGGGACTGGCCCGGCGAGGTCCCCCGTGACTCTGAGTCGTTGCCTCAGTTCGCCCACCCGTGGGCCGCTGTCGCCGACCGTGAGAACAGGGCCGGCCGACACGGTCGTCCAACCGCCACGAGCCAGGATCGATCGGTATTCCTTCAAACCGGTTTGAAACCGCTGATAGTAGGTATTGTGCGGACCAAGGGTGGCCACCGTGCGTGCCACCGTCTTGGATTCGAGAACCTCATTGAAGTACGCGAGTGGGTCCTGCCGCGCGATCTTTCGGCTGAAGTTCCACGCCGGGTCGAGATCGGTGGGATCAAGCTTGCCGAATTGCAGGGTGATCCCGAGCCGGGCGAGAGCGTCGGTGCAGAGAATTTCAGTGTCCGCATTGAAGACCGGGTCGTTGCCGCGAGCTCCCGGCCTGAGCCGTGCTCCGATTTGCGCGGCGTGGAAGTCCTCTGGGTTGAGTCCATGATCCACAGACAGCAGGATCTGGTCGAAGAGCTGTCGCACGAGATCCGGGTCGGTCCACGCGGGCTCGAAGTCTCGTCGTGAATAGAGCTCGTCGATCAACTCGATTGCCGCGATCGGCGCGCCCTCGATAGTCGCTTCTTGAGTCGTGACCAGCATATCGATGCGATCGCGAAGAACCTCACGGTCGTTGGTTTGAGCGACGACGGTGGCTGAGATCGAAATGGCGATACAGCCCATAACTCCGCAGAATCGAGTTTTTGAGTGGCGCATGGTGGGGAGTGTAACTCGGTTTCCTATCTCCTCGTGGAGGAGATGATGTGGGACGGCAGCGGTACCCCTTCGGGCCGTAAACCCGCATTTCTAACAAGGACTTGCCATCCGCAAGTAGTACCTGCTGAAAACATCGGGTCAGTTGTTCCCTGCCCGGTCCCTCATGTCGTGGAGAAACTGACGGAAATCGAGGTCGTCGGGGATTTTGGGGCGCGGAACATGCAGCTTCGCGCTGGCCTGATCGATCGCGTCCAACTCGGCCAGGAGTTTCGATCGGTCGCCGCCCGCAGCGTCCGTTTTCTCGACAACCTCCAACCGAGAAACGGGAATGGACGGAACCTCAGTCAACCGCCCTGCGTGATATCGGGAACTTCGACGTCCGGTATCAGCCCTTATCGCCTTTGAACGTGTCGCTGACTTTGTCCACCGCGCCATCGACGACGTCACCGGCTTTTTCCACCGTGTCCTGTGCCGCGTCGACCGCGTCTTCGGCCACGTCCTGCCCATAGTCGACCGCGTCCTCCACCGCGTCCTCCAGGGCGCCCGCGATCCGGCGCGCCCCGGTGCCGAGAACGACCATGGTCCAACCTGAGAAGACGATGTGAATGCCGACCAGCACACCGATGGCCCACTTCCCGGAGACCGGCCATTGCCGCCAGATCATGAAGCCGAGCAGAACGGCAATGATGCCGTTGAACAAGACCCAACCCCAACCCTGATCGGGTTTGATTTTGAAGGCCGCGATGATCTCCGAGATACCGTCGATCAGGAAGTAGAAGGCGAGAAGCAGGGTCATGGAGAGCAGCCCCACCACCGGTCGGAAGATCATCAGGAGACCGGCAGCCACGCCGAGGAGACCGATGACCGTGCCCCAGATTCCGGTCCCCCACTGTCTCGATTTGACGGCGTGGACGATCTGCGCGACGCCGGAGCCTAGCAGCAGAATTCCAACAAACATCGACACCGTCACACCAACCAGGTAGGGCGATGCAATAGCGATGATTCCAAAAATGACGGTCAGGACTCCGAGAAAGATCAACAATCCTGAATTCTTCTTCGCGTCATCGAGCCACGTACCTTGAACCATGATTCCCCCCTTCGTTCGGCGCTCCCGGTAGACGGGGCGACTTTTGATCTTCGGACGCTGTATGTCCCGAGAACGCTAGTGCGAACCGTCAGCGGCGTCAAGCCGCGTTGAGACGAGGCACCCGGGGGCAGGGAGAGTTGGAGTTCTGTGTCACGAGCGGGCGCTGACCAATTACTGCGGTTGCCGGTTGGCGCGTGGAGTCGCCCAAGCGCAACGGGATTGCGATGGTCTTCTTGTTCGGTCTCGAAACTGGCGATCCCGCCTGGTTCAGGGCATCTTGCGCCCACCGGCCCGCAGCGGCGAACCGTCATACGGCGGAAGATCGAGCCCCGCGACGACGCCGAGGGGGCTATAGCCCTCGTAACCCGGAAAGACCTTGTCCAGGCGGCGGTTACCGAGGCGTTTGATGAGGACTTCAGAGAGAACCTGTCGGAAATCCGTGGTGACCTCGAGATCGACACCCTCGAAGAGCTGGCCGGGATCGAGACCCGGCCACGGGCCGTGGAGTCCACCAACGACGTTGTTGCCGAGCAGCAGCATCGGCACCGCGTGGCCGTGATCGGTGCCCTGGTCGGCGTTCTCCTCGACCCTTCGGCCGAACTCGGTCATGACGGCGACCGTCAAACGGTCGCCCAAACCGCGGGCTTCGAGATCTGTCAGAAACGCCGCGAGCCCATCGCTCAGTGCTTTCACCTGGCCGGCGAAGAAACCACCTGGTCCGGATCCCTGGCTTTCGTGAGTGTCCCATCCTCCAATGTCCACAGTGGCGACCCGTATACCGAGGTCGAGGGAGATCATCTGGGCGGCGACTTTGAAATGAGAACCGACGTCGTCGTCGCCATAGATCGCGCCGCCGCCAGGCTGGTACTCGCCGGTCACATACGTGTCGACGATGTCAACAGCCGTGATGGTCTGGGTTCCCGCAACGTGGACAGGGCTCGAGTCGCTGGTGTAAAGGTTGCGCATCGCATCATGCTGTTCGTTCTGCCACTGCTGGGGCCCGGTGGCGAAGCCGAAGTCGTTCGGGTTGGCAAGGGTCAGGGTTTCGCTACTGCCGAGCAGAGCGAGCGGCTGCAGGTTTCCGGATGCGAGCGCCGGAATCAGGATCTGCGACGGGAGATTGGCCGCGCTGGCCAGGTGACGGTGAAGCCAGCCGCTGCCGATCGTCTTCTCGCCCGGTGTGCCGAGCTCGAGAAAATCCTGAGCCTCGAAGTGGCTGCGGGTCGGGTTGTGCATCCCGGTCGCGTGCACCACGGCCATCCGTCCCTGATCAAAAAGCGGCAGCAGCGACGCTGCGGCCGGGTGGAGACCGAAGGCGCCGTCGAGCGTGAGGGCGGCACCGGAACCTGAAAGCGGGACCTTGAGGGTCGGTCGTGCGGCTTCGTAGACTGCCCGGTCGGGCCCAGACACCGGCGGGATGAGGTCGAGGCCGTCCATTCCGCCGCGCAGGAAGACCAATACCAGAATGTCTGAGCCATCCTGAATCGCGCCAAAGGAGGGGCGCGCGAAACCGAGCGCCGCGGTGGCAAGACCGCCCTGGATGAAACCACGTCGCGTTGGACTGAAAATATTCACTTCTTCACCGCCAGTGGAATTCGGGCGACATCAGAACCAGCCCTACCATCGATCGCAGACGGTCCTTGATCACCCTGCTCCCGAGATTGAGTTGAGCATCTGGGTTCTTGCCCTGCGCCATGAAATCGATGATCGCCTGGCGGGACGGTTCATCAATCGAGCGGAGGAGCGTTCGGTCGATCCAGTAGTCCGCGAGTTCAGCGGCTGAACGCAGGCCTACCGGCGTTGCCGCCACCGGATCGCATGGCCGCCACCCGTCAAGCTCGAGCCCAGCCAGGAGGTTGGTCAGTCGCCAGCTGGTCACCAGCGCGTTGGTCGTCAGCCAGATCTCCTTGCGGTCGGGAAAGCCGGTCGGCGGTGGCCAGGTGTAGGGGAAATGTCCTGTCGTGTAGAGCAGCCAGAAGACGTAACGGCTGAAATCTGCTGCGAGTGGCAGGGAGAAGGTCGGGTTCATGGATCGAACAGCGCCGATCACGAGTTCGAACGGGCGCCGGACCTTGTCGCCCCATGTTTCGGCAAACTCGTCCGACAGGACGATAGCCCGCACCACCCTTTCGAGCTGGTCCGATTGATCGGTGTTGGCGAGGAAGACTTCGGATGCTGCATCAACCAGCGATTCAGGCGGATTGTCGGCCACCAACCGGCGGCACAGTTTGGTGCACACGAAACGAGCGACTCCGGGGCGGGTCGCTAAAAGATCGAACACGTCCTGGACATCTTTCAGAGCCTGCTGGCCCGCGGGGATGTCGAGTCCGAGGACCGATTTCGGTCCGTCATCGTGCCAGTAGTCCCGGTAGAGAAAGCTCCCGGTATTCTCGTCGATGGACCACCCGGTGAGGCAGCGCGCGAACTCCCGCACGTCCTCATCGGTGTAGCCGAGCGGTACATCGTCGGTGCCCCGCGGGACCTCGGAGGCCGGGATTGCCCCGTAGTAGTTTTCCTCGCCGAAGGTGTGGAGTTCGAGGACCTCTCGCGCAAAGTTCTCGTTTGGTCCGTCGGCCGAGCTGAAGAAGTTGTCGAGATAAAAGAGCATGGCCGGCGCGGCGGTCATGTCTTCGATAAACTGGCGGAAGTTTCCGAGCATGTTGGTGCGGATCACGTCACGGTCGTAGTGCACAAAGAGCGGGCCCGAAAAGAAGTGCCATCCGAAGACGTTGAAGTGGTTGTGCCAGAAATCGGCCAGCACCTCGGCGAGCTGGCGGCGGCTGTAGGTCGCGCGCAGGATCACCGCGTGCTGGGTCTCGTAGATCGGCAGCATGTGGTAATCAAAATCTTCTTCTTCGCGCGCATGGTCGTTCCAGAGATCAAACAGGTTCTTTTCGAGAGTCAGATAGTTGGACTGACTGAGGCGAGTATCGAACTCATCGTCAGCGATGGTTTCGGGGTCGAGCTGCACCTCGAGCCAGTTTTCGAGCCGTTCGCGGGGGGTCGCGCCCATACCTCTGAAGGTGTCCACATCTGCCGGTCGCGGACCGAACGCCAGGCGGCTGAAGACCAGGCTTTCAAGCGGCGGTGTCTCGCCATTGGCGGCAGGCAGGTTGACGGCCGTCTTGCCATTGCGCAGCGGCGTCAAATTGAACCGCTCCTCGAGGGCCGCCACCGACCCGAAGAAACCCCGCAAGGTCTTGGACGAGGCGTGGTCCCCAATCAACTCGCCAAGCCGTTCGGGCGGAGTCGCGCGCCAGGGTCGATCGTAGAGCCTTGTGTTCATGTCCGATGCCTCCGGATATGCCTGATGAGAAACTACGGAAGTGATACCTGATATTAATAACGCATGAACAGTATGAAAGGTTGACAGCACTGTCAAGGTGATGAGCATCACCCGACCACAAAGACGGCATTCGAGATCGAAGATGTATCCTGGCGGCGAGAGTCCTAAAAGGAAAAGCTGATGGTCACGCTTCTCGACGGTGGAATGGGCTTCGAACTGAAATTGCGCGGAGTTGACGTGCCGTCTCACACCGAATCGATCTGGTCGGCCCTGGCGCTGACCGAAGACCCCGATGCCGTCGTTGACGTCCACGCCGCCTATATCGAAGCCGGTGCCGATGTCCTGACGATCAACAACTATTCGGTCACACCGCCGATCCTGGACCGGCAGGACATGGGTCACCGCGTCGAAGAGATGACGGGTTTGGCGATAGACCTCGCAGAAAAGGCATGCGCCACCGCGGGCCGTCGGCCCCGGCTTGCCGGGTCGTTTCCGCCGCTCGAAACCAGCTATCGCGCGGATCTCGTCAAGGGTCGGGAGGAGGTTCTCGCCGGGTACCGCAGGATCGCCTCGGCCTTGAAGGGAAGGGTCGATCTCATTATCTGCGAGACCCTGGCGAGCGCTCGGGAGGCGGTGTGGGCCTGCGAGGCGGCATCCGAAACCGGTTGCGACTTCTGGATCAGTTGGACACTTCAAGGCACGCGGCTGAACACTCTGCCGAGCGGCGAAAGCCTCGCCGAGGCCTTTGCCGCTCTGGGCGATCTCAGTCCATCTGCCTATCTCGTGAACTGCTGTGGCGCCAACTTTGTCACGGCTGCCTTACCCGTGCTCAAGGGCCTCACGAATGCTCCGGTGGGCGGCTACGCGAACGCCGAGCGCGTCGTGCCCGAGGACGGTCTCGCCGGGGTTTCCGATGACCCTGAGTCGGCGCAGAGGGGCGCGGCAACCGTGCTCTATCCCGATGACTATGCCGAGGAGGTCGAGCGGTGGCTGGACGCAGGGGCAAGCATCGTCGGCGGCTGCTGTGGCACCAGGCCGAAACACATTCGACGGCTCAGGGAGATGCTGGATTCGAAATAACCCTGTACATCGGTGGGCTGTCGTCCTCGTGATGCAACAGGGCAAGCGGCGCCGTCCTTTTTATTGGGAGGACCAGCCCGCGCTCAGTGAGTTTCCGACTCGCCAAGGAGGAGGGTCAGTTGGCGATCGTCGAGGACCTCCATCGTGTTGTGGAGACACGTCAGATGAACCATCGTGGCCCGGGTCTTGAGGGTGCTGATGGTATCGACGAGCGGGGCCAGTTGCTCTGGCGGCGCGCCCTCCATGGCCTGTTGAGCAAGGGATGACTCCAGCGGTTCGAGCTCCTGAGCAAGGCCCATCACCGCGGACATGGTGTTCGCTCGAATTTCGAGCAGGACCTTCTGTTGTTCGGATGTCAGCGCGAGGTCCGGGTCGTCCCAGTGTTGCTTGAGGATGCCCGTCAGGTGGGGCATCTTCCCGGCGACGAGGAAGGGCTTCCTCGCCGGCGGTTTCATGGTGGTGCTGTCGTTGTCGGTCTCTTCAGAATTGATGGGGAAGACGCTGATCAGCAGCAGCGCGGCAACCATCGTGGCCAGGACGTGGCTGGGTAGGATCTTCTTCGGCATGGGGTTCTCCTCGGGGACCGCGCGGTGCGGTCGTGTGATCTTCAGGGACCATAGCACCCTTCACGGTGATGCCTCCAGAAACACCAGGGCCGATTACTGGTCTGCGGCCGCGAAGCGCTGAAAGGCATTCCACCTTAGATTGGCTTTCCCGGCGTCGTTCCCGGGAGGAGCCACCCTATGCATTGTTTGCCTGAAGCAATCCCCGCTGACCGGGGCAATGGAGGATCAAACAATGCAAAGAATGGCACCTCCGCCGCGCGCGACTCGTTTCAACGAGTTGTCCCCGTGAAGTGTCCCGCCCCCACCCCCCGCCCAACCACCCTCGGAAAATTTGCGGGTGCGCAGACCGCGATGTTCGAGGGCTGGGGGTATGCAGCGTGGTTCGCCACGGTCATTGGAGTGTTCGAACTGTTGGGTGCCATCGGTCTGTTGATCCTCCGACTGACCCGCCCGGCGATCTACGGACTCACGGGGATCATGATCGGCGCGGCCTATACCCACCTCGCCAATGGCGAAGCCCCTCAGCTCGTGAGGCCACTCATCTTTACAGCGCTTTTGTGGTCGATTTGGTGGCTGCGTCGGGACCCATCCACCGACTGATTGATAGGGCTCCCGAACCGGGTTTCAGGGAAGCGGCAGGCCGAGTGGCCCCATTTTCTCGAACTCCCACAGGTCTCGAATTCGGATGCCCTCATAACCCTTTTCGGGCAGGTGGGGCTTGTGTTCGCGAACCCGGTCGACCGCATCGAGATGGACTCGAGCCAACCGATAGCCGCGTGAGAGGTACAACCCCGCCGCACGGAGATTGTCGTTGGTCATCAATGCCCAGGCGCGGCCGAGACCGAGGTTGTGAAACTTGTTTTCGGCGATCTCGAGCAGGCGTCGGCCGAAGCCGCGTCCGCGGAGGATGGTATCGAGGGTCACGATCTGACCCGCAGGCCCGTCGACGTGATAGGTCACCAGTCCGACGATCTCGTCGTCGTGATCCACCAGGGCGAGCCCTTCGACGTCCGAGGGCTCGAAGACCGCGCTCAGGCAAACCACGAGGCCAAACCAGCGCTCTTCCCAAACCGCCTTGATCTCATCCGCCGTTGCCGATCTCACGAGCATGTCATGTTTCCTGAGTGGCGCCATCTTGGCCTCCTTCGTCCAGGCTGTTGCTCTTCGCCAGCACCTCATGGGGTGAGAACGGCGACAGAGATCCTCTGAAAGACGTTTTCGAGAATACAACGGAATCAGTGGTCTTTGGCCGGAGTATTGTCAAAGTATGAATATTGCCCAGTATGGAGCGGCCGCTGTCGCGGGTCTCAAGTCGATCGTCGACGCAGCGCGTCAGTTCCGCGACAACTCACTCACATCGCAGGTCAATCGGGTGCTGTGGGGACGGTGGTGGGTGGCGGCTTTGACGTTGTTGACTGGGGCGGGCATCTTCGCCGAGGTCATTCTGCCTTCATTTGAGACCGTGGTTGGTCTGGCGCCGATGCTGACGGGTCTCGCGGTAACCCCGCGGGTCGTACGCGACCTGTTCATTTCGGCGCCGGCCCTGTTCGGACTGGTCGTGGCCTGGAGAGTGCACCGCCTCCGATCATCCGATAGGGAATCGTGGCCTGATCGGGCGAGCGTGGAAGATTTCGGTGGCAGTCTTTTTGATGCCGGCGCCCTTCCCGTAGCGATAGCGACAGTCGTGTTAGCCGTTTGCGGATATATCGGAGACTTCGTTGTTGCTTCGCCGGGAGGTCTGCTGTTGGCGGGAACGGGTCTCGAAGCAAGCGAGGGGTTTGGGATTTCCGGGGCAATTGGACGACTGGCGTCGACAGTTCTCACCGTCGCTCTGGTGGCCGGAATTCTCAGCGTCCACCGCGCTCTCGGTAAAGGAATCGGACAGCTGATCGGCGCAGGTTTTTTTGTCTGGTGCGCGCACATCACCATCGGTTTCACGTTGCCGTGGATGGTTAGTTGGACGTCGTTCGTTCCGGTGATCGGACGTTTTTTCGCGACTCGTTCGCCCGAGTTGGCCCTCGCGCTCTTCGATCTCGCTGTCGGCTGCGCAGCCTGGATGGCGGCTCGCGAGAAATGCCGCTCGGCGCCTTTTTGGGTTGACGCTTCGCCATCTCCGCCGCCGCCACCGCCGCCGCCACCTCCGGTACCGGGCGACTCTAAGGGAGACACCATTTGATTCAGGCGCAGAGCCCGGGATGAGACTGGCGGGGCACACCCCGTCCGGGTGTCGGGTATCGGGCGCTTCCCCGATTGTTCTTGGAGCAATTCACCTCCGTGACGCGGTGCCGTCCACCACCATCCCCGCCATGCCCCTGAGGTACTCGAGGAATCCGGGCCCGACGTCAACACCCGTCAGATAGTCGGGTTGCCACGGCGGTCGGATTGGCTCCCAACCGGGCGCGGATGAGACCGCGGGCCAGTCGGGGTGGGCGATGGCCGCCCTCCCCAGCACCACCACATCGACGCCTGCGTCGACGGCACGAGCAGCATCTTCGCGGGTCCAGATCCCCCCG
>RCNF010005506.1_pt1 | contig 15688 bp, 14 predicted proteins | sample 2041311 | NCBI WGS metagenome assembly RCNF01 (sample SAMN09708228, study PRJNA481090) | Marine sediment metagenome, whole genome shotgun sequencing project. | biome: marine sediment; feature: ocean; material: sediment; isolation source: Sewage treatment plant 2 marine sediment (STP2) ... | reverse complement strand
TGGAATTAGAGAATTGCGAAACGTGACGTTGGGTCAGTGAATTTATGAAAATATAATAAGTATTATCAATAAGTCACTTAATTTTTGCCTAATTCAATCATCTTTATCAAAAGTTCCAAAATTGACCAGAGCGTATACTTTGGTACAGGTTGCGTTCATGTGAAATTCCTTGCTATCATCACGTCAAGAGACGCAGGTTCGTCTTGGGTGGTAAAAAAGTAAATGCGTTTTCATAATTAATTTTTATTACGAAGCGCTGATTGTTTTGGGACGTTTGATTGTCTCTAAATAAATGGACTGCGTGTACTGCGGAGGTGAGTGGCCAAGGTACATGAATGATGAGTGGGCTGGGTAACTGGTATAGGTTCAGGGCGTCGCAGTTTGCGGCGCCCAATTTTTTGTCACTCGGCGTCCCTACTAACCTTTGATCAACTCACGTGCTGCTTGCCGTGCGGCGTCCGTGACAGTGTCGCCTGAAAGCATGCGCGCGATCTCATCCACACGCTCGGCCGGGTCAAGTGCGACAACAGTCGACCGCGTCTCATGTGCCTCTTGCACTTTTTCAACGCGCCAATGATGACCGCCAAGGGCGGCGACTTGGGGCGAGTGCGTCACCACAAGAATCTGCCCGCCTTCTGCAAGTTCGGCAAGCCGCCGTCCAACCGCGTCGGCAGTCGCCCCGCCAACACCCCGGTCGATTTCGTCAAAAATCATCGTCAGGCCTTCTGTGGCTTGGGTCAGACATACTTTCAGTGCGAGCAAAAAGCGGCTCAGTTCGCCACCCGACGCAATCTTGTTCAACGGGCCCGCCGGTGCGCCCGGGTTGGTTGCCACAGTGAATGCCACCGCATCAATGCCCTCTGGGCCGGCATCCGCATCCGATATCGTCGTCGCAAACACCGCGCGCTCCATCTTGAGCGGGGCAAGTTCCTTTGCCATCGCGTGATCCAAAGCAGTTGCGGCCTTTTGGCGCTTGGTCCGCAATGAAGTGGCGATTTGGTCATAGCCTGCCTGCGCGGCGGACACGGCATCTGTCAATATCGCCAAGTCGCGCGCACCATCGTCAAGCACGCTTAGCCTGACGCGCAACCCATCCGCGAACTCTGACAATGCATCTGGCAAAACATCATGCTTGCGGGCCAAACCGCGAATAGCAAAAAGCCGTTCCTCAACGTCTTCAAGGTCGGACATGTTGAACGACAAATCGTCAAGACAGTGCGACACGCCAGTCTGCGCCTCGTCCAAGGCCAGCATCGCTCGCTCAATTGCTTCGAGTGCTGCGTCCAACCGCCCGTCAGCCTCTACCGCGACACCTTGCAGCCAACGCGAGGCATCACCTGCAAGGCCCTCGGCGCCGTTTAACCCCAAAGCATTGTCCGCTTTGGAGATATCAGTGCGGATTTTCTCGGCGGCTTGCATCAGGCGACGCTGGGTATCGAGGGACGCTTCTTCGCCTACCTCAGGGGACAAAGCATCCAGTTCATCGACGGCATGGCGCAAGTAATCTTCTTCGGCGCGGGCTTCGGCAATACGTGCTTCAGCGGCAGTCAGCGCTTGCTGCACCTTTGCCAAGGCACGCCACGCAAGACGGGCGTCTTGGATGACGGGCCCAAGTTCCGCATAACTATCCAGCATTTGACGGTGACCGCGCGGGTTCAGCAATCCGCGATCATCATGCTGCCCATGCAATTCAACCAATGTATCAGACAATCGGCGCAGCACTTCGCCGCTCGCACGGCGGTCGTTGATCCACGCGGTTTTGCGTCCATCGCGGGTGTTGATGCGGCGCAATATCAGCTCATCTTCTGCTGAAAAACCTGCGTCCTCTAAAACGGCAAAAGCGGGATGGCCCTTTGGCAAATCGAACCAAGCGGTGACTTCGCCTTGATCGGCACCTTGCCTGACCAACTCAGCGCGTCCGCGCCAGCCCAAAACAAAACCAAGCGCATCCAAAAGGATTGATTTGCCCGCACCTGTCTCGCCTGTCAGAACGTTCAGTCCCGGTTGAAACGCGAGTTCCAGCCGGTCGATAATCAGCATGTCCCTGATATCTAGACCACGTAACATAACGCTGCCCTTAGGACGGGACGGATCCCGCTAGATTTACAGCCATTCACCACGGACAACCTGCCGGTAAATCGAGGACAACCAGTTATCGCCAATCGGGTCAGCCCGAAGTCCCTGCCCCGTCAACAATGCAAAGCTGGACTGATACCATTCGCTGGACTGGTAGTTATAGCCAAGAATTGCGCCCGCTGTCTGCGCCTCGTCGGTCAAACCTAGCGACAGATAGCTTTCCGTCAAACGGTGCAGCGCCTCTGGTGTATGCGTTGTGGTTTGGAAATCTTCGACCACGGTCCGGAAACGGTTACTGGCAGCTACGTAGTTGCCGCGCTTTAGATAGTAACGTCCTATTTCCATTTCTTTGGCGGCCAAGTGATTGAAGGCCAGGTCAAATTTTTGCACCGAGGCTTGGGCATATTCAGTGTCAGGGTACTGCTCAATCACGCGCCTCAACGCTTGGAGTGCCTGAAATGTCAGACCTTGATCGCGGCCGATATCGTCGATCTGATCATAATAGGACAACGCCAAAAGATAGGCGGCATAAGGTGCATCCTGCTGTGCTGGATAGAAATCCAGATAACGCTGCGCAGAGGCACGGCTGTTTGGATAGTCTTCGTCGCGATGATAGGCGAATGCCTGCATGATCAGCGCGCGTTCAGCAAATTCGGAATAGGGGTAAAGACGCTCGATCTCGCCGAACGTGAATGCGGCGTCATCGGGACTACCTTCGGCAATCTCGCGTTCGCCACGCTCAAAGATAGATTGTGCCGTCAATTCATCAAGCGGCTGCCCACTGCGATCCAACCCGCCACACGCTGCAAGCGCTGCAATCGCGACCACAGCACCAAGGCGTGTGATCCAGCGGCATTTGTTGTCTTGATTGGCTGACATAGTAACGTCCTAACTCACACCGGGGCTGTGCATTCTTAAAGGCATATTAACGCCTATAGCGCATGTTCTAACATAGAAAAATGAGGTGCAAAATGCCTTTTGCGCATTGCTGTGATCAACTGTCAGCGGGGTTGCTTATGCAACGGCCGCCAGATCAGCAACGCTGATGCCGACACCAGGCAAGCGTGCCGCAATTTTTACGTCACATTCCACCCAACGCCATGCATCTGGTTGTGCGAAAAGGGCGTGCAGCAGCTTGTTCGTCATCGCGTGACCTGCGCGCGTTCCGGTGTAGCGTCCCAGAATGGGCGCACCGGCCGTGTATAAATCGCCCAATGCATCAAGCATCTTATGGCGCACGGCCTCATCGCTGTGGCGCAAACCACCGGGAGTCAGAATTTTATCGCCATCAACAACGACCGCATTTTCCACGGTGCCGCCCAATGCAAGCCCGTTCGCGCGCATCGCATCGACATCTGAAGAGCGGCAGAAGGTCCGGCTATCGCAAAGTTCGCGGATAAACGCACCATTCGCCATGTTGAGCGTTTTTTTCTGACGGCCAATCGCAGCATCAGCAAAATCAATCTCGAATTCGATCTGCAAAGTCGTTGCAGGACTTAACCGCGCGACAGCAGTGCCATCGGCAACGGACACGTCCTTGAGAATTTCAATCGCCCGCAACGGGGCAGACAGTCGTGTCAGGCCAGCCTCGACAATACCGCGCACAAAACTTGCAGCACTGCCGTCCAGAATCGGCACTTCTGGCCCATCAATATCGATGATCACGTTATGAACGCCACAGCCAGCAAGTGCGGCCATCAGATGTTCAATCGTAGATACAGTCACGCCAGAAGCATTCGTCAGCCGCGTATTCAACGGCGAAACAACAACATCGCTCCAATGGGCGCGCAATGTCGGACGCCCAGCCACGTCAGTGCGGCGGAATACGATCCCCGCATTCGCAGGCGCGGGCCGCAGAACAACGCACACAGGTGCGCCAGAGTGCAAGCCAATGCCCTCAAACTTAACCTGTGATTTCAACGTCGTTTGCAAAAGATCGAATCCATTCGTGTTATTTCGGAGTTAAGGATGAAATAGGCCGCTTGGGCCACAGCCTCAACACACTCTTTGCGACGGACTGAAACATGTGCGGTTTACTTTGAAACATATGTTTCGGCCAAGTTCTAACCCGTTGATTGCAAATTAAAAAAGGCCGCTCGCAAGCGGCCTTTTATATCACTGTGACGCGGCGTTCACATCAGCGCGAAAGCGCCTTTAGTTTGCCTGACGACGCAAGAATGCTGGAATTTCGATCTTGTCTTGGTCTTCGTCCTGATCCGGCTCTTGGTGCAAAGCCGTCACTTGTGGCTGCGCGCGGCCACCATGTTGTGCACCAGCATCGGCTTGCGCACCGGTCATGCGGTTGATCAAAGAATTGATACCAAAGCGTGGTTTATCGGCTTCGGTAGGAGCCACTGCTGATCTCGCGGCCTGTGGCTGCGAATTGCCATTTGGCACACGGCCAACGGCGGCTTGCAAACGGGCCAATGCCTCTGGCGAAGGCGTGCCGGGCGCAGGTGCACGCGGTGCGACAAAGCTATCGGCCTCGGTCAATGTTGGCTCTGGACGTGGCGTGTAAGCAGGCGGCGGCAAATCATTGGTTGCCGCTTGCGGTGCTGGTTCAGCAACCGCTGCAGGCGCGTAAGCCGCTGGTTGTGCAGGCACATCCAGTTCTTCAAAAAGCGTACGTTCAGCAGCAACTGGTGCCGCTGCTTCAACCATAACAGGTGCTTCTTGCACTGGCACAGGTGCCGGAGCGACCTCTGCTGCCGGAGCAAGCGGCGCAAGTGGTGCTGCCATAGACCGACGCGTAGCAGGTGCTTCCATGCTTCTCGGGATTGCATCAATACCCGTTGCCACAACAGAAACGCGCATTTTGCCTTCCATGCCTGGATCAAGGGTTGAACCTACGATGATATTCGCATCGCCATCGACCTTTTCACGGATCTTGTTGGCGGCTTCATCAAGCTCAAACAACGTCAGGTCATAGCCACCCGTGATGTTGATCAGAACGCCCTTGGCACCTTCGAGTGAAATCTCGTCCAACAGTGGGTTTGCGATCGCTTTTTCTGCGGCCTGAATAGCGCGGTTTTCGCCTTCGGCTTCGCCTGTACCCATCATCGCCTTGCCCATCTCGTCCATCACAGCGCGTACGTCTGCAAAGTCGAGGTTGATCAGACCAGGACGGACCATCAGGTCTGTTACACCCTTAACACCCTGATAAAGAACGTCATCCGCCAAAGCGAAGGCTTCGGTGAATGTCGTATTTTCATTAGCGAGACGGAATAGGTTCTGATTTGGAATAATGATCAGCGTATCGACAACCTTTTGCAGGGCTTCGATGCCTGCCTCGGCTTGCTTCATGCGCTTGGCGCCCTCAAACTGGAACGGCTTGGTGACAACACCAACAGTCAGAACGCCCAGTTCACGCGCGGCTTGTGCGATGATTGGTGCAGCGCCGGTACCCGTACCACCGCCCATACCAGCAGTGATAAAGCACATGTGTGCGCCTGCCAGATGATCGACGATCTGTTCGATGCTTTCTTCGGCAGCGGCGGCACCAACGGTTGCCCGTGCGCCTGCCCCCAAACCTTCAGTTACTTTCAAACCCATCTGGATTTTCGCACCAGCGCGCGACTGCTGCAGTGCTTGTGCATCCGTGTTGGCCACAACGAAATCTGTACCATCAAGCTCTTGCTCGATCATGTTGTTAACAGCGTTGCCACCTGCGCCGCCGACACCAAATACAGTGATCCGTGGTTTCAGTTCATCGTGCCCCGGAAGGGAAAGATTCAAAGTCATAATTCGATCCGCCTGTTTTTTTATTTGCCCGTGCCCCCGGGCGTTTACTGCTTATTACTGTCTACAATAACCAAGTGGTGCCGAAAGGTCACGACAAAAACACAAAATTGCCACCAAATCTGGACAAAAACCTTTCCTTAACCGCCGGATTTCGACGGATTGGCAAGATGTTGCGCATTACCAGTTGTCTTTGAACCATTTTACCGCCCGTTTGAGCGACCTTGCGGGGTAGCGATCGGCGGGAATTTCAAAATCCCACCATTCATCTTGTGGATTCGCAGCAAAAAGCGTCAGCCCGACGGCGCTCGAGAACGCCGGACCGATTGCGGCCTGTGGCAAACCCTGCACCCGTAATGGGCGCCCCAAACGAACTTGCTGTCCTAGAATTTTACTGGCCAACCCATCAAGACCCGGAATTTGACTGCCCCCGCCCGTCAGCACAATTTGCTGTCCGGGCAGATGTTCAAACCCAGCCGCATCCAGACGTGCGCGGACCTCTTCCAAGATTTCCTCAACACGCGGACGCATAATGCCGATCAACTCAGCGCGACTTACTGTGCGGCGGTCATGTTCCCAATCGCCAGTGTCGCCACCGATCTCGATCATTTCGCGATCATCCATGCCAGTTGCGACAACGCCGCCGTAGAATGTTTTGATACGTTCGGCAGTTGCCGCTGGAATTTGTAGACCCATCGAAATGTCAGAGGTCACGTGTTCCCCGCCCATACGTACGCTGTCAGCATAGATCATGTGCTTTTTCATAAAGACCGAAATGCCAGTGGAGCCTCCACCAAGGTCGATGCAAGCAGCGCCCAACTCCTGCTCGTCTTCAACAAGCGAGGACATGCCAGAAACGTGATGCGAGCCCCGCCAATTCCAGATCGCACCGCTTAATGCAGTAGAACAGGTTTTGGATCGCCGTCGCGTCAACCGTCAACATGTGCATATCTGTCGTCAGTGTATTGCCGATTTGACCGCGTGGATCACCAAGACCAGAGCGGTGATCCAGTGCAAAGTTCACAGGCTGCGCGTGCAGCACTTCGCGGTCAGCCCCGTAGTCAGGCACTTCACATGACGCCATGACTTGGCTGATATCTTGTTCGCTGACCATACCGCCAGCCACATCAAGTGCGCCGTCCAAACCGTAGGACCGTGGACGCGCACCTGACAGACATGCAATGACGTGATCGACACGTACATTCGCCATCTTTTGTGCCGCCTGCACTGCCGTCCGAATAGCACGTTCAGTTTCTTGCATCGCATCGATTTCACCAAAACGCACACCGCGCGAACGGGTAGTTGCGGCACCAATAACCCGAAACTGGGATTGTCCTGCAAGCGATCCGACACCATCCACACTGCGGAATTTTTCAGGCCCGTCAAAGCGCAAGACAAGGCAAGCAATCTTGGATGTGCCCACATCCAAAATGGCAACCACACCACGCTGCATCGCTGCTTTTCGCATTTGCCGCATTGCGCGCTGGCTGTCGTATAGATCGCCCATCAGTTGCCTACCCCGTTTATGTCAATTGTTGTGTTGCCGCGGCGCAGTGCTGCAGCCGCTTCTTCATTCATCCGTAGTGTTGGTCTGTTCTCGTTGCGCATATCGACGACGGCAACATCGCGGCTCAACATATCTTGCGCGGCGTTCAGCGCGATCACGCGGTCCAACGCACCGACGGCCCCACTGCTGGGTAAAAATATGCGTTGATCGCGGTCCAACACCATATCCCAACGACGTTCGCCCATGCGCACAAGACCCCGTACTCGTGCGATCAGTGGGCCTGCCGCATCAAAGAGTTCCAGCGCCTCTGCGATATTATCTTCCGCCCCGTCGCCCGCAATCAGCGGCAATTCGAGGCGATCTGCCCGTGCTGAAATCTGGCCTGACAGCACACCATCCGCATCAATCAAGCGGAGCGTGCCCACGTCCCGCCAAATTGCCACCGGCACACGCGGGGTCAAACGCACCTCAAGTGCGCCTGCCTGACCAACACGAACGCTGGCAGATTTTATCTGATCAAGGGCTTCGATATTTGCGCGCATCACCTCAAGATCAAGATCGAAAGACGAGACCGGAAATGCATCAGGCAAAAGCGCCACGACATCCGTCATGGCACTTGCGTCAGCGCCAGTGACATTCATTGCTTGGATCATGAATTGGGGACGCTGCTGGAATGTCTGCTTGGTGTCCGCGATCGTCTCGACAAACTGTGCGCGGTTCTCAGGCTGAATGTACCAAGACCCCGCAATCGCTGCGATCAGCAAGATCGGCACGCCAATACGCACTGCGCCACGAAATCCGGGCGTCAGCATCAGGCGCTGAAATCGGTACCCTAAACGTGAGGGCGCCGGATCACGCGGTGCAGCTGCGGGGGATGCGCGGCGCGTTAGCGATCGCATGATGCGTCCTCCACCATCCAACCGCAAAGCTGCGGAAATGTTATGCCCACATGTGCGGCTTGTTCTGGCGTCAGTGACGTTGGTGTCATGCCGGGCTGGGTATTTGTCTCTAGCAAAATTAGCCCATCAAGGCCGCGTGCCTCGTCCCAGCGAAAATCGGTACGGCTGATCCCGCGGCATCCCAATGCATCATGCGCGCGCACAGCATAATCCATGCAGGCGTCAAAGATGTCTTGTGGAATATCTGCAGGCAAAACATGGCGTGATCCACCTGGTGCGTATTTCGCATGATAGTCGTACCAGCCGTCTGTGATAATGTCGGTCACCGTCAAAGCGCGATCACCCATTACCGTCGTCGTCAGTTCGCGACCCGGCGCAAACGCCTCGACCATCACTTCGGCAGGCATGTCATCAGCCAGTTGCGGCGGACCATTTGCGTCTTCGGCAACAATATAGATACCGACGCTAGAGCCTTCGTTGTATGGCTTCACGACATAGGGCGGACGCATAACATGGGCTTTGCGCACATCGTCGGCGGACGCCAGAATACTATCCACAACTGGCAAACCCACCTTGCGGTAGACGTCTTTGGTGCGCTGCTTATCCAACGTCAACGCAGAGGCCAAAATACCCGAATGTGTGTAAGGAACCTGCAACCATTCCAAGATACCTTGAACGGCGCCATCTTCGCCCCAGCGTCCATGCAGTGCATTGAATACAGCGTCAGGAGCAATTTCGATCAGGCGTGCAGCAACGTCAGGTCCAGCGTCGACCTCTACCACGTCATATCCTGCGTCCCGTTCACGACCCGAGCTTAGCGATACCTCACGCTCTGCTGATGGGCCGCCCATGAGGACAACAACTTTCGGGTTTGTCCTGCTCGACATACCCTACCGCCTTAATCGCGGGCCTTTAGCGACCCGTCATTTGTGTGATCCACGTTTTGGATCGTGACCATTTTGGCCTTTATTCTGTCGTGCCTTTGTCCAACCGGACACCGACCCGCATAATTTCCCAGTGTAGCGTAATTCCTTGCGAATCGTAAACCTTTTTCCGCACCGCTTCGCCTAAATCCTCTAGCTCAGCTGCGGTCGCCCCGCCTGCATTGGTCAAGAAATTGGAATGCTTGGTATTCATCACGGCCCCGCCCAGTGTGGCCCCGCGCATGCCTGCATCATCGATGACTTTCCACGCCTTTAGATCGTGCACATCATCGGCTTGTCCCGTAGACGAAAAACCCGCTGGATTGCGGAATGTCGAACCCGCTGTGCGGTCCTTGGTTGGCTGCGTCTCATCACGCTTGGCAAGTTGATCGGTCATGCGGTGTTGCAAAACCTCTGCAGCCTCTTGGGGTGGTGCAAAGCGGGCAGAAACGATCACCGCACCGTCAGGTAGGCTGCTTTGACGGTAAGCAAGCTGCAAAGCACCGGGCGTAATTTCCGCAATAGAACCATCGCGGTAGACGACCGTGATACTTGTCAGAACATCAGCGACATAAGTGCCGTAGCAGCCCGCATTCATCCGCACTGCGCCACCAATCGTTCCGGGGATCGTGCGTAGAAAAGTCAGGTCCAGTCCTGCATCGGCCGCTTTTCGCGCGACATGGGCATCAAGTGCGGCCGTGCCCGCGACCACATGATCACCTGAAATCTCGATGCTATTAAACCCACGCCCCAAACGGATCACAACGCCGCTGATACCGCCATCGCGCACGATCAGGTTGCTTCCCACTCCCATTGGAAAGACGGGGATCGCGGGATCAAGGGCTGCCAGAAACGCAGACAGATCATCAATATCGGCGGGCTGAAACAGCACCTCTGCTGGGCCACCGACCCGCATCCACGTCAGATCGGCCAGCGCCCGCCCTGGCGTAAGCGTGCCACGCACAGTTGGAAGCTCAAGCATCTGTCACCATTATTTTCATGCGCGCCCTAAACCTCACTGTCGTCGCGTCTGCGCAAAAGCCAGCCAAGCAACCCCCCAGAGACGCTGCCTAACAGTGCGGGCACACAAACGAGCATCGCCGCACCAATCGCAAATACCGGATCAATGCCGAAGGGGCGACCGCTCGCATAGATGAAAATCACAAGCGTCGCACCTATGACCGAAGTAATAGTCAGCGCCAGACCAGACTGCCCTGTCCGCATCAACCGCGTCAGCAGCAAAAACGGGAGCATCGCGCAGGTTAGCATTGCGCCGAAAACCATGATTTGTATCATTTATCGTCCTTGCGTGTTCTTTGCACGATCCAGCGCCACAGAAAATAAACTGGCCAGCGCAAAACAAGGCCACCCACGATCAGGCCGAACAGCCCCATCAAAATGCCATGCTGCCACACAATCCAAATCAAAAGCGGCGCACCAATTGCGATCAGGACATATGCCCTCCGCCAATGGTTATCATTGGAGGGCACTGCGGCCATCACAAAAGCCAGAACGACCCACAAGCCAATTGCGAGGAACGGGTCCACTACGTGTTAAGGCGATCCGGCAACCGGTTCGCCCATGTGCTAATTGTACCGGCCCCAAGGCAAACAACCATATCGCCCGGCTTGGCTTGTTCGCGCACAAGTCGTTCCAGATCATCCTCTGATTCAACGGCACGTGCGTGCCTGTGCCCATGTCGGATCAAACCCGCAACCAAATCCGTGTGGTTTGCACCTGGGATCGGATCCTCGCCCGCGCCAAAGACTTCGGAGATACCCACGACATCAGCGTCATTAAAGCATGCGCAAAATTCATCAAAGTGGTGTGACAAACGCGAATAACGGTGCGGCTGGTGAACTGCGATGACACGGCCTTCGGTGGCTTGACGTGCCGCTTTTAGAACGGCTGCGATCTCAACAGGGTGGTGGCCATAGTCGTCAATGATAGTCACGCCGTTCACTTCGCCCACTTTGGTAAAGCGGCGGTTGACCCCTTTGAACCCTTTAAGGGCGGCGCGAATTTCGTCTTTTTTCATACCCAAATGCCGCGCCACAGCCACGGCCGACAGCGCGTTCGAGACATTGTGGTCCCCGGGCATTGGTAACTCGCAGCCTTCGATCACCCCGTCTTCGGCCTGCAAGCCTATGTCAAAATGCGCGATTCCTGCTTTGTAATGTAGGTTCAGCGCGCGAATATCGGCCTGTGCGTTAAAGCCATAAGTCACGACGCGGCGGTCGGTGATCTTACCCACCAGCGACTGCACGTCAGGATCATCGGTGCAGCATACGGCCAAACCGTAAAACGGAATGTTCGACACAAAATCATAAAAACCCTGATGCAGCGCCTCTTCGGTGCCCCAATGGTCCATATGCTCTGGATCGATATTTGTGACAATCGCGATGGTCGCAGGCAAGCGGTTGAACGTACCGTCGCTCTCATCTGCCTCGACCACCATCCATTCGCCCTGCCCCATCCGCGCGTTCGAGCCATAAGCGTGAATGATGCCACCATTGATAACCGTGGGGTCAATGCCGCCTTCGTCAAGCAAGGCCGCAACCATCGTCGTCGTTGTGGTTTTTCCGTGCGTACCCGCGACTGCGACATTAGATTTAAGCCGCATCAATTCCGCCAGCATCTCTGCACGGCGCACGACAGGCAGGCCGCTGGCGCGGGCTGCATCTAGCTCCGGATTGCCGGACTTAATTGCCGAAGAAATAACAATGACCTCTGCACCTTCAAGGTTTTCAGCCTTCTGGCCTTCAAAGATCGTCGCGCCCAGCTTCTTCAAACGATCTGTAATGTTGGATGATTTGAGATCAGAGCCTTGCACCGTATACCCGTGGTTTAGCAAAACCTCGGCTATGCCAGACATCCCGATCCCGCCGATCCCCACAAAATGGATAGGGCCAATATCAAGGGGCAGTTTTGTTGCAGATTTCATCAAAAGGGTCCGTTCATCATTTCTTGGCCTTTTGAGCCAACTCTTCAACCAGCGCGACCAACCGCTCTGTCGCATCGGGCACGCCGCACGCTGTGGCCGCTTGGGACATTTTTAGCATACCTGCGCCGTCGGACAAAAGTGCTGTCAATTTCTCGGTCAGGGGGGCGACGTCAAACGCGGTTTCGGTCATGATTTCGGCACCGCCCGCTTCGACCAATTGGCGTGCATTTGCAGTCTGCTCGTCGCGGATAGCACCGCCGTATGGCACCCAGATCGCAGGCCGTCCAATGACACTGACATCTGCCACTGTTGACGCACCAGACCGCGAGATCACAAGCTGTGCATCCGTCATGCGGCGCGGCACATCATCAAAGAATGTCTGAACATCGGCTTTGATCAGCTCGCTATCGTAGAAAGCAGTTACCCGCTCTAGGTCTTCGGGGCGCGCTTGATGAGACACGCGAATATTGCGGCGAATATGCTCTGGTAGGGCAGCAATCGCAGGGGGGACGATATCGGACATAATCCGCGCGCCTTGCGAACCGCCCATCACAAGCACTGACATCGGATAGTCACCGGGTGGGATATAGGGCGAACCTGCCTGCTCCAGTATAGCTGCGCGCACGGGGTTTCCTGTGTGCACACCAACGATCTGACCTGGTAATTCCGTGGGCCATGTCCCGCAAGCAATCTGATCGACACGCTTGGCGAACAGTTGGTTCACACGGCCCAGCACGCCGTTTTGCTCGTGGATCATGCGCGGAATGCGCAATGCCCAAGCTGCCGCCATTGCCGGAATGGCAGGATATCCGCCAAAGCCCACAACCACATCGGGGCGATCACGGAACATGCGCCATTTGGCGGCCCCAATGCCCCCGACAATGCGAAACGGCACCATCATTTTTTGGGAAATGCCGCCGCGCGCAAACGTGGCGCTGCCGACGACATTCACTTCAACGGCGTCCGGAAACCCGGATGTGTAACGCGCACCGCGTGCGTCAGTGGACAGTTTCACACGCCAACCTTTGGCCAACATCGCCTCGGCCAAGGCTTGGGCGGGGAACATATGCCCGCCAGTTCCGCCTGCCGCAATAATCAAAAGTGGTGCGGTCATCGGTTCGCCCTGCGCAGCAAGATATCACCCATAGCACCTTGTGGACGGCTGCGGGTAAACGCCAAGAGCATGCCAATAGCGATGCCGCCAGCAATCAAAGACGATCCGCCGTAAGACACGAACGGCAACGTCATGCCCTTGGCAGGTAATAGCCGCACAGCGACACCCATGTTAATCATCGCCTGCACACCAAAGATGCAAACCAACCCGGTGCCTGCAAGGCGGATGAAGACATCGCGTTCTTTCATCAAGCGCAGCAAAGAGCGAACAACGATCACTGCATAAAGCGCAATAATCACCAACACACAGATCAATCCATATTCTTCAGCGGCAACCGCAATAATGAAATCCGTATGCGCATCAGGCAACGACCATTTTACTTGGCCCTCGCCGACGCCAACCCCAAAGAAGCCGCCTTCGCGGATCGCGTTTGTCGCGTAGCCAAGCTGCGTTGTGGGATCAAGATCAGGCGACAAGAACCCATCGATGCGGCGCGCAAAATGCTCTGAATTTGCGTAGGCAAAGGATCCGCCCAAAACGACCAAACCCGCCAGCACGATCAACACGGTCATTGGCGCGCCTGCCACGAAATACATCACACCCCAAGAAAACAAGATCAGCGCGGCCTGACCAAAGTCAGGCTGCATCGCCAACATCAAGACGATCATAACTGTTAAAACAAAGGAATACGTCTTACCGGGTGGCCCACCCAGTTGCTGCGATGCGGCCAGCAACCAAGCGGCCATCACAACAAATCCGGGCTTTAAGAATTCCGCGGGCTGCACGGACGCAAACCCCAGCGAATACCAACGGGTCGCACCTTTTCCAAAGTCTGTCCCGAACACCGGCAAGAATGCCAAAGCAACAAATGCAGCCAAAAATCCTAGGACGGCCAAACGGCGCACCAGTGTTGGCGACATCATCGAGACGGCAAACATCACGATCATCGCCATGCCACCAAATATCGCCTGACGGATTACATAATGAAAAGGCTCTAGCCCGTTTTTCGCCGCAAGCGGGGGCGAGGACGCAAGCCCAAGCAACAACCCGATCGCAAATAGGATCAGAATGCAGGACATCGTCCATTTATCAATTGTCCGCCACCAACGTGGAAGAACCGGGTCACCGGATCGAACCGGAACCGTACCATAGACCATTTCCGTCATGGATCACCGCCATACTGCCTCAATCGCCCGTTTTCCGGGTCTGATGCCACCCTAACGGGCAATCGCGCGCGATTCTACATAAAACACCAAGCTCCACTTCTTATTTCTAGATAAACTTCCGCCGGAGGCATCTTTCAAAAGCACAAAACTTGCGGCATATGCCGCAGTATGAAGATAGAAACTCTGATCATTGGCGCAGGTGCTGCTGGCATGATGTGCGCGGCCCATGCGGGACCAGACGTGCTGGTCATCGATCACGCAAAGGCGCCGGGTGAAAAGATCAGGATTTCTGGCGGCGGGCGCTGCAATTTCACAAACATGCACACCAGCCCGCAAAACTTCATCAGCGGGAATAGTCACTTCTGCAAATCCGCGCTCAAGCGTTACACGCAATGGGATTTTATATCGCTGGTAGATGACTACGGTATCGCATGGCATGAAAAGACGTTGGGGCAACTGTTTTGTGACGTATCTGCGAAAGACATCATCGCGATGCTCCGCGCGGAAATGGATAAGGCGAAGGCGCAGCTTTGGCTGCAAACCAGCGTTGAAAGCATCAGCCATGACGGAGTCCATTTCGCCGTCACGGTCAACAAAGAAGGACGGGCAACGCAGCTTGAGGTGAAAAATCTCGTTGTGGCCTGTGGCGGCAAATCAATCCCGAAAATGGGGTCGACCGGCCTTGCCTACCAAATCGCCTCTCAGTTCGGGCTTAAGGTTATAGCGCCACGCCCGGGGCTTGTTCCACTGACGTTCAGCGACAACAAATTCAAGCCACTCGCAGGCGTGGCGACCCCGACCCGGGTCACGGCAGGTGATACCAGCTTTGACGAAGCCTTGCTCTTCACCCATCGAGGCCTGTCTGGCCCAGCAATACTGCAAATTTCCAGCTACTGGCAGGAAGGTGACGGGATCACAGTAAATCTGATCCCCGAATTCGATTTACTTGATAAATTGAAAGAGGCAAGACACGCTGAAGGCCGCAAGGCTCTGATAAGTATCCTGTCGATGCACCTCCCAGGCCGTCTGATCGACTTCCTCAAAGAAGACCTCAACTTGCAGGGAAACATCTCCGACCAAAGCGACGCCAAACTGCAAACCATCTGCGACGCACTCAGCGCTTGGCCGCTCCTGCCCTCCGGCTCAGAGGGCTACAGAACGGCTGAAGTCACACTCGGCGGCATCGATACAGATGGTCTGTCCTCCAAGACGATGGAAGCCAAATCAGTTCCCGGCCTCTACTTCATTGGCGAAGCGGTGGATGTGACAGGTTGGCTGGGTGGGTACAATTTTCAATGGGCTTGGTCGTCTGGTTGGGCGG